>Ga0075011_10002087_pt1 | contig 10838 bp, 7 predicted proteins | sample TARM_MetaG_T_14_FD_72354 | JGI IMG/M metagenome (GOLD analysis project Ga0075011, IMG submission 72354) | Freshwater microbial communities from Pennsylvania, USA, analyzing microbe dynamics in response to fracking - TARM_MetaG_T_14 | ecosystem: Environmental > Aquatic > Freshwater > River...
TCGAGGTCCTCGAAATCGATCAGGCAGCTTGGTCGCTCCTGATCCTCGGGGACCTCGACCCCTACCCACCGCTCACCGCGCCGAGCCCCTCACTCCCCACCGGATCGGCGAAGAGCCGTACAAGCCGTACCCACAGGTGTGGACAACCATGTGGACATCAGCCGGTGCCGCCGCGCGGCGCCTGTGCACGGATCTGTGGGCAGGATGTGGAGAGCGCCCCTTGGGCTGTGGGCAGACGCCCCCTCAACTGGGGATGGCTGTGGGGGACAGATCCGGCGTCCACAGGCTCCACAGTTCTCCCACAGCGGCACCCACAGTGCGTGCACAGCCCCTTTCTGCCTCTGACCTGCGCAGACAGGCGATTTCCCCAGGTTCCACAGGTGCTACTACGACGACTACAGAGAGTTCATAGAGGAATCCACATCGCCTTCATCGGCCGGCCGACCCCCGCTGAGTGCCAGCCGGGCACCACACGCACCACAAGGGGATCGCTGGAACGGCCGCGCCATACACAGTTGGCCCTTCCACGTGCTCAGAAGCCTTCGGCTCGCGTAGGGTGCGACCAACGAGAACGACTGATCCGAGGGAGTGGGATGAAGTTCCGCGTCGACCGTGACGTCCTGGCAGACGCCGTGACGTGGACTGCACGGACGCTCCCCACGCGTCCACCCGCCCCCGTGCTCGCCGGGGTCCGCATCGAGGCCGACACCACGGGCACGATCAGCCTCTCGAGCTTCGACTACGAGGTCTCGGCGCGCTCGGAGATCCCCGCAGAGGTCGCCGAGCCGGGGACTGTGCTGGTTTCGGGCCGTCTGCTGGCGGACATCGCCCGGGCTCTGCCGCAGAAGCCTGTGGATGTGACCCTGGAAGGCACCAAGGTTGTCGTGACCTGCGGCGCCTCGCGGTTCACCCTCCTCACGATGCCTGTGGAGGACTACCCCACGCTCCCCCAGATGCCGGAGCTGAGCGGCACGGTCTCGGGCGACGCGCTCACGCACGCCGTCGCACAGGTCTCGGTCGCAGCGAGCCGCGACGAGACGCTGCCCCTGCTCACGGGCGTCCGCGTCGAGATCGAGGGCGAGAACATCACCCTGCTGTCGACCGACCGTTACCGGCTCGCGCTGCGCGAGCTGACCTGGACACCCGCTACCCCCGGCTTCTCGGCCGTCGCGCTGGTCAAGGCAAAGACCCTCACCGACGTCGCGAAGTCCCTGGGATCCGGCGGAGGGCTGGTCAACATCGGGTTGTCCACAGGTTCTGGTCTGGACCTCGTCGGTTTCGAGGCCGGCGGCCGCCACACCACGTCGCAGCTGGTCGACGGCGACTACCCGGCCGTCCGTCGTCTCTTCCCGGACTCCAAGCCGATCCACGCGGTCGTCCCGACGCAGGCGCTGATCGACGCCGCGCGCCGGGTCGCGCTCGTCGCCGAGCGCAACACGCCGATCCGCCTCGCCTTCACCGAGGGCCAGGTCGTGCTCGACGCCGGTCAGGGAGACGACGCGCAGGCCTCCGAGGCGCTCGAGGCGGTGCTCGTCGGCGAGGACATCACCGTCGCGTTCAACCCCCAGTTCCTCCTGGACGGCCTCACGGCGCTCGGTACGGACTTCGTGCGGCTCTCGTTCACGCACCCGAACAAGCCCGTGGAGTTCACCGGTCAGGAGTCGCTGGACGGCCAGGACTCCCTGGCGTACCGCTACCTGCTGGTCCCCATCCGCTTCGCCGGCTGACGGCGGAGGGCCAAGGATCGCGGCCTCGCCCTGCAGTCCCTGCCAGCTGATGAGCGGGTTTGCGCTCCCGGCTGAACCATAGATCTCAGTTCTCCGCAGGTCCCGCTCCACGGCGCGGGACCACCACGGTTCGAGCAAGGAGCAGAGATGGTCAGCCATATCGGTCTTGTGGGTCTCGGCAAGATGGGTAACAACATGCGTGCCCGTCTGCGCAACGGCGGAGTCGAGGTTACGGGGTACGACCCGCGGCCCGAGGTCTCCGACGTCCCCACCCTCGAAGCCCTGGTCGCCGCTCTGCCCGCGGACCAGCGCGTGGTGTGGGTGATGGTCCCGGCGGGCGACCCGACCCGCGGCGTCCTCGCGCAGCTGCGAGACGTGCTGACCAGCGGCGACGTCGTCATCGAGGGTGGGAACTCGCACTACGTCGAAGACCAGGAGCGCGCGATCGAGCTGGCGGAGAAGGGGATCGGCTACGTCGATGTCGGCGTCTCCGGTGGTGTGTGGGGCCTCGAGAACGGCTACGGGCTGATGGCCGGCGGCTCAGACGCCGACATCGCCACCCTCATGCCGGTGTTCGACGCACTGCGTCCGGCGGGTCCCCGCGAGGAGGGCTTCGTCCACGCCGGCCCCGTGGGCGCCGGGCACTTCGCCAAGATGGTCCACAACGGCATCGAGTACGGCCTGATGCAGGCCTACGCGGAGGGGTACGAGCTCCTCGCCGCGAAGGACATCATCACGGACGTGCATGGCACCTTCAAGGCCTGGCAGCGCGGCACGGTCGTCCGTTCCTGGCTGCTTGACCTCATGGTCCGCGCGCTGGAAGAGGACCCGGAGCTCGCGAAGCTCGACGACTGGGTCGAGGACTCCGGTGAGGGCCGCTGGACCGTGGACGAGGCGATCGCGGCGGCGGTCCCGCTCCCGGTGATTTCGGCGGCGCTGTTCGCGCGGTTCGCGTCGAGGCAGGAGGCTTCCCCCGCCATGAAGGCGGTGGCCGCGCTGCGGCAGCAGTTCGGTGGTCACGCGGTCAAGGCCGCGGAGTAGTTCCTGCCGGTCGCCGCTCGAGGGGGTCCATGTACGTCTCGCACCTGTCGCTGGTGGACTTCCGCTCCTACCCGACGGTCGACGTCGAGCTGGAGCCGGGGCCGAACGTGTTCGTCGGGCGCAACGGGCAGGGCAAGACGAACCTGGTCGAGGCGATCGGCTACGTGGCCACTCTTGGCTCGCACCGGGTGGCGAACGACGCTCCGCTCGTGCGAGCGGGTGCGGAGCGTGCCGTGGTCCGCACCCGGATCGTGCGGGGGGACCGGGCGTCGACCGTCGAGGTCGAGATCACGCCCGGGCGCGCCAACCGCGCCCGCATCAATCGCGGCCAGCTCGGGCGGGCCCGCGACGTCCTCGGCATCCTGCACACCGTGCTCTTCGCGCCGGAGGACCTCGCCCTGGTCAAGGGTGACCCTGACGGCCGCAGACGGCTCCTCGACCAGCTCGTGGTCCAGCTCCTCCCGCGGGCCGCCGGCCTGCTGTCCGACTACGAGCGCGTGATCCGGCAGCGCTCCGCCCTGCTCAAGTCCCTGCGCGGGCTCCGGGCGGCCGGCCGTTCGGCCGACCTGTCCACCTTGGAGGTGTGGGACGCCAAGGCCGCTCACCTCGGCGGCCAGATCCTGGCCATGCGCCTCCAGCTGGTCCAGGCCCTGCGCCCGCACGTCCACGCCGCCTATGCACAGGTGAGCGACGCGGACGGCGACGCCGAGCTCGGGTACCGCACAAGCCTGGACGTCTTCGCACCGGACGACGACGGTCCCGGAGGTTATCCACAGGGGGCTGTGGGTGGAGGGCCGGGCATCCTGCCCGCCAGCGCGAACGCCACGCCGCCCTCGGCGGTGACCCTCGAGAAGGCGCTCCTCGACGGCATGGCAGCGGCACGGCAACGCGAGGTCGAGCGTGGGGTCAGCCTCGTCGGTCCGCACCGCGACGACCTGGTGCTGACCCTCGGCGGCCTGCCCGCCAAGGGGTACGCGAGCCACGGCGAGTCGTGGTCCTTCGCGCTGGCGCTCCGCCTCGCGTCCTTCCACCTGCTCGGGGGGCACGCCCCCGCGGTGACGGAAGCGCCGTCGGATTGCGGCGCGGACGAGGCGCGACCTGTGGACGGCGACGCGGCGGGGCTCGGGCTCCCAGGGCTGCGTCTCCCGGCACACGACGCCGCCGATGACGCCGTCGCTCAGCCCGCCACCTCCGCGGTGGCGGCGTTCTGGAATCCCGACCTAGGAACCGACGCGGACCCGGTCCTCATCCTCGACGACGTGTTCGCCGAGCTCGACGTGCGCCGCCGGGAGCGCCTGGCCGAGCTCGTCGTCCCGGCCCGCCAGGTGCTCGTCACGGCCGCCGTCCCCGGCGACGTCCCGCCGGGGCTCATGGCGACCCGGTTCGACGTCGCTACAGGCCAGGTCACCCGTGCGTCCTGAGAATGCCGGGCCGGGCGGGCACGCCCATCGCCCTGGGGGCGGCGGTGACGGTGAGCCCGCCGCCCGCGAGGACGAGCAGCTCGCCGCCCCGTCCGACGTCGTGCGGGCCGCACTCAACCGTGCCAAGGCGGCGGCCCGCGCCAAGGGTCTGCGGCCGGGTTCGCCAGCCCGCCGCTCCGCGCTCGTGGACCCCCCGCGGCACGGTTCGGGCTCCGGGCCGACGGGGCGTGACCCACAGCTTCTGACGGACACCCTGAGCCGGCTCCTGCGCGACATGGGGTGGAAGGAGGACATCGCCGTGGGCGGCGTCGTCGGCCGCTGGCGCGAGGTCGTCGGCGACCAGATCGCGGAGCACTGCGTGCCCGAGACCTTCGAGGACAAGGTGCTCGTCGTCCGGGCCAGCTCGACGGCGTGGGCAACCCAGGTGCGCCTGCTGACTCCGACGCTCCTGCGCCGCCTCGCCGAGGAGGTCGGCGAGGGGGTGGTCGCGGATGTCAAGGTGTTCGGGCCCGGCGGTCCGGGCTTCGGCCGCGGCCCCCGCCGGGTTCGAGGTGGCCGCGGCCCTCGCGACACCTGGGGCTGATATCCACAGGCTTCTGTGGACCAGCAGCAGACCCCGAGGCGGTGCGGCCCGGCAGGGCAACCTCCCGGGTTTTCCACTGCCCTGTGGACGATATCCGCAGCGTGTGGAGAAGCCTGTGGACAACCACGCGGGGTGGGTCGGTCATCACCGGATCTCCCCAGCCCGGAGGCGCCCATCTCCGCGGTTTTCGGGCTCGAGACGGTAGACTGGACAGGTCGTCCCGGGGTCACCTGGGCCCCGCCGGAAACGAACACCGCCCCACAGCTCTGGCTTGTGGTCCGTGCTCACGGGGCCGCTCCGCGACGGTGCGCACCGGGCATGCGGTGCGGACGGACAGCGAGGAGCGAGCCGGCCTGTGGCGATCACGAACGACGGGACGAGGACGAACGACGGCGGTTACGACGCCGGCAACATCACCGTCCTGGAAGGCCTTGAGGCAGTACGCAAGCGTCCGGGCATGTACATCGGGTCCACCGGTGAACGTGGCCTGCACCACCTGGTCTACGAGGTGGTTGACAACTCGGTGGACGAGGCGCTCGCCGGGCATGCCGACACCATCGACGTGACCCTGCTGGCCGACGGCGGTGTCCGCGTCGTCGACAACGGCCGAGGCATCCCCGTCGCGATCCACCCGACCGAGGGTCGGCCCACCGTCGAGGTCGTCATGACGATCCTGCACGCCGGCGGCAAGTTCGGCGGCGGCGGCTACGCCGTCTCCGGCGGTCTGCACGGCGTCGGCATCTCCGTGGTCAACGCCCTGTCGTTCCGGGTGGTCACCGAGGTGGCACGCGACGGTCACCGCTGGAGGATGGAGTTCGCCGACGGCGGGCGGCCGGTCGGCGAGCTGCAGAAGCTGGGCTCCACCGACGAGACCGGAACCACCCAGACCTTCTGGCCGGACCCGACGATCTTCGAGACCGTCGAGTTCGACTTCGAGACCCTGCGCGCCCGCTTCCAGCAGATGGCCTTCCTCAACAAGGGCTTGACGATCCGCCTGACGGACGAGCGCACCGGCCACACGGACATCGCGGACGAGGTCGTCGGCACGGTCGCGAGCCCCCCGGACGCGGACGACGTCGTCATCGAGGGCGAGGAGGACGGCGAGGGCCGCTCCGGTGCCACCCGTACCGTCACGTACAGGTACGACGGTGGCCTGACCGACTATGTCAAGCACCTGAATTCGAGCAAGCGCGTCGACCTCATCCACCCGGAGGTCATCGACTTCGAGGCCGAGGACACCGAGAAGCGCATCTCCGTCGAGGTCGCGATGCAGTGGACGAGCGCCTACAGCGAGTCCGTGCACACCTACGCGAACACCATCTCGACCACCGAGGGCGGCACCCACGAGGAGGGCTTCCGCGCGGCCATGACCACGCTGGTCAATTCCTACGCGCGCGACAAGGGACTGCTCAAGGACAAGGACGACAACCTCACGGGCGATGACATCCGCGAGGGCCTGACCGCGGTCGTCTCCGTCAAGCTCGGCGAGCCCCAGTTCGAGGGCCAGACCAAGACGAAGCTGGGCAACACGGAGGCCAAGACCTTCGTGCAGCGGGTCGTGCGAGAGCAGCTCACCGACTGGTTCGACTCTCACCCGAACGACGCGCGCGACGTGATCCGCAAGGCCATCCAGGCCTCGCAGGCCCGCATGGCCGCCCGCAAGGCGCGCGAGGCGACCCGCCGCAAGGGGCTGCTGAGCTCGGGCGGCATGCCCGGCAAGCTCAAGGACTGCCAGTCCAACCGGGCGGAGGAGTGCGAGATCTACATCGTCGAGGGTGACTCGGCCGGTGGCTCCGCGGTGCGCGGCCGCAATCCGCACAACCAGGCGATCCTGCCGATCCGCGGAAAGATCCTGAACGTCGAGCGTGCCCGGCTGGACAAGGCGCTCTCGAACCAGGAGGTCCAGTCCCTGATCACCGCCTTCGGCTGCGGCATCGGCGAGGACTTCGATCCCACCAAGCTGCGGTACCACAAGATCATCCTGATGGCGGACGCCGACGTCGACGGCCAGCACATCGCGACGCTGCTGCTCACGCTGCTCTTCCGCTACATGCGCCCACTCATCGAGCAGGGGCACGTGTACCTCGCGATGCCGCCGCTGTACCGCCTCAAGTGGTCCAACGCGCCGCACGACTACGTCTACTCCGACAAGGAGCGCGACGCCTTCCTCGCCGAGGGCCTCAAGGCCGGCAAGCGCATCCCCAAGGACAACGGCATCCAGCGGTACAAGGGTCTGGGCGAGATGGACTACCAGGAGCTCTGGGAGACCACCATGGACCCCGACCACCGCACGCTGCGCCAGGTCACGATGGACGACGCCGCGGCGGCCGACGAGGTGTTCTCCATGCTCATGGGCGAGGACGTCGAGTCCCGCCGGTCCTTCATCCAGCGCAACGCCAAGGACGTCAGGTTCCTCGATATCTGAGGAGAGGGCGCAGCGAGCCGCGCAAGAGATATCGACAAAGGCACTGCATCTGAGGCTGCAGTCGTAAAGGAAGCTGAAGAATGACTGACGAGACTCCCGCGCTGGACGACGCCACCGCCGTCCATCACGGCCGCATCGAGCAGGTCGACCTGAACCTGGAGATGCAGCGCAGCTACCTCGACTACGCGATGAGCGTGATCGTGGGCCGCGCGCTCCCCGACGTCCGGGACGGCCTCAAGCCGGTGCACCGCCGCGTGCTCTACGCGATGTTCGACGGCGGGTACCGCCCCGACCGCGGCTTCTCGAAGTGCTCGCGCGTCGTCGGCGACGTCATGGGCAAATACCACCCGCACGGCGACTCGGCGATCTACGACACCCTGGTCCGCCTGGTCCAGGACTGGTCGCTGCGCTACCCGCTGGTGGCCGGCCAGGGGAACTTCGGCTCCCCCGGCAACGACCCGGCGGCCGCCCCGCGATACACCGAGTGCCGCATGGCCCCGATCGCCATGGAGATGGTGCGGGACATCGAGAAGGACACCGTCGACTTCCAGGACAACTACGACGGCAAGGAGCAGGAACCCGTCGTCCTGCCGTCGCGGTTCCCGAACCTGCTGGTCAACGGTTCGGCCGGCATCGCCGTCGGCATGGCCACGAACATCCCCCCGCACAACCTGCGCGAGATCGCGGAGGGCGTGCGCTGGCACCTCGCCCACCCCGAGGCCAGCCGTGAGGAGCTCCTGGCCGCGCTCATGCAGCGCATCAAGGGCCCGGACTTCCCCACCGGTGCGCAGATCCTCGGCACCAGGGGCATCGAGGACGCGTACCGCACGGGGCGCGGCTCCATCACGATGCGCGCGGTCGTCAACGTCGAGGAGATCCACAACCGGATCTGCCTCGTGGTCACCGAGCTGCCCTACCAGGTCAACCCCGACAACCTGGCCGCGAAGATCGCGGACCTCGTCAACGACGGCCGCATCCAGGGCATCGCCGATATCCGCGACGAGACGTCCGGCCGCACGGGCCAGCGGCTCGTCATCGTGCTCAAGCGCGACGCCGTCGCAAAGGTCGTCCTCAACAACCTGTACAAGCACACGCAGCTTCAGGACTCGTTCGGCGCGAACATGCTCGCGCTGGTCGACGGCGTGCCACGCACGCTCAGCCTCGACGCGTTCGTGCGGCACTGGACCACCCACCAGATCGACGTCGTCCGGCGCCGGACCGAGTACCTGCTCGCCGACGCCGAGAAGCGGATCCACATCCTGCGCGGCTACCTCAAGGCGCTCGACGCCCTCGACGAGGTCATCGCGCTGATCCGCCGCTCCCCCGACGTCGAGCGCGCCCGCGAGGGCCTGATGGAGCTGCTCGACGTCGACGAGGTGCAGGCAAACGCGATCCTCCAGCTCCAGCTGCGCCGCCTCGCCGCCCTCGAGCGGCAGAAGATCATCGACGAGCACGCCGAGATCGAGGCGGAGATCGCCGACTACCAGGACATCCTGAGCAAGCCGGAGCGGCAGCGCTCGATCGTGGGAGAGGAGCTCGACGCCATCGTCGAGAAGTACGGCGACGAGCGTCGCACGCACATCCTCCCGTATGACGGCGACATGTCGATCGAGGACCTCATCCCCGAGGAGGAGGTCGTCGTCACGATCACGCGCGGCGGGTACGCCAAGCGCACCCGCACGGACGCCTACCGCCAGCAGAAGCGTGGCGGCAAGGGCGTGCGCGGCACGCAGCTGCGCGAGGACGACATCGTCGACCACTTCTTCACGACGACGACCCACCACTGGCTGCTGTTCTTTACCAACTTCGGCCGCGTATACCGGGCCAAGGGGTACGAGCTGCCCGAGGGCAGTCGCGACTCGAAGGGCCAGCACGTCGCCAACATGCTGGCCTTCCAGCCCGGCGAGACGATCGCCCAGGTCCTCGATCTGCGCGACTACGACCAGGCGCACTACCTCGTGCTCGCGACGCGCCGCGGCCTGGTGAAAAAGACGCGGCTCCAGGAGTACAACTCGCCGCGCTCTGCCGGCCTGATCGCGATCAACCTGCGCGAGGACGAGAACGGCAACCCGGACGAGCTGATCGGCGCGATGCTAGTCGACTCCGACAACGACATCATCCTGGTCTCGCGCAAGGGACAGTCGATCCGCTTCCCTGCGAACGACGACACCCTGCGCGCCATGGGCCGCGCGACGTCGGGCGTCACCGGCATGAAGTTCCGGGACGGCGACGAGGTGCTCGCCGCCGACGTCGTGCGTGAGGACGCCTTCCTCTTCACCGTCACCGAGGGTGGCCAGGCCAAGCGCACGACGCTGACGGTGGACAACTACCGGCAGCAGGGCCGCGGTGGCCTCGGCATCCGAGTCGCGAACCTGCCGGAGCAGAAGGGCGATCTTGTCGGTGCCCTCGTCGTGGACGAGGACGACGAGGTACTGGTGATCATGGAGCGCGGCAAGATCGTGCGTTCCGCGGTCGCCGAGGTGCGTGCCACCGGCCGCACCACCCAGGGCGTCACGTTCGCCAAGGCGGACAAGGGCGACCGCATCATCGCCGTCGCGCGCAACGTCGAGCGACGGGAAGAGGACGAGTCGGCTAGCGTGGTCGAGACCGCGGCAGACGAAGCAGGGTCTGAGGAGTAGACGCATGACGACCGACAACGAGACCGCCGCGAGCACCATCCCCTCGGTGCCCCCGGTCCCCCCGCCGCCCGGGAGGAACGTCGGCAGCGTGGAAGCTCCCGCTGCGACGCCCGGGTCCGACGGCGGTGGCGCGCGTGAAGGTGCCGTGAAGGCAGCTCGTGCCGCCCTCGCCGCCGCCCGTGACGCCGCCAAGCGTGTCCAGGCCGCCGCAGGCGGAGATGCCGACGCTATCGAGAACACGAGCGTCGAGCCTGCGAACGGTGCCCGGCCGACGGGCGCCGGCCCGCGCCCGCAGATGCACTACACCGCCCCTCCGGACGCCCACGCCGCAGCGGGCGCCTATCCGGGCGCCACCGTACCGCCCGCCGGCCACGGCGGAACGCCTCCGGTCGGTATACCGGGCGGTGTGCAGGATGCACAGCCGACGCAGCCTGGCACCGGCCCGCGCCGGGTCCGGCTGACGGTGTCGCGCGTCGACCCGTGGTCCGTGATGAAGCTCGCGTTCCTGCTCGCCGTCGCCGTGGGCATCATGACGGTCGTCGCGACCGCCGTGGTGTGGTTCGTGATCGACGGCCTGGGGGTCTTCGCGACCATCCAGGAGTTCATCGCCGAGGCTGTCGGCCAGCAGACCGACCTCAACCTCGCGGAGCTCGTGGCCTTCGACCGGGTGGTCTCGCTGGCGACGCTCGTCGCGGTGGTCAACGTGGTCCTGCTGACCGCGATCGCGACCATCATGGCGCTGCTGTACAACACCACGGCTGCACTCGTGGGTGGCGTGCACGTCACCCTCACCGACGACTGACCCAGACCCGTGCGCTCGGCGCCACGGACAGCCTGAATGCCTGATCCGGAGCCGTTTTGGTGAGGCGCCGAGCGTGCGGTAAGGTTTCGGTCTGTTCGCGCCCTACGGGTGCGGCTCGGGGCTATAGCTCAGGCGGTTAGAGCGCTTCGCTGATAACGAAGAGGTCCGAGGTTCAAGTCCTCGTAGCCCCACACACACAC
>Ga0075011_10002088_pt1 | contig 10837 bp, 9 predicted proteins | sample TARM_MetaG_T_14_FD_72354 | JGI IMG/M metagenome (GOLD analysis project Ga0075011, IMG submission 72354) | Freshwater microbial communities from Pennsylvania, USA, analyzing microbe dynamics in response to fracking - TARM_MetaG_T_14 | ecosystem: Environmental > Aquatic > Freshwater > River...
TTTACCATGAAATCGTACCGGTACCCTTTCCCGGCCTTGAAATAGACGGTCATAGATGTCTTCCTCGTTCGGAAAGAACCATGACCCACCACGTTTGACGCCGCCGACGGCTTCGGCATGATCGTAGACCCAGTCAACAGACTTACCCAAGAACGCGGCAACGTCCTTGGCGCATAATACGCGGGTCTTCAGTTTGGTGTCAAAGGTCATCATTCTTCCAGGTTGTCATTTTCACCGGGCGATCCCGCCCGCAAACTCGGCCAACCCTTCAGTCTGATCACACCGGCACCTTTGACCTCAAGGAATCGAGATAGGGTATTTTCACTTTTTTCGATGAGTCGCTTATCGGGGGGCGAAAGTCCTCCCCGCCCATCGGCCACAAGCCGATGGACGGGGAGGACGGTTGCCTGGAGATGGATCGTCCAAGCGATCCATCTCCAGGCAACCTCACGCCCAAAAGGAAACCCCGCCGGAAATGGCGGGGCTTCTTCTAACGGGAACTACCAAGGTAGGCATCGGACACATCCCGACGGCCAGGGGAATGCCCAGCCGTGACTTCGATATCGTCCCGAGCTTCGGCGTCGAGTCGGGGCCATTCGTCCCCAGCCGTATCCCGCGCGGCCTTCTGGAAGGCTTCCACGGATTCGTGCTGGTTGGGCGGCTGGAAGCCCGTGCGTTCGACGTACATGTGGTGGAACCGCTCATGACGATTACTGTGCAGCGTCCACCCGCTTTCCTTCTTGGTGAACCCGCAAAGCCTGGCCGCGTAGGACAGCTTTTCCTGCCATTTGTCGCCCATCCCGCTTGGCATGAGATTGTGGATTCCCGGCCTGTCGGATTGACTGACGTATGGCAGAGCTCGCTCAAGAGCTTCCTGCTGCCGATCGGACAGATTGTGCAACGTCCTGGGCCGTCCCCCTTTGGGCCCGTGCTGGATGAGCAAGCTACGGCCTTCCCTGTTCCAGTCCGCGACCAGATCGACTTTTGCCGACTCTTCGCGCCGGAGCCCCAGCTCGTACTGAAGCCGGATCTGGGCGGCGCACCGGGGACCGTGTTCGTATGACGATTCGGTTTCCAGTTTGGCGATTGCCCCCAAGACGAATTCAGGGGCAACCGCCTTGCTGTCGGCATTGGCAATGGTCCCACGCTTCACGCCGAACACGTCATTGGTCGAGCTGATGCGGGTGTTGCCGTATGCTTCGCACAGGTGACGGGCTGCCGAAAAGAGTTCGGCTATGCGCCCGTCACCCACGCCCTGTTCTTTCATCTTGGCGGCCACGGCCGCAAAATGCTTGTTGGAGATGTTGGTCCACTTGCGGACCCCAAATCCGGCTTCGTGCAACCGGCCTGCGAAGGCTTTGGCGTTCTGCCGAATTCTGTGTTGCTTCGAGCGCGGGCCGGACAAGGTTGCCCTGTTCGCGCCCAGTACCAGACTGATGGATTTCATATGGATCTCCTTCCTGAAGTTCGGGGCAGCGCCCCGGGACAAAGCAGGTCGGACCTTCCCCGTTTGCCGGGGAATGACCTGCCTATGGCGCGAATGCGCCACACAACAACCGACACGGGACAAATCAATGTCCGTTTCCCACTGAAGGAAAATTCAAGAATCCATTTAATAGGGGGTGCCACCACGCAGACTCGTTCGTCCTGCGCATAAAGCGGTGGCCGTGGGGGAATTTCGACAACGGCAGATTTGTAGATACCTGTCGTTTGTCCGGCGGGGGTGCTGTGTTTCAGCCTGGCGTTTGGATGTGAAAGTGTGCCGTTTGGAAATGAACGGCAGCGAAGTGTTAGGTGTTCCGGCATGTTAGTGCCTACTTAAGCGTTCATCAGTTTAGACTGTCGTCGAAACTTATGAACGCGCCTGAACGCGATTCTTACCTCCTTCTGGTTACTCAACCTGACTGGTTATGCCCCGTCCTATCACCCCGAGAAATCGCCGCGCAAGGTCCGACGGCAGGGTTTCTCTCCCTCACGCCGATTTCCCCTGCGAGCGTGACGCAAGCAGCCGCCGGGGCAAGGCCAAGCCCTTCGGGCGACCGGCCGTGGCCGGTCGGCCTTGCCCCGACGGCTTTACTTGCGTCGTCATCCGCGCAGGCGACGGCGAGAGGGATGGCGCGGTCGACTCCGGCTCAAGGGATACCCGTTCCCTGAACAGACCGCCGATCGCGTTTCTCCGCATCCGGGCATTTTCCCGTGACGGGAAAATATACGCGTATCACAAATAAAAGTTTAGTAGCAAAACGTAGCACAATATATTGACTCGTGTTACATAAGTGTATATCGTGACGCCTCCACAACTTCGATTGTGAACGCATCCTGCGGGAAGGGGTTTCTGACCTTAGGGCGAGCGCGTTTCGACGTGTCGTCTTTCCTGTGCATGCGTCGCGCTCCCCCCCCTTCCTCGGGACACCGAGGAGGCATAATGACACAGAGCATGGCCGCTCCGACGGCCGTATCCGAAGCCGAGGTCGCCGCGAGGGCGCAAGAGGTGGTCTCCTGCCCGGCAAACGCCTTCGTCGCCCGCGTCCGTCTGGCGGACGGCGTGGTGGACGAGGCGTGGAGCACGGGCCGCATGGTCCGGAACATGGACGTGCTGCTCAAGGGTAAACTGGACGCCAAGGGGCGGCCCGGCTTTGTCCACCAGGCCCACTGCCTGTGCAACGACGGCCATGCTCTGGCCGCCATCCGGGCCGTGGAGGATCTGGCCGACGTGACCGTCCCACAAAGCGCGGTCCTGGTGCGCCGACTTGTCCAATCCCTGCGATGTATTCAGGAGCATCTGCTCCATTTCCATCAATTCCATCTGGCCGACTGGGCGAGCCTGGACAGGGCGTTGCGCGCAGACCCGGCCCGGACCGCCGCCCTGGCCGCGCGGCCCGGCGAGGACGCCGCCCATTTCCGTGCGCTCAAGGAGCGACTGCGGGGGCTGGCCGAGGCGCGGGGGGACGAGAAGTCCAACGCGCGGCACGACGGCGCGTACCGGGGAGCCGACGAGCTGCATCTGCTGCTGTACGGGCACTCGCTGGACGCCTTGCGGGTCGGAAGATCGCTCCAGGCGGCCCTGGCGCTGCTGGACTGCGGTCCCAAGGGGTTCAGGGCCTACCGCATCGGCGGGCTGCCCGAGGACCTGGGTCTGGACGCGGCGAATCTGGACCGGCTTCGCGCCGTCCTTGAGGACTGCCGCGAATTCCTTTGCACCATCTTTCCCGCCGATCTGGTCCGGCTTGCCCGCGTCTACGATTCGTGGAGCGGACTGGGCGCGGGCGGCACCCTGCTGACCTGGGACGACGTGACCGGTTCGGGTCTCGTCGATCCCGTCGAAGGCGGCGACGCCTGGGCGCTCGCCGAACCGAATGCAACTGTTGTCCGCGAGGAGCGCGAGCCGGATTGGCAAGGCGTGGACCGGCTCCGCTACCGGCTGTTCGCCGCTCGCGGCGAGCCGTCCTTCCGCTGGAGCGACGGCGCATACTTCTGGCTGCCCGCGCCCCGGCACGGGGAGACCGCCTGCGAAGTGGGCCCGCTGGCCCGGGTCATGGGCGGCATGCTCGGCGGCGACCATGACCTGGACCAGACTCTCTCGGACCTGCTCGGCGACTGCGGCCTGACCATGGCGGCCTTGAACTCCACCCTAGGCCGGGTCCTGGCGCGGGGCGCGGAGTCCGCCGCCCTGATGCGTTCCCTGCCAGGGGTGCTGGATGAGCTGGAACGGACCCTGCTCGGGGGGGCGTCCCGCTCCGTGGATTTCGCCCTGCCCCAATCCGGTGTCGGTATGGGCCGGGTGGAGGTGCCGCGCGGCACCCTGACGCACACCGTTCGCTGGGGCAATGGCCGGATACTCAATCACGACTACCTGATCCCATCCCTGTGGAACTTCTCCCCGCGCGACACCCTGGGCGAGCGCGGGCCGCTCGAACGCGCCCTCCTGGGCACGCCGGTGGCCGACCCGGACCGCCCCTTGGAAATCCTGCGCACCCTGCACCAGTTGGACCCCTGCAACGCCTGCCACGTGGTCGTCGAGGACCACGATACCGGTCGGATCAGCCTGACCACGGCCTGATACCCCATGCACAAAGGAAACGGAAAATGAATCGAGAGACGATACTGGACGCCCTTCGGGACGATCTCTGCCAGGAAGCGCTGTTCCGGCAGGCCGACCAGGTGCGCCGGGAACAGGTGGGCAGCGACGTGCAGTTGCGCGGCGTGGTCCATTTTTCCAATTATTGCCGCTGCAACGACCTCTATTGCGGTCTGTTCCGGGACAACGACCAGTGCAAGCGGTTCCGCATGACCGAGGACGAAATCGTGAACACGGCCCTGGCCGTGGCCGAGGCAGGCCTGCACACCGTGGTCCTGCAATCGGGCGAGGACCCGTTCTTCACCAGGCCCATGCTCTGCTCCGTCATCGAGCGCATCCTGGACAAGGCGGACGTGGCCGTGACCCTGAGCCTCGGGCTGCGTTCCCGCGAGGATCTGACAGCCTTCCGGGACGCCGGGGCCGAGCGCTATCTCATGAAGCACGAGACCATGAACCCGACCCTCTATGCGCGCATGCGCTCCGGGCTGAAGCTCGACGACCGGCTGCGACTCATCGACCTGCTGCGCGGACTGGGCTTCCAAGTGGGCGTGGGCAACATCGTGGGCCTGCCGGGCCAGACCCTGGAGGACCTGAGCGAGGACATCCTCTTCTTCCAGGCCTTCCAGCCGGACATGATCAACATAGGCCCGTTCATCCCCCACGCCCAGACCCCGCTCAAGGACAATCCCGCAGGCGACATCGAACTGATGTTGCGCGTCTTCGCCCTGACCCGGATCGTCACTGACAACACGCACATGGCCGCGGCCAACACCGTGGCCACCCTGGACCCGGAAAACGGGCAGTACCGGGCCCTGACCCAGGGCGGGGCCAACGTCATCATGCCCAATTGCAACCCCTTCCTGAAGAGCCGGGAGGACAAAGTCGAGTACGAGTTCCAGATCACCACGCGCAAGCGCTACGTCTCGGTGGACGAGGCCAGGCGCGTGGTCGGCCGGGCCGGGCGAACCATCGGCGGGGGCAAGGGACATTCATTCAAACTGCAAGGAGGAGTAAATTGATCAAGGTAGCGATCTACGGCAAGGGCGGCATCGGCAAGTCCACGGTGACTTCCGGGATTTCCGCCGCCCTGGGCCTGGAAGGATACAACGTCATGCAGGTGGGCTGCGACCCCAAGACCGATTCCACCATCAATCTGCTCGGCGGCACCCCGCCGCCGCCCATCCTGCAATACCTTCAGGAACAGGGCAGGCCCGAGACCCTGGACGCCATCGTGCGACGCGGCTTCGGCGGCGTGGCCTGCATGGAGGTGGGCGGTCCCACGCCGGGCGTGGGCTGTTTCGGCCGGGGCATGCTCACGGCCTTCGAGCTGCTCGATGAGATGGGGGCCTACGACATCTACCAGCCGGACGTGGTCCTGTACGACATCCTGGCCGACATCGTCTGCGGGGGCATCGCCGTGCCCATGCGCGAGGGGTTCGCGGACAAGGTCTGCATCGTCACCTCGGGCGAGAAAATGGCCCTGCTGGCCGCCCAGAACATCATTATGGCCCTGCGCAACTTCGCGGACCGCAACTACGCCGAGCTGGGCGGCCTGATCCTCAACTGCCGCGACATGGCCGACGAGGTCGAGCGGGTGGAGGAGTTCGCCCGCAAGATGGACACCGAGGTCATCGGCGTGATTCCGCGCGACACGGTCATCCACAAGTTCGAGGAAGAGGGCAGGACCATCGTGGAGGGCGACCGGACCCTGCCGACCTCCGGGCGGTTCTTCGACCTGGCCCGGACCATCGTCGGTTTCGCCGAAAAACGGAATGCAGCCTAACCGGGAGGACAGCATGGATCTGGATCACGCCCGCATCCGCATCGCGGACCTGCGGGAAAAAGCGGATTTCCCCTTCGCCCCCCTGGAAGGCGTGGGGCCCAACCTGGCGGGCTGGGGGGTCATCGAGACCTGCCTGCTCCTGCCCGAGTCCGTGGCCATCATGGCCGGACCTTCGGCCTGCCTGCGCCACTCGGCCTTCATGGCCCACGCGCGCGGCTTCACCGAGCGGTTCCACATGCTCTGCATCGACGAGCTGGACATGACCATGGGCAGGCACCTGCCCCTGGTGGAGCAGGGCGTGGCCGACATCCTGGCCCGGCGCGACGAGAAGGTCGCCTTCCTCATCGTGGGCTGCCCGGACTACATCCTGGGCACGGACTTCACCGGGGTCATCAACCGGCTGGAGGCGTCCACCGGCAGGCGGATCATCCTCGGGGCCATGGCCCCCATCACCATCGGCCTCAAGGATTCGCCGTTCACCTCGGCCTACACCACGTTCTTCGAGTTCCTCAAGCACGAGAAGCGAAAACCCAAGGACGACCGGCTCAACCTGCTGGGCACCTTCATGCCCCTGTCCGCTTCCGGCGAATTCTACAGGGTCCTGGCCGACGCCGGGCTGGACGACGTGCTCCAGATCCCGCTTTGCCCGGACCTGGAGACCTTCGCGGGCATGGCCCACGCCCAGGCCTCGGTGGTCATGCATCCCCTGGCCAACGGGCTGAGCGGCAAGCTTCAGAGCGAGATGGGCATCCCGACCTGCTTCGCCCCCACCGCCTACGGCTTTTCGACCATTCGGGAGCAGTACGGGCTCATCGGCGAGGCCGTAGGCCGCTCCCTTGCCATAGACAAGATTGAGGCGGACGCCCGCGAGGCGGCCCGGCCCATGCTCGACGTCCTGCGCGGCAAGAACGTGGCCGTGGGGTGCAGCATCAACGGCAGCCCCTTCGAGCTGGCCCTGTTCCTTACGGACCAGGGCGTGAACGTGGAGACCCTGTTCGCGCGCGGGACCATCAAGCCCTACGAGTGGAAGCTCATCGAGCAACTGCGCGCGGCCAGGCCGGACATCCAGGTGTACAACGCCTCCCATCCGGCCCTGTGCGGCCAAACCGAGCCCTTCGACCACGTGCAGGTGGCCTACGGGGTGGACGCGGGCATGTTCTGCGCCAACGCGGCCAACGTGCCCCTGTCGCGTTACCAGGAACAGAAGTACGGCTTCGAAGCCACCCTGTGGATGCTGGACCAGACCCGCGAGGCCATGGAGCATCCGGTGGCCAACTACGACTGGATCTACGACCACGACTTTCTCATCTAAGGAACCGTCATGAAAGAATATCATTACCTTCTCCCCCTGGCCACGGGCTACTTCGGGGTCAGCTCGGCCCTGTACGACTTCGAGGGGCTCGTCGTGGTCTACGGCCCGGCGGGCGGGGCCTGGCACATCAACATCGAGGACGAGCCGCGCTGGTACCGGGGCCCGGCCACGGTGGTCGGCGCGGGCCTGCTCGAAATGGACGTCATTCTGGGCAACGACGCCAAGTTCATCGACAACATCGTCAAGACCGCCAAGGGCCTGAACCGCAAGTTCGTGGCCCTGTCCGGCACGCCCATCTCCGAGATCATCGGCACGGACCTCAAGGGCTTTGCCCGGACCATCGAAGCACGCACGGACATGCCGGTCTTCATGGTCCCCACGGCCGGGTCCGAGCCTTATCCCGAGGGGGCGTCCAAGGCCTTCCTGGCCCTGGCCGACAAGTTCATGGCCCCGGACGCGCCCGGCATCGGCAACGGCATCAACGTGCTCGGGGCCGTCCATCTGTCCACCGGCAAGGAGGCGCACCTCGCGCCGCTTTTCGACCTGCTGCGCGAGGAGGGTTTCTGGCTGGTGAGCACCTTCTCCGGGCCCGTGCTCGGGCTGAACGATCCCCTGGAGGGCGTGCGCAACGCGCCGGGCGCAGGGGTCAACGCCGTGATCTCCACCAGCGGCCTGGCCCTGGCCGAGCGCATGTTCGCGGATCACGGCATCCCGTTCGTGGCCGGCATGCCGGTCGGCCTGGCGGGCTGCAACGCCTTCATGGCCATGCTGCGCGGCGAGGAGCCGCCAGCACCGGAAAGGCCGGACCAGGCCGCCCCGCAGCGGCACGCCCTGGTCATCGGCGAGCCGGTCATGAGCTACGGCCTGAAGCACTGCCTGGTCCATGACTTCGGCATCCCGCGCGTGGACGTGGTCTCCGTGACCCCCTCCCAGGCGCTCTTCCGCGAGTCGCCGGGCCGCAGCGGGCTGCTGGCCGAACGCGGGCCCCACGACCTGGACACGGACGGCGAGGCCGAGATCGCCGCCCTGATGAACGACCCCTCGGTGGATCTGATCGTGGCCGATCCCTGCTACCGCGCCCTGACCGACGGCCCGGCCGCGTTCGTGGACCTGCCGCACGTGGCCATGAGCGCCCGCATCCATTGGGACATGGACTACGAATACATCGGCGAGCCGGGGTACGACTACCTCGCCTCGCACCTGCTGGACGACTAACCCGAGGAGGAAACCATGTGTCTCGCCGTTCCCGCCGAAGTGCTCTCCCTTGACGCCGACATGGCCGTGTGCCGCGTGGACCAGGGGCAGACCACGGTCAAGGCGTCCCTGATGCTCCTGCCCGTCCCGCCCGAAGTCGGCGAATTCCTGATCATCCACGCCGGGTTCGCCCTGCGCGTCCTGGACCGGGAGGAGGCCGAGGAGAGCCTGCGCGCGCTCAACGAAGCCGCGGGCTGTCCCCTGGGTACGGGCACCGAGGTGTAATTCATGAGCTTCGAATTACTGGAAAAATTTCGTGATCCCGACCTGTGCCGGAGGATTCTCGACAAGATGGAGTCCGAGCTGGACCGGGAGCTGCGCTTCATGGAGGTCTGCGGGACCCACACCGTGGCCATCTTCCAGAGCGGGCTGCGCTCCCTCCTGCCCGACAGGATCGTACACCTCTCCGGGCCGGGCTGTCCGGTCTGCGTGACCCACGAGTCCGAGGTCAACGCCTTCCTGGACCTGGCCGGGCGCGACAACGTCATTCTGGCCACCTTCGGCGATCTCATGCGCGTGCCCGGGGACAAGGGCCGCAATCTCAAGAAGGCCGTGGCCGACGGCGCTCGGGTCAAGGTGGTCTATTCGCCGTTCGACACCCTCAAGCTGGCCAAGGAAAACCCCGGCGACCTGGTGGTCTTCATCGGCGTGGGCTTCGAGACCACGGCCCCGACCATCGCGGCCACCATGAAGATGGCCCGCGAGCAGGGTATCGACAACCTGCGCATCCTCTGTTTCCACAAGACCGTGCCCACCGCGCTCGACGCGCTTTTGTCCGACGAGGCCATCAACATCGACGGCTTCATCCTGCCCGGCCACGTGTCGGCCATCATCGGCGTGAAGCCCTACGACTTCATCGCAGAGGATTACGCCAAGTCCGCCGTGGTCACCGGGTTCGAGCCCCTGGACATCCTCCAGTCCCTGAACCAGATGATCGAGTGGCGGAACAGGGGCGAGGCGCACGTGGCCAACAACTACACGCGCATCGTCGGCGAGCACGGCAACCCCAAGGCCACGGAGATCATGTACGAGGTCTTCGCCCCGTGCGACGCCCTGTGGCGCGGCCTGGGCCTGATCCCCGGCTCCGGCCTGGAAATCCGCCCCGAGTGGGAACAGTTCGACGCCAAGAAGCAGTTCGGCATCGAGATCAAGGAAGGCCCGGCGCTCAAGGGCTGCAAGTGCGGCGACATCCTCAAGGGCGTCAAGCAGCCCGACCAGTGCCCGCTGTTCGGCAAGGCCTGCACCCCGGCCAACCCGGTCGGCCCGTGCATGGTCTCCACCGAAGGAAGCTGCGCGGCCTACTACAAATACAAATTGGACTAGATATGTCAGACAAGGTTCTTCTCGACTACGGCAGTGGCGGCCGCGCTTCCCAGCGCCTCATTTCCGACCTCTTTCTCAAGTACCTCGGTAACGACGAATTGGACCGCCTGAACGACGCGGCAGTGCTCGATCTGTCCGGCAGGATCGCCATGTCCACCGATTCGTTCACCGTGGACCCGATCTTCTTCCCCGGCGGCGACATCGGCTCCCTGGCCGTGCACGGCACGGTCAACGACGTGGCCATGATGGGCGCGGTGCCGCGTTACATCACCTGCGGCTACATCATCGAGGAGGGGCTGCCCATGGCCGACCTGGAGCGCATCGTCCAGTCCATGGGCGAGGCCGCCAAGCATGCCGGGGTCAAGGTCGTCACCGGCGACACCAAGGTCGTGCCCAAGGGGGCCTGCGACAAGATCTTCATCAATACCACCGGGATCGGCGAGGTCATTGCGGACCCGGCCCCGAGCGGCGACGCGGTCCTGGTCTCCGGGACCATCGGCGACCACGGCCTGACCGTGCTCGGCACCCGCGAAGGCCTCGACTTCGAGGCCAAGGTCCAGTCCGACTCGGCCGCGCTCAACCACCTGCTGGTCAAGCTCGTCCGCGAGCTGCCCGAGGTCCACGTCCTGCGCGACCCCACGCGCGGCGGCCTGGCCACCACCCTGAACGAGATCACCAAGAGCTCGAACGTCTGCTGCGAACTGACCGAGACCGCCATCCCGGTCCGGCCCGAGGTCAAGGGCGGCTGCTCCATCCTCGGTCTCGACCCGCTCTACCTGGCCAACGAGGGCAAGTTCATCTGCATCCTGCCCGGCGAATACGCGGACAAGGCCCTCGAAATCATGCACGCCGACCCGCTGGGTCAAGACGCCTGCCGCATCGGCACCATGACCGACGCCAACCCCGGCAAGGTCGTCCTCGTCACCCAGCTCGGCGGCAAACGCCTCCTCGGCATGTTGGAGGGCGAACAACTCCCGCGCATCTGCTAGCCGCGCTCCAGTCATCAATAAAAAGTCCCCGCCAGCATGCGCCGGCGGGGGCTTTTTTGCCTCCGGCGGCCGGGGGAAGGGGGAGAGGGAACCCTTTG
>Ga0075011_10002090_pt1 | contig 10835 bp, 12 predicted proteins | sample TARM_MetaG_T_14_FD_72354 | JGI IMG/M metagenome (GOLD analysis project Ga0075011, IMG submission 72354) | Freshwater microbial communities from Pennsylvania, USA, analyzing microbe dynamics in response to fracking - TARM_MetaG_T_14 | ecosystem: Environmental > Aquatic > Freshwater > River...
GGCCTTGGGCGCGGCCTGAGGCGCGGATTCGGATAAGACGGCACCGGGCAGCGTAGCAATAGCCGAGGTAATCATGTCTTTGAGAATGGCGTATTCCTGCTCAAGAATATCGAGCATCAACGAAAAATCCATGTCCGATTTGCGGGCCTGGTCCACCAGTCCGACGGTCCGGCCCGCATATTCCTTGATCTCGTCGAACCCCATGTATCCAGTGGAGTTCTGAATGGTCTGGAAAGTCCTGAACAGACCGTCGACTATGTCCGTTTGCCCGGAGTCCTCGCGAAGCATCTTGAAGGCCACAATCACGGCCTCGAACTGCTGTTCGATGGTCTGAACGAACAGGGCCACGTCCTCGGGGTCGTACTCATCCGCCGTCGCTTCGGGGGCGGCCGCAGCGGGCTCCGCCTTGGGTGCGGGCTTGGCCGCCCCGGCGGTCTGTTCGGAATCGGTTTCGGACGCCTGTCTGCCCACGGACACCACACCGCTGACCGCGTCCGCGCTACCGTCCTCGGTAACCTTCCTGAGCACCTGGACCATGACGCTGGTGTCCAGCGGCTCGACTCGGCTGGTCTCCGTGTCCACCTTGGCCACCAGTGCCTCAATGAGGTCCACGGCCGAAAGGAGCAGGTCTATGAGCCCCTGGCTGGAGGCGATCTCGTCCTTGCGGACCTTGTTCAGCAGGGTCTCGGCCTCGTGGGTCAAGGAGTTGAGTTCCTTGAACCCGATGATGCCGCTGTTCCCCTTGAGGTTATGGAAATAGCGAAAGGTATCGTTGATCAGTTCGTCGTTGCCGCCCGGGTCCCCTTCCAGGGCCAGAAGGCAGCGATTGAGGTTCTCGACGATCTCATGCGCCTCCTCGAGAAAATCGGCCAGATGGCCCTCACCCACCGTGGTCAGGGCATAAGGGGTGGGATCGAAATCGGGATCGGGTTGCGGATTAAAAGCGGTCATGTCGGCGTTTCCGGCTTTTTCCGCCGCCACGGCGGGTTCTGGTTCGATGTATTCGGGCTCGGCAACTGCTTTTGGTGCTTCGACCGCTTCCGCCGGGGGGACTGCCGCAGCTTCATTCGGGAGCTGGCCGAGCAGTGCCGCCTCGATCTTGGCGATGATGGGTGCGGTGTCCACGTCGCCCTCCACCCCGCTCGTTTCCAGGTTGTCCACCATGGTCCGCAGGGCGTCGGTGGCTGAAAGAATCAGATCCATTATGGCCTCGGTCACCCGCATGGACCCCTGACGCAGCTCGTCCAGGATGTTCTCGGCCTTGTGAGCCAGTCCGTTGATCTTATTCAAACCGAGAAAGCCTGACGCCCCCTTAAGGGAGTGCATGGGCCTGAATATCTCGTTGAGGAGCCCGAGGTTCTCGGGGCTCTTCTCCAGCTCGAGCAGATTGGGTTCGATGGTCTCCAAATGCTCTTTTGCTTCTATGAAAAAGTCGGACAAGATTTCCGAATCGAGAAAGTCCTGGCTCATCGGGGTTCCTCATGCGGCAACAGGCCTCTGTTCTAGCGCCTACGTCTCCTGCCGCGTCGGTTACGTTAAATCACCGTATCGCGCTGTCAGCTATCCCAGCAGCATCTTGACGTTGCGGACAAGCTTTTCCGGCTGGGCGGGTTTGATCATGTACAGATTTGCTCCCACGGTCAATCCTGTCTGAATGTCCTTGTCCTGGCCCTCGGTGGACAGCACCACTATGGGGATGTCCCTATACGCGGCCTGCTCCCGGACCGTTTTAATGAAAGTCAGCCCGTCCATGCGGGGCATGTTCACGTCGGACACGATCAGATCGACCTCGGACAGACTGTACAATTTTTCCAGGCCGTCCAGGCCATCCTCCGCCGTGGTCACCTTGAAACCTTCCTTCTTCATAATGAAGGCCACCAGGTTCCTTACTGTCTTCGAATCGTCCACTATAAGAATATGTTTAGGCATAGCTCCCCCCGATTAGCACGTCAGGGACCACCTTATCAAATCCACCACGGATCATGTCCTACTCCTCCTTTTGATAGATGATGGCGCCCGGATAGTGAATAGGCTTGAATGCACGAGTGATGTTGTGCAGCGATTCGGAATGCCCGATGATCAGATACCCGCCCGGCAAAAGGTTATCATAAAAAGCGTTGATAACTCTCTTTTTCATCTCGTCGTCAAAATAGATGATGACGTTTCGACAAAAAACTAGCTGCGATCGTTCCACCCGCTTGAGCTGTACGCGATCTCGAAGGTTGATCTGCCCGAAGCTGACCAGCCGTTTGACCTCAGGCTTGATCTTGTTCTGCCCGTTGTCCCTGTCGAAATAACGGTCCGCGGTTTCTTCCGGGGTGGTCCGTAGCGTATAGTCATTGTACACGCCCCTGCGGGCCGATTCCAGCACCCGTTCCGACAAGTCGTTGGCGGTGATGCGTATGTCCCAGGACGGCAGTTCTGCCTTGAGCATCTCGTGGATGATGATCGAAATGGTGTAAGGCTCCTCGCCGGTGGAACACCCCGCCGACCAGATGCGCAGCTTCCGGCCGTTGCGGCGACAGGAATTGAGCACGTCGGGCAGCACCTCCTCCTGAAAGACCTTGAGTTGGGGCGGGTTGCGGTAGAAGCTCGTCTCGTTGGTGGTAATAACCTCGTAGAGCTTCTTCATCTCCACGCTCCGGACCGGATCGAACCGCAGGAGGTTGTAATACTCGTCAAAATTCTTCAGGTTCAGTTTCTTGAGTCTGTTCCCAAGCCTGTTTTCCAATAAATACTTACGGTTGTCCGCTATATAAATGCCGCATTCGGCATAGATGAAATCCCGCAGGTTGGCGAACTCCTTATCCGTGATTTTGAGTTCCTTGCCGAGGGATATGGTCTTTGAAAAAAGAGACGACATTCCTGAAGGCTGCTCCTACATTTCCTGAATCTTGGAAATGGCTTCTTCGGCGGCGCTGACCAACTCGTACTCGTCGCTGTTGGTCACTTCGAGCAGGGCCGCGAAAGCCTCGCTGCCGCCGATGTTGCCTAGGGCCTCAATAGCTTTCATGACCACGAATCGATTGCTGTTGTTCAACATGTCGATCATGAGCGGCGCGGCCTGGGGCGTGGCGTGCTCGCCCAGGGCGTCCATAGCCCGAATCTTGACCCAGTCGTCCTCGTCGTTCAGGGCGTCGATGAGATGGGGGATCATCTCCTCGTCGTAGTGTCGGCCCATAATCTCGATGACCGTCAGGCGCACGTCCTTACTCTCGTCGGACATCCGCTGAAAAATCAGGGGGCGCCACACGGCGTCGTCGCCGCCGGACGCGGCCAGGGCTTCGACGGCTACCTTGCGGATATCCGGAATCGCATCCTCAACAGCCTGAGTCAGGATGTCCAGGTTATCCATAGGGCCGAGCTTGCCCAGGGCGTAGGTGGCCATAAGCCGGCGGAGAGGGTCTTCACTCCCGAACATCTCATGGAAACGGGCCTCCACGTCAGGGCCGTCTATGGCGATGCACGCCTCCAGCGCGGCCTCCTTGACGTCATCGTATTGGTGGCCCATGAGCGGGAACACCTGGTCCACCACCTCGGACAGCCTGAGCTTTTCGCCGAGCAGGTAGACCGCACTCTTGAGCACGGTGCCGTCCTGATGTTCGTTCAGGATGCGAATGAAAAAATCCTTTGACTGCTCCTCGCCCTTGGCGGCTACCACACTGACGATCTGCCGTTGCACGGGCAGTGCGGCCATCCAAAACGCTTCCATGAGGACCTGGCAGACGCAGTCCTCCATGGTGCAGGCATCCGGCGCTATCTGCGAGAGGACCTGCACGGACACCCGTGCCACGTCCTGGTCCTCGCCGAGCAGACCTTGCTTGAGAGCCTCGGTCAGGCCGATCTGGGCCAGAAAGCCGATGATCAGCTGCAACCTGTCCTGATCGCGGTCCTGGTCCAGCCCGCCTGCGATACGGAGAATGCCGGAAGAGGCCTCCTCGCCGCCGACAAAGGCCAGCCCTTGGATGGCGGCGTCCTGAATCTCCTCGTCCTCATCCTGCAGGGCCACCAGCAAGTATTGCCGGAAGCGCTCGCGCTCCTCGTCGCTGAGCAGGGTCAGGGACTTGCCGCCGAGAATCTTGACTATGGCTTTGACGATCTTGTTGCGCAGCGCCGTGGGCGCGTCGGCCATGCGCTTGAGCAGCATGGTCACGGCCTTGACGTTGCCCATCTCGCCCAAGGAGTCGATAATCATGGAGGCTACCAGGTCGGACGCCCCGTCCAGGGCCTTGACCAGGGCGTTCACCGAGCTGGTGTGCCCGATCTTGGTCAGAGCCTCGATCACGGAATACTGGACCCACTCCTCATCGTTGATGGCCTTGTTCAGGCAGGGAGTGGCGTCTTCCATGCCCAGCTCGCCCAGACTCACGGCCGCCTGGTAACGGACATTAACCTCCGGGTCCTTGAGCAGGGCCTCGCACAGGGGCTGGACCGCCAGAAGGTTCCCGGTGGAGCCGAGGATATCGGCCACGAAAATTCTGATATCCGGGTCCTCGTCCAGGGTCAGCTCGATAAGCGACGGCATATCCTGGTTGCCCACCTCGCGCAGGATGTCCATGGCCAGGTTGCGCACCGGGGCCTCGTCGGACCGGAGCAACGGGATGACCGCCTCGACGGTCTCCCGGCCGCCGATCTTGCGCAGAGAGCTGTCCACCGCCTCCTGGATGCCCAGATGGTTGGTTTTGAGCAGTTCCGCGAGTTTGGGAACGGCTTCGACACAATTGTCTTCCCCGGCCCTGAACGCGCTCTCCCGAACGATTTCCTTGTTGTCGCTGCTCAGCAGGGCCAGATACTCGGTACAATCCGCCATGTTGTCAGACCTCCCCCTTCCGATTTCTCAGGGCGTTCTTATTTATACAGATTGGCCATAATGGATTCGGCCATGTCGTCGAGATCCACGATTTCATCCGCCAGGTTGTTTTCCACCACCGCCTTGGGCATGCCGTAGACCACACAGGTGGAATCACTCTGCGCCAGGGCCCGGCCCCCTTTTGCCTTGAGGTCGCTGATCCCTTTGCAGCCGTCGTTGCCCATGCCGGTCAGGATCACCCCAAGCCCGCGGCGACCGACCGCCTCGGCCACGGAGCTGATAAGCACGTTGGCCGAGGGTTTGTACAGGGCGTCAGCGGGTTCGTCCGTGACCACCACATTGATGTGGGTGACCTTCTGATCCAGGATGATATGTCTACCGCCGGGTGCCACGAACGCGTGTCCGGGCCGCAGCACGTCTCCGTTCTCGGCCTCCTTGACCTTGATCTGGCTGACGCTGTCGAGCCGAGCCGCGAACGGGCCGGTAAAGGCAGCGGGCATGTGCTGGGCAATAAGGATGCCGGCAGGAAAATCGGCGGGCAGCGAGGACAGTATCTTCTGGACCACGGGCGGGCCGCCGGTGGATACGCCGATGGCCACCACGTCGCGAACGGGCCGTCCGGTCGCACGGGGCGACGGTACGGGCCTGCGGACCTTGCGGGGCGCGGAGGGCCGGGCGATCACATGGCGCATCTTGCGCGCGGCCACGGCCTTGACCTTCTCGATGAGGTCCCGCTCGATCTTGATGATGTCCAGCGACACCTTGGAAAGCTGCTTGGGGATGAAGTCCACGGCGCCGAGCTCCATGGCCTTCAGGGTGGATTCCGCCCCTTCGGTGGTCAGAGAGCTGACCATGAGCACGGGCCTGGGGCATTCCATCATGATGTGCCTGAGCGCGGTCAGACCGTCCATCTCAGGCATCTCGATGTCCATGGTCACGACATCGGGGTCGAGCTTGCGCACCATGTCCAGGCCTACCCGGCCATTACGCGCGACCCCGACCACGGTGATACCGGGGTCCTTGTCGAGCATCGTGCTGATGGCCTTGCGCATGAATGCGGAATCATCAACAACGAGAACTTTGATCACGTATGCAACTCCTTCAAAAAAAACCCCACATTTCGCCCCCCACCGCTTCGGGGCCCCATGTAGCCGCCAACAGACGGCAACCGTGCGACAATATCCGGCCACAAACCGGCGGGATATTATTTTGTCCTGCAATTTCTTACTTTAAGTAGCTTTACCCCCTTTGTCCACAACCTTGAACTTTCCTTGAAATTTTGTCTTGCCTTTTTCTCAGCCGCACGCTAAACACCCCTTCTCACGTGCAACGGGATGTGGCTCAGTCTGGTAGAGCGCTGCGTTCGGGACGCAGAGATCGGAGGTTCAAATCCTCTCATCCCGACCAGAGATTACGGGCACTTACGGCAAAAGCTGTAAGTGCCCTTTTCTTTTATCCTACACTTTTATCCGACAAGCACGTCGGATATATCCCGCTACGTACCATTCTTGGTCCACCACCATTTTTTCTTTTTCATTCCCTTTCCGGCCGAGATTACCCGAGTCCTCCACCAAGTCTTCCTCCCATGCCCCACGCCTCCCACCGCAACCTCCCGAAACCACAGAGAAGAGTCTAACCTCTTTTTTTGTTTCTTTTTCCTCGTTGACGCCTAACAGAATCGAGCTATGATTTTGATTCATGGCCGTTCTGGCCGGTAACCGCAAACGACGGGGGTTTGATGCGGATTCAAGACTTTTTAGAGGCGGAGATTGAACGGATTGCGGCAGAAGAGGATCGGCGGTCGCTGATTGCGGCGCTGCCGCAGGTGGACGATCTCGTCATCAGCGAGGTCCTTGTAGCTGTTCCGGGGGCTGTTTTCTACCATCTCCAGATTTCAAAGTTTCCTAGCGGTGGCCATGTTGGCCGGGTGTTCGCAGGATTCGACACACACGAGTCGCTGATGACGACTGACCCGCAAACGCCGTCTGAAATCGCGCTGTCGAGGGACGATGTGTTTGAAAGCCAGGATAGTCTCCTCGAATTCCTCGTCAGCAGGGAGTGCTAACTATGTGCGAAATAAGCAGGAAACACGTCGTTCTCGACGAGACGATCTTCTCCGAGCTGATAAGGTCCGGTGTCACCGCCAGGTATTCAATGTCCGAACTGTTTTCGGGGATTCGACTTTATCTCGAAGATAGCGGCGATGTCGTCGCCGAATTCCTCCCAGACGGCGGTTCCCTTCATTACGTCACTTTTCACGTCGGGAGATGGGAACCGACAGTCGATGCGCCGGCACATATTATTAAAGTGCACAACGATGCTGTTCAGCGTTCTGAAAAACGCGCCGTTGTTTTCGACATCTTCACAGGTGCGAGATTGTCATGGCGGACAAGGGAAAAGAAGCTCGGAGACACGCTCCGGACAGCAGTCGATGAAATGTAAGGAGAGGAAAATGGACAAAAAACTGATACGGAGATCACGCCGCCAAGGGTCGCTGGAGAACTGCGAAATCGACAAAAACGACGCGTTCCAACAAGAGATTCTCTGTTCGTGGCCGGAGCTATTCTCCATCCCCGATGACATGGCCGCAGAGATCAATCTCCGTGCTGGTTTCCTACAGATCTCAACCCCTGGGATGACGACAAACGAGTTTGGCAACAAGGTCAACGCCCTCAAACACCAAGGCCTGATCCCTGGTGGAATCCGGCCGCATCATTTGCTGTGGGACGGCCTGGACATCACCGACTTGATGAAAAAGCTCCGCATCCTCCAGTCATACGGCACAGTCCATCTCCACGACCTCCCAGGTTACGATCTCGGCCATCCGGCCGTACTGACGACCGACGCCTCTGCCACCTGCCTCCTCGACGACACCGTTCACGGTCGCCACATCGCTAAATATACCGGCCGCGTCGCATCGCTCGATTCTATCGAGCATTACGAGGCCATCGCGAAAAAATGTCTCCGTTCGCCGATCGTCACCCCAGCAACAGTCTACAAAGCCGGGTTTGAGATGACCGGCCAGGAAGCCATCCCGGATATTACGGAGGTCAGAAAGCGGATCCCAGACGACGGCCCCGCAACGATCAAGACACGATGCATTTATTGCGGAACTGCCGTCAAAGTCCGTGGTTCTCTTCATGGCCGTGAGCCACATTACGAGGTCGATACGGCCCCGAGGTGTCCCCACCTCCGTCTTCTCGTCGGCCAATACCGCCTCGATGGCCACGGAAGCAAATTCCACGATCTCCTCGTCGTCCGCCATATCCGCGACCACGCCCCCGCCCGCAAGACCACTAAATCCCAACAGGCCGACGACTGATCCCCGTCCTTCGTCAGCCCTCCTTGGCCCCCACTTCGGGGCCTTTTCTTTTTCCATCTTCTTCCAACCTTTTTCCTTCCACTTTTCCAGGCGCATAAAATCTTTTTTTCGTATTACCCCCTTTGGCCGTTTCCGAATCAACAAAACCCGGTCAGCGCCAGGGGGTTTTGCGTTTTGGTTATAGCGCAAAAAATATTGTTGTAAACACTTGAAATTGCTCATTTTGGTGTGAAATAACTAATGCATGGAGTGAGGCTGAACCCCGCAAAACAAGGAGATGAAGAAATGGGAAATGACAAGTTGAAGATGACGGCAGAGCAGTGCGCCAGTGCAGGTATCGCGCGCATCGAGGACGAGGCAAACGAACTCGCAATTGTGCCTGACAACCTGCCTGGAGGTTATGGGTGGGCGGTTTATAACTTCTCTGACTGGGACCTGATTTGCACTGCCCCGGGACACCTTACGGCAGAGGCGGCTGGTTACGCCGCAACCATGTGGCTGAAGGGTCGCGATACCGGATACGAGCAGGGAGAGGAATCTGGTGCCGATTCGGTGCGAAGAGGGATGCTCAAACTTCTTGGGTTCGACAAGGCAACCGTCAAGGTTCTCGACGACTACGGCGTTGCAAGGCCAACCAACATCTAGCTTTCAACGGCCCCGTGGGCGGCGAGGCCAACAAGGAGATAAATCATGGAAATCAAGAGCGACACAGATCTGGATATGACCGCCAGGGAGTTTGGGAACGGCTTCACTTCCGATGTTATTGGCGGTGCCATTGTAGCCGCTGGCACTGGCTCCGAATGGGAGTGGTTCTACATGCGGAAAAACGGCGACGATAGGTACGAGGAAACCCTCATCCTTCCCGGCGACCTCTCCATCCGCATGGCGAAGTTCATCATCCTCCAGTGGTTCGAGGGCTACGACTGTGGCCTCCAGGAAGGCGAGGCAATGGGCAAGGCCGAAGCCAAGCACAAGATGCAAATGGCGCTTGGCCGCATCTAACCACAACCCGTCCCCAGGAGGCAGGGGACGGCCCATAAAAACGGAAAACAAGGAGATAAAGAGATGGAACTGTCGAGGGAAATGATCAGGAATATTTTCAGGGCACCGGAAGCCTCCACCGACCGCCTTGTGCGTGTCACCGTTCGACCGGATGTCAGGTTCCTAGACGGCCGAGGCCGAGAGAAGGACTGGTTGCCAGACGTCGATGAGGTCAAAACCTGGGCCTGTGTCGTTCACGGCCAGTGCTACGTGAGCAAGCACAATGGGGTGGTGTTATCAGGCCGGTCCCGGCCGATCGTCAACGACACGTGTCAGGATGGTGATCTTGCGACAGGGGCGCAGACAGTGCGCCTCGCGCCTGGCACTATCGTCCAGTCCGGAATATCAATCGTGTTGCGCAATGGTTTTCGGACTGTGACGGCGGTCGTCGGAATCGTTCCGGAACCTAACCCAATTCCCGCAGACAATGATTTCAGTGACGTGAATCTTTGGCCCCAGGACGCCGCCATCAAGACGTCGGAAAGCCTCACGCACTTTGCGACGATCAAAGTCGAGGGGGTTGTGCAGTTGTCGCCAGAAGACGCGCGGTTGATCTCAAACTTTCGAGAAGATATTCGAATCCATGGCGAAAAGCATGTCCGAAAGGTATTGGATTTTGTGGCAAACCAAATAAGAAGAAGGATGGACAAGGCCCAACCAAAGTAAAGTCAGGGCCTTGTCCTGTGAAATAAGAAGTTACTCCGGTCTGAATAATGGTCCCTGCGTCATCTCTTCCCAAAAGGGTCTAGACTAGAACAGAGGATTCTTCCGGAGTATCTTCAGGAGGACCTCGTACATGTCCCTCCTGTGGTTGAATCGGAACTCACATTCCTTCAAATGTAAATTGAAAGTGGTCTTGGCTATGCCATGGAATTTAACGAGCCTTGTTTTTGCGAACCCCCAAAAACTCTCAATGCCGTTAATGTGATTCGTCCCTTTGGCAAACTCACCTTCCCCGTGGTCTATTCGATAATGTTTCTGATAACCCAAGTCCACCAGTCCATGATAAGAACGTAATCCATCAGAATGAATTACACTTTCAAGGTCGACCTTTCCTCGGATGATTCCTTGAAGGGTGGTTTTGGTGCAGTCTGGAACGATCTGCGTGTAGACGAATCCTCTTCGTTTCAAGATTCCGAAAACGACTGTTTTCCCATAGGCTCCACGGCCAACACGACCTTTCTGTCGACGCGGGCCAAAAAAGCTTTCATCAACTTCGATCGTCCCAGTGAAGGGGGATTGCGCTTCACAAAACTCGGCGATTCGCAGCCTGATGGCATGAACATACCGGTTGACGGTATTTCTATTATTTTCGCCACCTTGCTCATCTGGGTTGCGTCCAAGTCGTAGCAAAACAGCCTGACCAGTTCCCTGGTTTTGGCTTCCGAAATTTTCGAGCGATTTGCGTACTTGTTTTTTACCGGCATAATTGACCTATTACCGGAAAATCAGATCTTGTTCTAGTCTAGCCCCTCCCAAAAAACTCTACCCATTTCGTGTTCAACCTGCTAGAGTCCTCAGCATCTCTGACCGGGGGCAAAGGTCAGAACAGGAATATACAACGTAAGCGTAAATTTTCTTAGCCTCTTCCAATCTTCACCATCCTGTTATCACGCCAACTCTTCGGCGGCAAGATACTGCGGCAACAAGCGTCTTCTTTCG
>Ga0075011_10002091_pt1 | contig 10835 bp, 22 predicted proteins | sample TARM_MetaG_T_14_FD_72354 | JGI IMG/M metagenome (GOLD analysis project Ga0075011, IMG submission 72354) | Freshwater microbial communities from Pennsylvania, USA, analyzing microbe dynamics in response to fracking - TARM_MetaG_T_14 | ecosystem: Environmental > Aquatic > Freshwater > River...
TAGACGAACAACTGATCACAGAATTAAATAAGTAGGGAATATAGCCCTCTTAACAAAACACAATATCTAGTATTGGTAGTCAGCTGCTGGTACACAACATATAGGACATTTATGGCTTTCAATTTTGATGCAAGTACCTTTGTTCAAGAGGGATATGAGACAAGTAAAGGTGAATGGTCAGAGTCAGATCTAATCGATATTGCCAAGCTTAAATCTCACTATCCTGAATTAGCTGCGTGGGGCGAACTAGCTTTAGGGTGCGCATGGGGTGACTTTTCGCAAGATGTGTATCTAGTTAATTGGTCAGATTTTGGCTTAGAAGAACGCGATGAACACTTTTTATCTTACTGCTATTGGAAGCAAGAAAAAGGTCGTTGGAATCTAGGGTTGGATTTAAAGCTTTTAACCGAACTAACAAGCAAGTGGAAATAGCGGGGAATTTAATTCGTTTACCAAACCACAATATCTAGTATCGGTCGCAGCTGATACAGACACAACATATAGGAATTTAACCATGCAACAAGATCTAACGTTAGTTGAAGTAAACCCTACGCCACGTCCAGAAAGTCTAAAACCTCTTACTGACGAGCAAATAAAGCAGCTTGGTTATCTTGGTGCGCTAGCGCAGCGCAAAAAGTTTGCAGCCTCGCTAATCGTTAACCTGTACAACAGTAATGTAGTTGGTGCGGATATGTACAATCTCATGGGTTATGTGAAAGGCGAAAGTAGCGACACTCTATTGCACAGTGTGATGCTTATTAGTCAGCTTTGTATGCACTGTGAGTCTCACGAAATCTACGGCAGTGATTTTGTTGAGGGGCTAATTGAGCAGTGGGATTTTCGCAATAAGCGTGATTAAGGGGGAAAGTAGATGCCAAGTTTGACTAATGAAAGCATACGTTACCAAACGATTAAAGAAGTTGGTTCTTTAGAGTTGGATAACGGCTACACGGTTAGTTTTGATGAAAGTGGTGCATTGGCTATCAAAGGGAATGGTGTCGAGTTATACCAGTACCCTAGATATTTAGAATTCACCAAATACAACACAACACCTGTTCGATACGAACTTAGGGATTGTGGTTGGATGTTGGATATTCCAGAGCAAAACGCGATTGAATTTCAAGAGTTCTCAACGTTAGAAGTTCTAGAGCCTAATAACTCAGCGTCAGCCGAGCCTTATAAGATTGAAAATCTAGTTGAATTCAAAGCTGCAATTAGTGAATTAAAAGCGAGTGCTGAGTTTGACAAAAAAGATGGTTACTCAGGTGTTAACGTAGATATCGATCTTGTTTTGAAACTGATTGATAACGTGCAAGACCAATCCAGAGCGGGATGAGGGGAATATCGATGGCTAACAATATTTTTAGACTTACGCATGAATACGATATTGGCGATCGTTCTATCTACTTTGCTTTCGACGAAAGCAAGATAGAGGAGACGGCCAAGGAGCTAGCAGTATTCTTGCAGTTTAAAGCAGAAGACATGTTTGATAACTCTATCTGTCTTGACCATCAAACAATTATGAGGTTCCTATCGTTGTTTGGTGCGGAACAGCTCGAATCTAAACCTGCTGATGTGGCTTTTAATACTATCGATATGTATTGGGACAGGGAACGAAGTTGCGGTGAGTGGTACAAGGGCTTTTTTGGTGAATTGGATAAAAAATATAGTGACAAGGCAATTATTTTTTTGAAATCCGAAGCTGAAGATAACCAGCTAATGGGTGAACTGGACTAAATCAAGGGGAAAGTATGGACTTACCAGACTGGACGCCTCCACCATGCCCCAAATGCGGAGCTGATGAAATGTATCACAGGCTAGTGAGTCACGTTCCTTCATCAAAAGCGTTTAGAACTCAAAATGGATGGTACTGCGCAAAGTGTAATGCAGGGGCTTTCCAGTTGGGTAACTTCTCAGAATCAGATGCAGCTCAGTTCGCTGTATCGCTAGTAAACAGATAACGAGGGTAAAGCAACCATGACTAAGTTTATGACCGTTGTAATCAAGTATGAGGAAGGTGCCGAACTTCCTAAAAAACTGACAAAGGCTTTTGCTGAAAATGGTCAGTTTGAAGATGCTGAAATCACCGCTATTTCATTTGAAGATGAAATTAGCCGTGTTGAAGAATTGGAACAAAACGCGCTAGATGCTGCGCTGTGAGGGATAAAATGAGCGAGTACATTTACAACGACAATCAGAACATAAGAACGTCCGCTAGAGTGGAAAAAATTTACTCAACAAATAAGGGTTTTATTGGTCGTCTGGAAAGTGTTGAATACAAGCAATCCGATGGCTCTTGGAAAGAGCAAGGTTCACATTGGTTAATCAACGAGGACGATGCCAAGTTCATTATGAACAATGGTTTTAAAAGCACAAAACTCTAAGCGGGGAAACTTTATGCGAATTTTCATAAGTACCATATATGTGATTTTATTTTTTGGTTATGCTGCACTCGTCAATTATGGAGTTATTCGGTTTGATTGGAATTTTACTAACTGGCTTCAACTGGGTGATTTGGGTTTGCCAAAACTCATGCTAAGTATTGAGCCAATTGTCACTGGCATATTTATCAGCGTAAGTGTGTCTGTATGTGTTGCTTATCAATGTTCAAAGTTGTGTACTTGGTTAGCAAAAAACTTTGATTGTCTGCGCTAGTTGCCGTAAATGGGGAGAATCCATGAAAAACGTGCTAAGAAATTTGGCAGTAATTTTAGGATTAGGGTTTTTAATGCTCTTAGGTGGTGGTGCTATTTGCTTTGGTATGGGCTGGATTATTAGTTTGGTTGCTCTGGATTACATGATAGCAACTGATTTTGTTAAAAGTAGTAGCGACTATTGGGATTTGGTTAAGACGATTTATATAGTTTTGCTGCTACCTCCTATTTATATTTCTTTGTTTAAGATTCTGCCGGATTCAGAACAAGAAATAATAAATGAGAATACAAAAGTTACTGCATTGGCTTTTATTTATATTGGTGATTGGATAGGAAAAGGTGTTCTTTTAGCTATTGGTTATTATTTTGTAGCGCGACATTTTAATTTGTATGCTTTCTAACAGGGGAATAATTTTGTCTGACAAGTTTAAATACTTAATTGTTACCAACGCCTCAGATACAAAAGGCAAAATTGATCGTCCACACGGCACTACTGCGCATTTTGCAAACCCGGTAGGTAAAGGTGATAGGGTTTATTGGGATCATAAAAATGGTAGTAGTGGTGGTGTTGTGTTGGGCGTAGAACATCACCCAAGTATTTCGATTTTAATAGTAAACGTTCTATAAACAGAGGAACCCTGCACCAAATTTTCTTAATGAAATATTAATATGGAGGGAATGACCTATTCTCTGAATGCGATTCTAGCTGTTAACTCAATAGCTTGGTCTACAGTGAGATTTTTGTGTGATGCACCCATTTCGACAGGAGCAAAGCCGACAAACTTGTTGCCATCATGCAACAATCTATCCCATGCACCAATGGTGTCTTTGTATATAACGTATTTAGACAATGAACCGTAGTGTCGTTTAATCGCTTCTATTACTGCTTCTGCTGCATTGGTGCAGGACATATGGGCAATTTCTGAGGTCGAAGTTTTATCAACTATCGCCGTAATGTCTGAATGACGTTCAACGCTAAACTGAGTTCGCCTATTGCCGCCAAGAGCTACCAATAGTTCATTATTTTCTAATACTTCGACAATTATATTCATTTTCATATCTCTTGCGCCTTAATTGAAGATTGCTCTATTCTACATGAAAGCTTGTATTTCTTCATTGATATTGAGACTCGCTATACATAAGTAGGTTTAATTAATAGTGTTACGGGAGTGGATGTCTACAACATTACACTTGAGCCTAACGTTTTCCATCTTAAAGGGTCTAGTAAGTAGCCTATCATTTTCAACCAAGAGCCAAACCTTTCCATTGACATAAATCCCTATGCAATAGCTTGTCAAAGGGACACTAATCGAATCACCTGAAAACTGTTCGTCAGATGTGCTATATGAAATCACATCGAGCACTTTTACCAATTGATAGTTTGAGGCTGGTTTGGGACAAAAACCAGCGAAAGGAAACCTCTCGCGCTCCATTTTCGACATAAGAACCGCAACGGTTGATCCACATACGCATTTCTTATTTGATAGAACCTGACCATCATTTCCAAGCTCAACACTAGACTGGTTAAATCTGATTAGTATTCGCATTAGATAATCTCATTCGTAAATATCAAAAGACACTTCTACATTATTCTCGGCATCTGGTTTTTGACTTTCATAGACCTATGAATATAAATCAACTTGATAACATAGTCATTTAGGACGTAACAATACAATTCTAACACCCAACTTACAGAGTAGTTATAAAATTTCAAAGATGTCTGAAATGAAGTTCTTCTTTCAATTCATACTGTCCGACAAGCACATAACCAATATTCGCCTGAGTCATTCGAACTGGCATAACCGTTTCATACGTTCAACTCATGTATTACAAGCGAGGCTGTGTTAGTTGATTATCAGGCTTGTCTCTCGTGATAAAAACGTGTATTTACATACATGTAGACTTAAATTAACCAAGAGTAATAAAAGATGAATAATTTGAAATTGGCTGCTTCATCCATACTGGCAGCATTGGTTAGCGGTCCCGTTTTCTCAGAAGAGTTGCCTGAGTTCTACGCATTTCGCGTGACGGTCACGCTAAGCAATGGCTTAGTTTATGAGGATGTTAACCAAGTACAAGAACAGATAGGCAACGGAAACGTAGAAAGCGTTCCATATATGGTTACAAGTTGTGAGAATAAAGCCAATAGAACTATTAAAAAAGCCGGGGGGAAGCATTTCAAGCAAGGGGCTAATTATCTCGTTGACTTGCCAACGTCCACGCTAAATGTAACCACGTTCCAAATCGATGAATCGGGATATACTGAACCGACTGAAATCAATAAGGATACCTGCTATAACTCTGGTCAACCAGTAGATGTTAAATTTAAGCATTCGTTCATCTTCGATTTGAACAACTCTAATGTTCAGACATTTCCTCTAACTAATGGCGGGGATGTAAAGTTTATCATTCAAAAAATAGTGAATTAAAAAATGTCAGGGCTGTGGCTCTAATAATAGAGATAATATAATTTAACTTGGAAACAATCGAACCATCATAGTTGATTAATAAGAATAAATTTTATTGTTGAATGATGTTAATATATAAGTGTATAGTGAATGAAATCTATATAGGTAATATAAAAATGAATGATTTACCCAAAAATCTAAAAAAGAGCCAACGATTTCTGTTTTCTATTGGTTTAGCTTTGATTGCTTGTTGTGTTTTCTATTACGTATTTAATGCCAATAGAATGCTTATAATTTATAGCGGAGTTATAGGGTTTATATTGGTATTAATGGGAATTTTCCCAAGGAATAACAATCAAAGGCTAATAATACGAAAGTGGATTATTGCTATTGTTTTAATTGTAATGCCTAGTGTATACGTGGTGGCGCATTTAATTTAATTTTTTGAAAATAGTTGGATATAATATGACCTATTAGGTAGTTTTGTCTAATAGGTTTTTTTATGCGCGTATCTTTTGAAAAAGGAACTAGGTATTACTCACTTGAAATTGATCGGGATTTTTTTGATTGGGTTGTGTTCAAACAGTTTGGCGGTATGGGCATGAAGAATGGTCATCGCTGCTCTGTACCTTTCGACAACTATCCTTCCGCAAAGAAGTACTTTGACGCAGAATGCGCCCGACGACTGAAGCGAGGTTATACTGAGTCAGTATAATTGCGTGACAATGTAACGATTAAAAAGTTAAAGCCTATGTGGGTGGTTAATGGTGCCTTTTGTCATAAACAGTATCAAACCTTAGAAACTTATCAGTATCTAAGGTTTTGGAGCTTCTTTTTTATATCGTTCAATTCTTGTAACATACTGATATATAAGGATATATATCAAAAACCAACAACGATTAACATACGTTTTTGAACCGGGTAAATTCCGGCTATTTTCTATGGCCTATGGCTAAAAATGACCATCCACATCAATTAAGCCTGTCTATATTGAACAATGATAGCTGCTGTTCAACCAAAACAGTCTGAATATCTCCACCGTCCAAAAAAAACACCGCGAACGACTACGAGGAAAAACGATATCTCTTTGACATTAACGTTAAGGTTCACCAAGTTCAACGTCCACTTATCCTTAACCAGTGATGTATATCTCAATGTATTATCAACATGCTACATTGTGACATACGTTATTTATGTTGGTATCCGTTGGTCTAATCTCCGGCTAAATGCCAGAAATTTAGGAAACATGGGCCTAAGTGGTAAATTGGAACCATGATCTAAAACCGAAAGTGTCTGATTTATGAGTGATAAAACATGCGTTGAAATATCGGATATTGAACTAAATAACTGTCCTATGCCTGTGTTTGGGGGGTACGATGATAGCGGAAATGAAGTCGTTGTTTACACATACCGCCTAAAAGTAAAGCATCAGGGCAAGTCCTACATCCATCCGTATTTTGGGCCTCAAGAAAACACTTTAAAACTAGAATTCAAAATTAGGGAAGTAGGGCATATCAATTTGAATCATTGGCATCTAGATAGAACAAATTCGTTATAGAAAACATCGGATAAGACTTTTGTGCCAGGATGTTTGTGTGAAACCTCATGTTGGTAAGCTCTTGTTGTGGGAAGTCAACGTTCTCAAAAAACAACCAATGTAATGACTATATGATCAAGCATTCGAGTAGGTTAACTTGGCGCAATAGAAGCAAACATAATCGTATTTGCACTACTTAGGAAAAACTCAAATCGTTATACCATATGAAAAAAACATATGTGGTATAACGATAAATGGACCTAGTAAAAGAGTACAACAAAACTTTTCAATTAATTGAGCAATGGCGATATAAGCACGATATAGAAAGAATGGTCCACCTATTCTTAGAGGATTGGGCTTTTAAACACACTGGCCTATATAGTCCTAATGACAATATAACCAGTACAAAGGAATTTACTCGAATCGCCATTCCTCTGTCTCATATCCTATCCAATTTAATGTTGCATGGTGTAAGTGATCCATTAGCCACAATTTTAACAGAGTATTGTAAAGGTCATTCCAAGCACCTTGCGTATTACCCAACTCCGCAAAGCGTGACAAGCCTTATATCAAGCCTGATGACAAGTGGAAATCAGAACGCAACAAGTGATGACATTAGCATTTACGAACCGTGTGTAGGCACTTCAGGTATCGTTCTTCAACATATCGAGCAAACTTACTTAGATAGACTTCATTTAGATAGACCAATGCAAGGAGTAAGTATCACCGTTGAAGATATTAATTGTTACGCGCTCTATGCGTTCGTTGTTCAACTAATCCATAAGATTCAATATTTGTCTGGTTTTGGCGGGAAACCCGCAGAGCCGGATACAATAATAATTAATCAAGTCAATGTGTTAAGCAGAAAATGTGGGCGAGTTAATTATCTGTTCACGCAAAATAAAGGGTGAAATTTATGTCTACTTATAGATGGAATAATGGGAAAAAGCACGAAGGTAATGGAATGTACACATTGTGTGGCCTAGCCATACCTTCAAGGGGTAAGGAATGGAACGCCTTTGGTCAAGCTGATTGCAAGCGATGTATCAAGGCCAAGGCGAAAGAAGAGAAAAACCAAGGCCAATAGTTTGAATTAGACACACCCAAGTTGTTTCTATTGCTGCTTGGGTTCTTTCAAATAAAAAGAGTATTTCACGTCTATCGGAAACTTCAACTCGTCTTCAGGCTTTAACTTATGGCTACGAGTTTTTTGCGGTAGAGTGCGATAAACCGGGATGCGTGAATTAACAAGAATAAATCCCAAGGGGAGGCGAAGATTTTCTCCGGTCGAACAGCGCACCCGCGCTATGTATTGTGTACCTGTTAACTCTCTAACTTGCACTTTATCCGCTTTGAAGTAATCCAACAAAGCATCAGTGCCAATATACACATATAGAGATAGAATTTTATGATTCAGTTCTATACGAACATCACAAATGCCATGCAATTCTAGAGTTCGTTTTAGATCGGTTGCGTTTTGTTCGGCATATTCGTCCAGATGAAAACTAGCTATAAGAAAAGGACTGCTCGAACGAGTGTAAGTAAAACTTTTATACGCTTCATTTTCGGCTACGTTAACTTGTACAGCGTTATCTATAAAATGAGGAAATCGATTTGGAAATTTGACAGGAAGGGCCGCTTCAGCTTGATTAGCCTGTTTTGCTTCTATATATAATTGTTTAACGTTATTAAATAGATATTTGCCCTGCTCAAAGTTGTCTAGCTGTGTTACATGGCGAATATATTTTTGGGGGCGCTGTAGTGTATGCCCCAATATGTCTGTATATTCAATATACTCAACGGTGTTAATACTAGCTCGATACAAGGTTATGCCGTTTTCCTGAATCCACGACAACATTTCCTTCTCTGCTGCGTAAAAAGTTCGCCATTTATCATTCGAAATATCACGTTCATTACTCATGGTTTCATCGTTACTCATAGCTTTTCTTATCACAATTGAACACTGTTAACATATGTTATAATCATATGTGTTTACCAATTAACAGTCCAAATAAAACATCAAGAAGACGTGGCGCATGAGCAATACCTTACTTTGGAAAGCTAAATCGCGTGATAGATTAGTACAAAATTAAAAGGGAATCGCATGACTAGATTTAACAAGCGCATTGATTTTAGGCAATCAGATAACGCATCGAACGGTAAAACTAATCGCAAAAAAAAGAAAGCTCCTTCACTTCCTCCAAAAGATCGTGCGGAAGCTAACCGTATTTTAGATGCTCTATATGATAGAAATCCGTTGCTCGGATTATGCTGCGAAATGTCGGCAATGACCGGACTTAGGTATAGTGACGCTAGCTGGTTAAGATATGACGACTTTTACGATGAAAATGGATGTTTCGTTGAATCATTAACCGTATGTCAGCAAAAAGTGTTTAACATGCGAATTGGTAGAAAGGAAAAGCCACTACCGGAAAATCTAGCATTTAGGAAATCAAACGTTACCGTTTACACTAATTCAGAAATACAAAGAATAGTTGAAGATACTAGAGCATTTTCCAATGGTAGCGAGTACCTTTTTGCTAATAAGAGAAGCCGTGTAACACTGCCGACAGGTGAGATAATAGACCGCCCTATGTCGGTAGAATCTGCGGCTGAACATCACAACGCCGTGAAAAAGCAACTAAACATTACATGGGCGTTAGGTACACATTCTTGGCGTAAATATTTCGCTAGTTTACTGGTAAAAAATGGCGCTACAGTGGAAAAAATTCGAGACTTATTGGGCCAAACAAGCTTAGTTAGTACAAATGCCTATCTAGTATCTTTCAGCAATGACTTAAAAAATCATGTTAATCAATTGAGCTTAGGGGAATAGATGAAGTCTATACAAGAATTTGAGAGTCTATTTAGGCAACTTATGGAACAAGCCAACCAATTAGATATTTCTGTCACTGGTGTCATTTCCTATTCAAAAGATAATCTATGTGGGTTCGGTACTCAGGTTGAAAATCCTAATTTGGTAGGGGAGTCATTTAAAAACATACAGACATTGGTTGCCGTAAAAGGGAGTATTAGCGAGTTTTTATGTGAACTAAGTTCAATTGATTCTCAACAAAACAACTGTAGTTTGGAAATTGAAGACAAGCACTTATCATTTACTAAGTGCAACCCTCAAGTATTAGATACAAAGCATTAATTCAAATAGGTGATTAGGTAGGATGGAAAAAAATATTAAGTATGGTCTTAGCGTTATGGGCGTTGCGATTGCGGCATTAACCGTGTCCAACATTGTGCTTTTCAAAAAAGTTGGCACATTACAAGAAAATAGCGTGAATTCATCAGAAATAGCAAGTGTAAAAGATAAACTAATTGGTTTTGAAGAAACACTTAGCTCCCAAAAGCCATTAGAGTTGACTAGAGATCAATTTAATCAATATCTCATGGAAAACCCGGAAGGTATTGTTAAATCACTTGGTAAATTCCGTTTTGAACAGGAACAATTGGCTCAGAAGAAGAAAAATGAACAAATGAGCAATCTAACAGGCGCTATTTACAACGATGTAAACGATCCATTCTTTGGGAACCCAACAGGGAAAAAGGTAATAGTCGAATTTGCAGATTATAACTGTGGTTACTGTAAGCGCTTGGCTCCGGTACTAGAAGAATTTGTAAAAATAGATCCAGAAGCCAAAGTGATAATAAAAGAATACCCAATTTTCACGGATAAACCGTCTTCGGCTTATTCAGCCTTAATGGGAACTGCTTTGTTTTACTACGACAAGAGCTTATATGAAAAGTACCATTCTATCATCATGCATCAGCATCCTTTAACCGTAGAATTTGTAGATGAAACTCTTGTCTCACTTAATGCGTCGAAGCTAAAACTGAAGCCATTTCTTGATAAGGCAAAAAAACAGGTGGAGTCAACTAGAGGGCTAGGCGCAAAACTGGAAGTGAGTGGCACACCAACGTTATTTGTCAACGGTCAGCGTACACACGGTGGACATTCAGCCCAAGAACTAATACAAATGTTTAACTAGAAAATTGCAAACAAAGACAAGGCTCCTAGAGCCTTTTTTTGTGGGCGGCATTCTATTAAAGTCAAAGAGTTTTAGAATAGCCTATTGCAATTCATTGAAGAAACACATTAATATATTGGTAGTTTCATTTTTAGCCGTTTGTCCTCTTTGGACGAACACTAAAAGCTCCTAGTTGGAGCATTGCAAGGTGGTATCATCTTTGATGATAGTTGTTGGGAGAAATCCTAAAGTCTAG
>Ga0075011_10002093_pt1 | contig 10829 bp, 10 predicted proteins | sample TARM_MetaG_T_14_FD_72354 | JGI IMG/M metagenome (GOLD analysis project Ga0075011, IMG submission 72354) | Freshwater microbial communities from Pennsylvania, USA, analyzing microbe dynamics in response to fracking - TARM_MetaG_T_14 | ecosystem: Environmental > Aquatic > Freshwater > River...
CTGCTCGATACCCTGCTGACGCCGGTGCTCTATCTGCGCTACGGGCGCGCAGCCACCGAGCGCTTGGTCAACGAAACCGACACCAGCCGCACCGATGCGGCGGTGCAGGAGTCGTACTGAAATGGGACCCAAAGGCCCGGCCGCAGCCTGTGCGGGTTCACAATCCGCTTGGATGCGGCGTGGAACCAGCGCTCAATGCGGCCAGATCCTCAACTTTTATCTGCAACGGAGCATGAAATGCAAAAACGGTACTTGATGGCGGCTCTGCTGGGCCTGTCGATGATCGGCCTCGAAGTCCACGCCCACGGTGCGCCCAAAGCGCAGCACGGCGGCGTGGTGCAGGTGGCGGCCGATCTGGGCTTTGAGCTGGTGGCGCGCGGCGCACAGGCGCAGATTTTTGTCGATGACCACGGCAAACCGGCCAACGTGAGCCAGATGACGGGCCAGCTCACGGTGTTGCAAGGCGCCACGCGCAGCCAGGCGGCACTGGCACCGGCCGGCCCAAACATGCTGCAAGCCAACGTGCCCCTAGCCCCGGGCGCGCGCGCCGTGGCGACCATCAACCGGCCCAATCAGCCGGCGATCACGGTGCGCTTCGTGGTCAAGTAAGGGCGGTGGCCGGGGGGCGGGCAGCCGCAGTGGGATCGGCTGCGCCGCAGGGTTTGCGTGCCTCGATGAAGTCACATAGCTGCGGCACAGGCCACTGAAACCGGGTGAGTTCGGCACATAATCACTGGCGTTACAGCTACGCAGGGGGCAGCACAGTCGATGCATGGGCTCGAAACCAGCCGTGAACAAGATGGCGACGCCACTGGCCAACCAAACAATGGGGGAGCGAAAGCAATGCTTGGACTGACTCTACGAGAAGAATTTCGGGGCAAGCGCCTCAAAGGGACGGCCATTGAGCTCTCCAACGACACCAACACCGGCGCGACCCAGATCGCCGCGAAGGAGTTTCTGGAGATCACCTATCCGACCCACGATCTGCTGAAAGGGATCGAGGCTGTCGGGCCGAACCAAGGGCGTCCGGTGGTTGTGATAGGCGAGCGGGGCTTGGGCAAGTCGCACTTGATGGCTGCCCTGTACCACGCAGTCAACGATGCGACCTCGACGGGTGCGTGGCTGAATTCTTGGGCCACTACCTTGGGCGATTCGCAGATCAGCAAGATCGGGCTGCGCAGCGCAATGACCGTGATCGGCGAGAGCCTGCACCGGCAGCGCTACAAATTCCTCTGGGACGTGCTGTTCGAGCGCCATCCCCACGGAACTTACATCAAGGGCAAGTGGGAGGGCATGGGCGCGGCCAAAACCGACATTCCCTCCGATAAACTGATCCTCGAGCTGTTGCAGCACACCCCGACCATGTTGCTGCTGGACGAATTCCAGACTTGGTACGACGGCCTGACCAACACCAAGCAGTACCCTTGGAAGAACTGGGCCTTCAACTTCATCCAGATCCTGTCCGAGGTCGCCAAGGAACATCCGGAATTGCTGGTGCTGGTGATTTCGGTTCGTAACGGTGGCAGCGATGCCTATCAGCAAGTGCACCGAGTCAATCCGGTCTGCCTCGACTTCATGGCGGGCGGCAATCCCGAGCGGGTACAGCAAGATCGCCGCCGGATGCTGCTGCATCGCTTGTTCACCAACCGGCTGCTGATCACCAGACCCCAGATCGCCTCGCTTATCGAAACTCACGTGCGTGAGAGCCTGCGCTTGATGGAGGTGCCCGCCGCTGAGCACGAGCGCAAGCGCAAAGAATTCCTGGTCTCTTGGCCGTTTGCCCCGCATCTGCTGCGACTGTTAGAAGAACAGGTACTGATTGCGACCGACGCGCAGGAAACGCGCGACATGATTCGCATCCTGGCCAACCTCTACAAGAGTCGTGGTGACGTGGCCCCGGTGCTCACGGCTGCGGACTTCCGACTTGATGACGATGCTTCGGGCATCGGAGCGCTGCTCGACTCCGTCTCCAACGCGCACCATCGCACCTTGCGCGCGAAGGCCCAACAAAACATCATTTCGGTCACCGAGGCGGTGTCCGACCGCGCCAACCTTGCCCCGCACCTCCAGGAGATTGTGGGCGCTTTGTGGCTGCGATCCATTGCTGTGGGCAACTTGGCTGGAGCGGAACCGGCAACGCTGCAGGTGGACATCACGCGAACCAAAGCCGTCGATGACAACGCGTTCCAGGTCGAGCTGGCGACCATCGTCGAGAACAGCTTCAACATCCACCAAGACGGCCTCCGGCTGGTCTTCAAGGAGGAAGAAAACCCTCGCGCGAAGCTGATGGCTTGCGCTCGCAACGACAAGCTGTTTACCGACGGCTCCGACCAAGCCCAACTTGCCAAACAGGTTCGCTATTGTGTCGGTGGCAGCGACGAGGTCGCCAAAACCTTCCGCGTGATCGCGCTGCCGAAGGCTTGGCAGACCGAGCCTTGGGTCAGTCTGGTTGAAGCTGAGCAACCGGAGCGCTGGGACGAGCGCCTGCCCGTTCTGGTGCTGCCAGAGGAACCGGACCACATCGACCAGCGCCTGGGCCGCTGGATCAAAGATCATCTGCAAAAGCGCCGCAACACCATCCGCTTCCTGCTGCCGCGATCCGGCTCCACCAACGCCTTCCAGGATCGCGACCTGCTGATCCTCGCGCGGGCCGAGATGAAGGCGCAGGAATGGAGCGGCCAAAACCCCGAGTACAAGAAGCTGCACACCGAATACCAAGGTGCGCTGCGCGACATCCTGAAAAAGCGCTTCGACCGTTTCGCCGTGCTGCATCGCTGGAATTTCGCCGATTCGAGCCGGTGCGTATTCAGCGTCGAGAGCCTGAAAAAGCAAGGTGCTCAGATCCCCGAAGGCATCGAGGAGGCGCTGATCAACGACCTGTTCGTGCCCGAGGACTTTGAAGCCCTCGTGCTCGAAGCTGCGGCCGACAACTCGGCCGTTGGCAAGCTGCTGCGCGAGCTGCAAGAGCCTCGTCCTGCTGGCCAAGACTGCATCCCTTGGCTTGGCGAAACCGCAATGAAGGAACGCATTCTGCGGCTTTGCGCGCGGGGCAAGATCGCCATCAACTTGCGCGGCCTTGAGTACCTGCAGACCCAGCCCGGCGAGGATGAAGATTCAGCCTGGAAACGCCTGCGCCCTAAGCTGTCGTATACCGGCCGTCAACTCGATGAAGTGCTCCTGATGGAACCCTCGGCGGTACCGACAACGGGTGGCACCACGCCCCCCGCGCCTCAGCCGCCAACTGGCGGCGGAGAAGGCGGTGGCCTGTGGGGTGGCGGTACGACGCCACCGCCGCCCCCACCGGGCGGCGAAATGTCACCGGGAGGTGGCACGCCGCCGCCGAGTGGAGGAATCTTCGGCGGCGGCTCCAGCACTGGCAGCAAGCCCCGCATTCCGCTGAGCAACCCTGCGACCTCTCCCTTGAATCTGATCGGCAAGCTCGAGGGCTGGGGCATAGGACCGGCCACCCCCGTCGCCGAAGTCTCGATCAAAGTTTCGGCGGCGACCGGGGCGCAGCTCAAGGAACTGCTCAAGAAGCTGCCTGACGGCATGACCTTCGAGCTCAGCCTTGAGAAGGAGGACAAGTGATGGCACTCGACGTCGGAGTACTGAACAGCCTGACCAAAGGCTCTGCCGAGGACGCGTGGCGCGTCATCATCGACAACGCCGTCGAGATCGCGTCCAAGCCGCTGGCTGCAGGCAACGCGCCCAGCGAGGTCATCAAGCGCGACCGCGAAATCGGCACCCTTGACCATTTCCTGTCCTCCACCGGCTGGGACTTGTGGCAGGCCTTCGGCGACACCGTCGAGCGCACCTCCGATCGACTGGCTCGCTGGTGGACCGAGCCCTACAGCGCCAAGGCGGTGCTGATCTTGGATGGTCTCTCCCTGCGTGAACTGCCTTGGCTGCTGCAAGGCGCCAAGGAGCGCGGCTTCACGCTGCACGAAGTGTCCGCCAACGCATCCGAACTGCCCGGAGAAACCAACCCGTTTGCGCAGGCGTTGGGCTTCGGCAGTCGCAGCCAGCTTCAGAACAACGGCGGTGGTCTTGCCCACAAGCTGCAACCGGCGCACACCGAGTGTGTCGATATGGCATGGAAAGATTGCACCGGCCTGATTGACGCAGCGCCGGGCGCAAAAAACTGGATGTTTTGGCATGAATGGCCAGACAAAAAACTGCATGACGGTTCAGGCGCAGGTCAGGGGCTCGACACGCTGACGCGCGACGTGGTGGTTCAATTATCCAGCGATGACTTCTGGGCTTTCGTCGAGCGCTTGGCCACCGGACGGCGTCTGGTCATCACCTCCGATCATGGCTACGCCGCCACAGGCTACTTCCCGGACGCGGATGGCGAGGTCGGCCAGTTCCTCAAGAAAACCTTCGCCAGCGGGCGCAGCGCCAAGGGCACCGGTCTTACACAAAAAGACTGCGGCCCCTTCGTGCCGCCCGTGGCACTCCAAATCAACAGCCCTCACGGTGCTCACCTCCTAGCCGTCGGCCGCTGGAAGTGGAGAAGCCAAGGCGGTTACCCGACGTTGACGCACGGCGGCCTGTCGCTGCTGGAGGTGTTGTCGCCGTTTATAGAAATTTCAAAAAACCGAGGCTCGCAATGAACCAAATCCCTAAACGCCTGAATAAAGAACCTTTAGTCGAGGCCATTTGGCAAGCTCAATTCGAACCCAAGGAAGGCTTGCCTGTTGGCGACCTGCTTCCTGGAATCTTGTATTCATCTCTCAAGGCTGATTACCCGAATTTGCAACTGCATCGTTTGCCAACAGCAGATATTCCAGCTCCTGTCGCACAGTTCGATCCAAACCTGCGCTTTTCTGCCAAGTACCGTATGGAAGAGCCCGGCAGCCCGTTCCTGTTTCAGGTGGGTGATCGAATTGTGACCATGAATTGCAGAAAGCCTTATGCAGGTTGGTCTGCATTCAAGGAAAGAATCCTCAAACTTCTGGATGTTATCGAAAGCTGTGGCTTGGTGCCGGCACCCATGCGCCATTCACTGCGCTATATCGACTTGCTTATGCTAGACCCAGCCCCTGACCTCAAGGCATTACAAGCTCAATTTCAGATTGGGCAATGGAATCTACATAATCACCCATTGCAAATGCGGGTTGAGGTAGCCGACGAAGAGTTTACTCATGTTGTTCAGATTGCCACTCCAGCAGAAGCCAATTTACCAGAAGGGAGACTTCAAGGGTCCGTCATTGACCTGGAAACATTTTTCAGGTCAATGCCGAGTAGCTGGCAGGATGTGCGCGAACAAATTGATCCGATTCACGACCGTTCAAAGGCGGTGTTCTACCAACAACTGCTGTCAGCAGAGGCGATTGCGCTGATGGAACCGGAGTACTGACATGCTGGCCACCACGATAGACGCACTGAACATCCCACCCCTTGGGTATCCGGTTATTCAGCAAATCCAAGCGGCAGCCGCGCCGCCAGCGCCCAGCTACCAAGATTGGCTTGGCAAGGGTTTAAATTACATGCTTGGTGCATCCAGTACTGTCACCACGCACATGATCGATCTGCCAAATATCGAACAATTGGGCTGGAGCGCTGTAGAGGCACTGGAAACCCATCTGCGCTTGCGTAACTTTGCCGACGACTGGGATGCGCCCGGCATGGAGGCATACGATGACTTGTAAGCGCGGCGATGTGATTCTGGTTAGGTTTCCGAATTCTGATTTGAAAACCTATAAAAAACGCCCTGCACTTGTGGTGCAGGCAGATGGTTTGGCTACAGGCCTGCCGCAAAGAATCATTGCTTTAATCACCTCCAATTTGGGCCGTGTGGGTACCACTCGCGTTCACTTTCAGCAGCAAAGCAAGGAAGGCCAAATCATGGGGTTGCGCTCAGATTCTGTTGTTGTAACCGACAACCTTGCAACCGTTCTTGATCGTGAAATAGACAAAACCATAGGCTACTGCCCAGCCATGCCTGCGGTAGATGCAGCGTTGAAACGAACGCTAGGGTTGATGTAGGCAATGGCCACCAAAAAAGAACAGACGGCGCAAGAAGTCGCCAAGGCCGTCGGCGCAGGCAAGACGGTCGCGCTTGAAACCGTCGACTTCAACGACCCGAACCGCCCCAAGACTTGTCTGGAGGTGGATTTTCCGATCCTGCCGGTCAATCAGGTGGCGATCATCGAAGGCAACGCGGGCAAGCCGATCTACCAGATGTCGAAGTGGTGGGCGCGGCGTCGCTCCAGCGTATTTCGTTCGATGCTCATCGCGGCGGCCACCAAGGCTCCCGAGGACAAATCGCACGCGGCCAAGCTGGTGTGGGACAACTACTACGCCAACCACCAATCGAGGGGCGCGTTCAAGCACCTGAAGGTGGCCGACATCTTCATGGGCGGCGGCACCACGCTGGTGGAAGGCTCACGCCTCGGAATGCAGATGGTCGGCAACGACCTGAATCCAGTTGCGTGGTTCGTGGTCAAGCAAGAGCTGGCCAACGTCGATCTGGAGCAGGTGAAGAAGCTGCTTGCCGACATCGAGGCCTCAGTCCGCCCGCAGATCATGCCGTACTACTGCTGCGACGGCCCGGAGGGTGAGAAAGGGTCGTGGACGCACCTGCCTACCAAGCGCGTGATGCCCGCCGATTTCGACCCACTGACCATCCCGCGCGGGCAGCGCAAAGACTACCGCTACGCAGGCCCGGAGATCATCTACACCTTCTGGGCCAAGCACGGCCCTTGTCAGGTGACGGGCTGCGGCCACCGCACACCGATCATGAGCAGCCCGGTGATGGCGGTCAAAACCATCAGCGTCAAGCACTGGGAGCACCGCTGTAGTAAATGCGATGGTGAATTTCACATTGAGGAAGACGCCGCACGGATGGCCCCGGATGCGCCGCTGTATGTGGCACCTTCCGAACCTCCATTCTCTGTGCTCGACCGCCGCAAGGGCGTTGTTTGCCCGCATTGTGGCCATGCGGAGTCTGCCGCTATCCGAGTCAAAGATGGATTGGTCATTGACGGTGCGCGGGGACAGATCAAGCTTGGCAAGGGCAAGAACAAGAAAGTCGAACTCACCCTGCTGGTGCATCCGCAATGGCTGGCCGGTTCACCCAAACAGAATACGAATGGCCAGCCCTATGGCGGCTCGGCTCAAGACGATGTGGCTGCGACCACGCGGTGGGACAGTGAGCGTGCATCCAAGATTCGACTGCTTGAAGTGCGTGGCGCACTGCCGGAGGAAGTGACTTGCCCAGAAACGAAGGTCACCTTCAAGCCTGAGGTCGGCACGGTTCCTAAGCGCTCAAACTATGCCTGCGGTGCCTGCGGCACAGTGCAGGATGTGTTGGCCACAGTCAAAGCAAGTGGGAAGACTGGGCCGATGGCCGCTTACGCAGTGCAAGGATACGCACCAAAGCGAGACGAAGCGGGACAGCCGTACAACGGCCGCTTTTTTTCAACCTACGATGCTACGCACGCCAAGCAATATGACGCGGCTTTCACGGAATGGGAAGCACGCAAGGATGGCGACCTCAAAGATTTCTGGCCGCGTTCTGCAGTGCCCTACGGTTTCATGACCGGCATTGCAAACGGCGACATCCGTGAGGGCCACGGTTTTACGCATTGGTGGACGATGTTCAACCCCCGCCAGTTGCTAGTGCACACGCAACTGCTAAAGGCAATTGTCAGCGTCGGGAACTACGACTGGCAGGTACGCGAATTCGTGCTGGGAGCTTTCCAACAATATTTGCGCAATCAAAGCCTGTTCACTTTATGGAATGTTCAAGGCGACAAGCTAGAACCCCAGTTTGCGAATAACAACTATCACCCGAAATCAACAGTGGTAGAGAACTGCGTTTTCCCAGCGCTGGGCCGTGGCAACTGGGCATCCAGCTCCGAGGGCATCGTTGAGGGCCGCGATTGGGCAATTAAGCCGTGGGAAGCGGTGAGTATCGAAGCGTTGAAGCGCCGCGATCCTGTATTGGCCGAGCAATTGAGCGGCAAGAGTGAAAAGGTTTTCCCCGGTGACCCAGTGCTGGATGTAGCCGTGCATCAGGGCTCGTCCACCGATCTGGCGCAGCTTGAAACCGGCAGCCTCGATCTGGTCATCACCGATCCGCCTTTCGGTGGCCTGCTGCACTACTCGGAACTGTCCGATTTCTTCTACGTCTGGTTGCGTCTGGCGCTCAAGGGCAAGTACCCGCAGATTTTCGACGCGGAATACACGCCGAAATCGCTGGAGGCGGTGGCCAACCGCGCTCGCGAGCCCGAAGACCCGGACGGCTTCTACCAGCGCCTGCTCACCCAGTGCTGGCGCGAGGCGCATCGCCTTCTGAAGCCCGGAGGCATCTTGGCCTTCACTTTCCACCACAGCGAGGACGAACCATGGGTGGCGGTGCTGGAATCGCTGTTCGACGCTGGCTACTACCTCGAAGCGACGTATCCGATCCGCTCCGACGAGACCAAGGGCGAAGGCGAGTTCGGCTCCAAGACCATCGAATACGACATTATCCACGTCTGCCGCAAGCGCACCGAAGAACCCCAGCCCGTGAGCTGGGGCCGGATGCGCCGCGAGGTGATGGCCGATGTGCGCCAGTTGCAGGCGATGCTGGAAAACCACGCCAAGGAAGGCTTGCCTGCAGCAGACATTCAGGTGATCCGGCGCGGCAAGGCGCTGGAATACTTCTCGCGCCACTACGGCAAGGTTTACGTAGACGAGGGGCGCGCAATCTCCGTCAAAGAAGCGTTGGTCGGCATCAACCAGCTTATCGATGAAGACGCGGACAAGGGCAAAGAACCGCCGCCGGTCAATGCCGAGCCGATGACGCGCCAGTTTCTGCGCACCTTCGGCAACGCCACCGAAATGAAGCGTGACCAGCTGCAGAAGTTCTTGAAGGGCTCGATCACCACGCCCGACGAGTTCGAGCAGCGTGGCTGGTGCTCGGAGAAGAGCAAGGTCTTCACGCGAGTCAATCCTTTGGACTTCGCCCGTGACTGGTCTGGCAAGCACAAGCGCCGACTGACGTCGGACTTGGATCAGGCGCTGGTACTTATCGGTGCGTGCTTCGATGGCAGCGGCATCAACGCCGCCGACACGCTGAAGAATGAAAACTTCAAGCCCCACGTGGCGCTCAAGCCTTTGCTCGAATGGCTGCACAAGAACGGCCCCGATCAGGCTAGTCGCAATGCGGCCTCGCGTGCGGTCTCGATCTACAACGGCTGGGCGGCGACGCAAGCGGTCAAGCCGACACAGGGCTCGCTGTTTGAGGAGTACGAGCTATGACCGAGATTACCAAGACCCATGCTGAATGGGCGGTTGTCGACCGCCTCCGTGCAATGCTCAACGAGACTCCTCATGCGGAGTACAACGTCACCCAATCGTATGGCTTGTGCGTGGCTATCTTGGCTTGGGTGATGCAGCGCGTGCGAACTCCAGCGAGTTCATCCAATTCTCCGGAAGACCGGGCGGCCATTTCAGTGAAGGCGGATCTCGATGGGCAGAATGTGGAAGCTCTTCCGTGGGGATTGAACACAGATGGACCGGAGCTGGTAAGCAGCGACTTCAAGGGCTTCACTGCTTTCAATTTTCTCAAGTGGCTTCGTGATGCGAGTTGTCATGGTGATGCACGTAAGGTGTTCCCAAAAAACAAAGATGGGGAACTGATCGGTTTCAAATTTCACATGAAATCTGACAGCGATCAAAAGGTCAGATCATTGGTGTTGATGGAGGCGGATCTGCGACGCATCGGCTCCGCATTGGCCGACATGTATTGCAAAGCTCTCGGTGGATCAGAGTCTTTCGCTGTTGACGCTCAGTCTATGCGCGAAAAGGAGACTGCGGCATGAAGCAAACCATCGACACGGTATGGCAGCGGCACGGCACGAGCTGGATTTGGGACGAAGAGGCACGCAATCAGGTGTGCGCGGCCAGCGAGGTCTGGAGCCTGCGCCAGTTCTTGCAGGCTGCAGGCCATTGGCCCGACGACCTGCCGAGCAATGGCAACAACACACTCGTCGTTGCCGGGCTGGAAGGCGGCCTGGATCTGCTGACGCCCGAGGACGCCGAGACGTGGCTGGGCGATGGGGTCAAGGATGCGATCCTGTCGTTTCAGTCCTACTACGAGGGTGAAGCGTCCTTGATCTTTTGGCTGCCATCAGGTCTCGGACGGATCAAGTTTCATCCCGCCAACGACTCGGTTGAGTGGCGCTGCGCTGCACCGCATAGCGACCGCCTGCTCGCGTTCGGCCGCATTCTGTGGGGCGAGGCCAACGAATATCCGCAGGAGATCCTGCTCCGCGAAGGCAGCAAGCCTGCTGGCTTGTTCCATTTGCGGATCACCTGAGGTCGGCGCGTGGAAGTAGAGACTCAGCTCCAGCCCGGCGAACGGATTACCCATCAAGAATTCGGCCAAGGCGTCGTTCTTGATCCGGCACGCGACGGCTACCTGCGTGCGTTTTTCGGCGTTGGTGAGCGCCGTGTGCCGGTTGGCTCGGTTCGCCGCCAACTCTCTCGCACCGAACGCGTCTTGCGTGCGGTCGATGGCAACGCCGACCGCGCACGCAAGGCGTGGCTCTCCTACGAGGCGCACGCACTGCCGGTGATGGAGAGCGCGTCGGCGCTGACCTCAGCCAAGATCGATCTGCTCCCCCATCAGGTGGTTCTGACGCACCGCATTGCCACCGCGTCGCCACGGCGATACCTGATCGCCGACGAGGTCGGGCTGGGCAAGACCATCGAGACGGCACTCATCCTGCGGGAGCTGGCCAGCCCGACCTCGTCGGCGATCAGGTATCGCCGTGGCGACGCGGTGGCAATGCGGTGCGTCAGAACCACCTGATGGGGGAGCAGATCGATCTTGGCTG
>Ga0075011_10002094_pt1 | contig 10826 bp, 10 predicted proteins | sample TARM_MetaG_T_14_FD_72354 | JGI IMG/M metagenome (GOLD analysis project Ga0075011, IMG submission 72354) | Freshwater microbial communities from Pennsylvania, USA, analyzing microbe dynamics in response to fracking - TARM_MetaG_T_14 | ecosystem: Environmental > Aquatic > Freshwater > River...
ATTAAATATTTAAATATTCCCCCTCCCTGCTCTGATCTATAAAAGGCTGGTATGGGTTTAATGTTTGAGGCATTAGCGATTTAGTGCAGCGTCAAAATTGGTTAACGTGACAACGTCACCGGCAACCATGCTATCGATATGAATGTCGCCAATCCGAACTCTTACCAGTCTTAATGTGGCAAAGCCCACCGCAGCCGTCATTTTTCTTATCTGGCGATTTTTCCCTTCACAGAGAGTGATAGAGATCCAGCTAGTAGGGCCATGTCTTGAATCGCGGATTTTACGGCCACGAGCAGGGAGTTGAGGCTCATCGTCTAGCTTGAACGCTTTACAAGGCCGGGTTAGATATTTAGTGCCATTAATCCCAATATCAACCCCATTTCCTAGCAGTAATATTGCTTCAGCAGTGATCGCGCCATCAACTTGCGCGTAGTACTCTTTTTCTATGCCTTTGCTTCTGACTTTATAGCTCATCATACCGTCGGTAGTGAGTAACAATAACCCTTCGGAGTCGTGATCTAATCGTCCAATCGCCATCGTTTTATCGGGAAAGTTAAATAGCTCGCCTAGTAGATGTTTGTTCTTTCGTGTTGCAGGTAAAAATTGACTTAAAAAACCAAATGGCTTAAATATTTTGAAGTGCTGGTGAGCTTGGCTTGGCTCAACGAATTCTGTTAAGCAGGTTTGCTTAGTGGTTGGCATTAAACATGGCCTTAATCGTAAAATCTGAGTAGTAGCGCATTATACGGTTAGTCCGAGCTAGATGCACCTCGCTCGGGAAGACCGCCAATATTAACAACAGAATAAGTTTTGCATCTCGCTTAATTATTGCAAACTGAACCTCGTCAACTTAAAGAAGTACATACACAATTAATTTTGCAAACTGAAGATATTTAGCACTAAATTCGAGCAGGAGCGTAGCCAATGACATCACTTAACGTTAATGTAAGAAACCCTGCTTTGTTTCAACTGTCTTGGCGGTAAATAATATTTATCTCATTTCCACGAACTACCACAGAGGGCACAGAGGCGCTACGCGCTACACAGAGTAAAGGCTAAAACAGAAGCTGGTTATTATTTTGTATTTTCCTTCTTTAACTCGGTGTCCTCTGTGCGCTCTGTGGGGCATTTTTTGTAACAAACTTAAGTCCGAAGAGACTAGACTGAACAAAGCATTGATTTTTATTAAATTAATTATTATTGTGGTTCAGAAATACCAACTAATAAGCTAATGGAGTTTTGCTGAAATGTATTATTTTTGGGTACCATTTTTACCCATGTTAGGGATTATTGTTCCCTTACTAACCAATAAACTCAGTCGCAGCGCTTGTGCGCTGGCTACCGCGATGCTCCCGGCTTTAGCTCTTTGCTTTATTTTGCTCGACTTGCCTGCGGTATTTGCCGGACAGTCTTTTAGCCAGAGCATTGAGTGGATCCCGCAGTTAGGTTTGGCGCTATCGTTTCGCTTAGATGGCTTGTCTGCATTATTTAGTTTACTCATTTTGGGCATTGGTTTGCTGGTGATTTTATATGCTCGCTACTACTTGTCTGAAAAAGACCATATGGGGATTTTTTACTGCTACTTAATCATGTTTATGACGGCAATGCTCGGCATTGTTATGTCAAACAACATGCTACAACTATGGTTTTACTGGGAATTAACCAGTATTAGCTCATTCTTGTTGATTGGTTTTTGGTCACACAATAGCGATGCGCGTAAAGGTGCCAGAATGGCGCTTACCATCACAGGTGCCGGTGGTTTAGCTTTATTGGCCGGGATAATATTGTTAGGCCAAGTTGTGGGCAGTTACGACTTAGATGTGGTGTTAAATAGCGGTGAGTTAATAAAACAACACCCTTATTACTTGGCAATTTTAGGTCTGTTTTTAATTGGCGCATTTACCAAATCAGCCCAATTCCCGTTCCACTTTTGGTTACCCCACGCAATGGCTGCACCTACGCCAGTCAGTGCTTATTTGCACTCGGCGACCATGGTAAAGGCGGGTATTTTCTTACTGGCTCGTTTTTACCCGGTATTAGCGGGTACAGAAGTGTGGTTTGTGGTGGTCTCACTAACCGGTTTATTCACCATGTTATTAGGTGCTTATAGCGCATTATTTAAACATGATTTAAAAGGTCTGTTAGCCTATTCGACTATTAGTCACCTTGGTTTGATTGTATTATTACTCGGTTTAAATACCGAATTGGCTGCTATTGCCGCGATATTTCACATTATGAATCATGCCATTTTTAAAGCGTCATTATTTATGGCTGCCGGAATTATTGACCATGAATCAGGTTCGCGAGATATGCGCCAACTCAATGGTTTATGGAAATACATGCCTATCACTGCCACGTTAGCTATGGTGGCATCGGCATCGATGGCCGGCGTGCCTCTGCTCAATGGCTTTTTATCTAAAGAGATGTTCTTTGCAGAAACGTTAGATCAAAGTATTTTAGGCGCCATGTCTTGGTTAATTCCAGTATTATCTACGATTGCTGCTGCCTTTGCCGTCGCTTACTCACTGCGTTTTATTCATGATGTCTTCTTTAACGGTGAACCAAAGGGGTTAACCAAAACGCCACACGAGCCACCACGGTATATGCGCGTTCCCGTTGAAGTATTAGTCGCGATTTGTTTGTTGGTAGGCATGTTCCCTAATTACACCATTGGCCCGTTGCTACAAAGTGCGTCATTAGCGGTGCTCAATCATCCTCTACCTGAGTATAATCTGGCCCTTTGGCATGGATTTAACATTCCATTAATGATGAGTGGTTTGGCGATTGTTGGTGGTTTAGCCATTTATCTGAACCGTAAACCTTTATTCAAATTTTCAGGGATGTTCCCGGCTATTGACGCGAAAATTGAATTTGAAGGTTTTATTCAGGCCAGCGTGAAGTGGGCGCAAAAAATAACGGGGAAATTGGAGAACGGATCTTTACAACGCTATGCTTTTTGCCTGTGTTTCTTCGCCTTATTGCTGATAGCACCTCCCTTGTTAGACTTAGATACCACTAAAGGAAGCCTACCAGTGACCCCAATGAATGGCGCCGTGATTGTCGCTGCTATTTTATTAATTGCAGGTTCGCTTGCAACCGTAATTTTGAGCCATTACCGTCTGATTGCTTTATTGATGTTGTCGTTAGTCGGTTTAGTTGTATCGATAACCTTTGCTTACTTCTCGGCACCCGACTTGGCGCTTACCCAGCTCTCGGTAGAAATTGTAACGGTGATTTTGTTATTGCTAGCGCTATATTTCTTCCCTCAACATACCCCCACCAGTAAAAATCGGCCGAGTCACTTTGTTCGCGACTTAGCGATAGCCTCTTTAATAGGCGGTATTATCGGTAGTATTTGTTTTGCCTTAATGACCAATCCTTTGGATAGTATTTCTGAATTCTTCTTAGCAAATGCTAAAACAGGCGGTGGCGGTACTAACGTGGTTAACGTTATTTTGGTCGATTTCCGTGGCTTTGATACCTTGGGTGAAATTACGGTACTTGGCATTGCAGCATTAGGTATTTACAAGCTAATTGCTGGCATGCGTTTATCAATGCGCACTAAAGATCACGATGGCCGCCTATGGGCTAAAGATAAATATCCAGTACTACTATCGGTCGTATCGCAAAGCTTGTTGCCGCTGTTTTTGCTCATTTCTGCCTACATATTTATACGTGGGCATAACTTACCAGGTGGTGGTTTTATTGCCGGTTTGATTACATCCATTGCCTTAATTCAACAATACCTTGCACACGGTGTTGATTGGATGACTAAACGTGTGAGTGTTAGTTACCGCTATATGATAGCCATTGGATTAGTGACCGCCGGATTAACCGGCTTAGGCAGCTGGATTTTTGGCCGTCCGTTTTTAACCTCTTGGTTTGAATATGTGTCACTACCATGGATAGGTAAATTTGAACTCACCAGTGCATTAGTATTTGACCTCGGTGTTTACTTCACCGTTATCGGCGCAACTCTGCTTATATTAGCCAGCCTAGGCAAGCTAACCACTAAAGAACGAATCACAGAAGGAGAAAGGTAATGGAACTAGTCTACGCCGGGTGTGTCGGCTTCATGAGTGCCTGTGGCATCTTTTTAATGTTACGTGGCCATACATTTACCTTAGTGATTGGCCTTACTTTATTGTCTTACGCTGTTAACCTGTTTCTATTTGCCAGTGGAGGACTCACCATAGGTGCACCAGCGGTACTTAACGGCAGTGAAAATTACGCGGATCCATTACCGCAAGCCTTGGTGCTTACTGCTATTGTTATTGGCTTTGCGATGACTGCCTTTGCAGTGATTTTGGCAATGCGTGGACGCTCGGACTTGGGTAATGACCACGTAGATGGTACAGAACCTTTTGACCGCTTAGCTGCGGAGGAAAAATCCTAATGGGTTTGTTTGATCATTTAGTTATTTTTCCGGTTTTAATACCCTTTTTCGTCGCTGTTGCTCTGCTTTTTCCAAGCTTAAGTAACTCGTTAGACAAACAACGGGTATTGACCATTGCTGCCAATATTTTAATGGTCGTCGTTGCGGTTGTGTTGCTATTAAAAGTTAAAGACCAGGGGATTCAAGTCTATGCGCTTGGTGATTGGTCCGCGCCTTTTGGCATTGTATTAATGGCTGATGCCTTCTCGGTGTTAATGGTCTGCTTAAGTGCTATTTTAGGCTTAGCGGTAACTATGTATGCCAGTGCCGGGGAAGATAAAAGTGGCGCCTTTTTTCACCCACTCATTATGTTCCAATTGATGGGAATTAACGGTGCATTTTTAACTGGCGATGCGTTTAACCTATTTGTGTTTTTTGAAGTATTGCTGATTGCCTCATACTCATTAATGATGCACGGAGGTGGCAAACAGCGAATACAGGCAAACATCCATTATGTATTTCTTAACTTAATTGGCTCGGCGCTGTTTTTGTTTGCGTTAGGTACCTTATACGGCACATTAGGCACACTTAACTTTGCCGACATGGCCGATAGAATTCCGCTACTATCGCGCAATGAGTTATTGATCACCAAATCAGGGGCATTATTGCTATTGGCTGTTTTTGGTTTGAAAGCAGCAATGCTTCCCCTGCATTTCTGGCTACCAAAAGCTTACGCGAGCACTAGTGCTCCAGTGGCCGCGCTATTCGCAATTATGACCAAGGTAGGTATTTATAGTATTTGGCGGGTGCATGGCGTTATGTTTGGCGACCAAGCCGGTGAGCTGGCGAATATCGCCTTACCGTGGTTATGGCCTATTGCTTTATTAACCATTGCTATTGGCGCTATTTCGGTATTGGCCAGCCAAAGTTTGCGGGTGCTTTGTAGTAACTTAGTTATTGTATCAGTAGGGACTCTGCTGGTGACCATTAGCTTGAATACGGTACAGGCGAGTACAGCGGGTATTTATTACTTACTGCATAGTACAGTAGCTTGTGCCGCTATGTTCTTGCTAGCGGGATTAATTCAGCAGCAACGCGGTAAAGCGGAAGATCGATTTGTAGCCGCCAGGTCAATGCCACAGGCAGGCATTTTGGGCTTTACCTTTGCTTTGTTGGCGATAGGTTTAATTGGTATGCCACCACTGTCGGGCTTTGTAGGTAAAGCCTTAATTTTACAATCAGTGACCAAAGCAAGCCAAGCAATTTGGATTTGGCCACTAATATTAGGCGCAGGGCTGATTGCTTTAATCGCCTTATCTCGGGCTGGCACCTCATTGTTTTGGAGAACCACTGGCGGAAACAGCAGCGCGCTAAAAGGTCATCCTATTCAGTATTTAGCCATTGGCTTATTGGTGGCAATACTACCTTTGATGGTGATTTTTGGAGGAGCCGTCAGCAATTATGCGCAATTGGCAGCAGAGCAACTTAATGCAGGTTTAAGCCTGCAACAACTTAATGAGGTAGCTAAATAATGGATAAAGTGCGTAAGTTTATTTACTTCCCCACTCCTTACCACAGCATATTGCTATGGTTAGTGTGGCAAATTTTGCATGATTTTAGTCGTGGTCATATGGTCTTAGGGGCGGTGTTTGCCATTGTTATCCCCTGGATTGTCGCACCGCTCAGTGAGAAAGAACCGGTAGCAAAAAAGCCTCTCAAAGTATTGACCTATGTCTTTCGTTTACTCTTTGACATTGTGGTATCTAATTACGACGTAGCAAAACGCGTACTGCAAAGCAATCGTAGTTTAAAGCCGGCTTTTATTGCGGTGCCTTTAGCCATTAATGAGCCTTTACCACTCACCATCTTTACTAGCAGCGTCTCATTAACACCCGGCACAGTGAGCGTAGAATTGTCCGATGACAGGCAATGGCTGTATGTACACGTGCTGCACCTTGAGGACGAGCAGCAGCTAATTAACCTTATCAAAGATCGTTATGAAGCGCCTTTAAAGGAGATTTTCGGATGTTAAGTTACGCTATACTGATTTCTTGCGGCTTAATTTTTTGTGCTTTAGCCTTAAATGCCTGGCGCTTGATCATTGGCCCCACTACCCCTGACAGAATTATCGCCGTTGATACCATGTACATTAACAGTATTGCATTGATCATATTGTTAGGGCTTTACCAAGGCTCGCCCAGTTACTACGAAGGTGCATTATTGATTGCACTGCTTGGCTTTGTAAGTACTTCGGCCTTTTGTAAGTACTTATTGCGCGGCGATATTATCGAATAAGGAAGAGTGATGAGTGTCTTTTTAGAAATAGTGGTGAGTGTTTTATTGGTATTGGGTAGCATTGTTACGCTAATTGGCTCTATTGGCTTAGCAAAATTCCCTGATTACTTTACTCGCTTGCACGCGCCAACTAAAGCCAGCACCCTAGGGGTCGGCTGTATCCTGATCGCTTCGATGATATTTTTCAGCGTTGAACTTGGCCATGTGAACTTGAAAGAAGCATTGATAAGCATATTTTTGTTGATCACCGCTCCCGTAGGCGCACATATGCTAGCGAAAGCTGGCTTGCACTATAAAGTAAACATGACGGATAACACCCAAAATCCACATTTGGCTAAAAAGGCTTACTTACACCAAAGTCCTGATGATAAATAGACGTGAGTATTGAGAACTTCTTGCAGCAGATAACCATAAACAAGCATCTCACAATGTGCCTCTCTGTAGTTTCCCGATATCGATATCCAGTTAAATATTGGTAATAGGGAAACAACGATTGAACGGATGAAACCAAGTGTTTCTACCTTCTTTCCCATGTTTCCGCTTATTTAAGTAAGCTTCATATTGAATGGACTTTGTTACATTGTCAGACTCGCTACTTTATTCAGAGTCCTAGGGGCATCTGGTGATACAGATGGTTCACTCTTATCGTGGTGAACAGCGTTACATACGACTTCACGTCGCACGGGCGATTGCGAGTTAGCTTCCCTGGGCGGAAAGGGGGCATTGCACCTAATACCAATCATACTAAATAAGTGATCATTTTAAGATGGTTTAAATGTCCAATAACTGCGTTACTTTCAATCCCAATAGCCAGCTATTGCTCAATCAAGCGCCTTGTTCTTGAAAATTTATCCTCACTTAAATTTGCTCACTTACTTAATACAATTGGTATGTGATAAATTCACAGGAATAACTCTAAACAAGTGGCCTAAATATATTAACCACCTCAACGCCACAGGGGGCACCCTCCGTAGACGCGAAGCGCGGAGGTGGGTGGGGAATGTGGCAGGGCTGCTAAGCCCTTTGATTTTGAATGTATTTTTTTATGATATCTAAGGGGGCACCTCCGCAAGAACTTGCAAAGTAAGCTCTTGACCAGAGTACGGGCTTATCATAGTGTGCTCTCAGATCTATAAATTCATTTCTTAACCGTTTAGATGTTGAGGCTTTTAACGTGTTGACCAGCTTCGATATGGATAACTTTGGAGGGTAAGTTATCATCATGTGTACATGGTCATCTTCTCCGTCACACTCTATTAATTCTGCTTCTAAGTTATGACAAACTACAGACGCTACGTTTTTAAAAAACTGCAAATGTAAATCACCAAATACCTTTTTTCTATATTTTGTCACAAATACGATATGAACATGCATAAGATATGCTGCATGGCGATATTTATGCACACGTAACTCACTTTTCACTTGATAGCCCTTGCCTGTAGGTGTAATTTTTCTGGTATGTTACTACACACCTAATTGGATATGAAGATACTAAAAGCGTTTAAATACAAACTTGAACCAACTAACAGTCAGATAGCATTACTCTATCGCATGGCTGGTTGTGGGCGCGTAGTGTTTAATGACAGCCTAGAGTTCATGCTAAATATTTTAAAAATCGAAACGGGCATTAGTGATAAAAAAGCACTCTATAAATACCTTAACGACTTACCGCCTAAAGAGCGCATCGCGTTAATTAAAAAGTTACCGACAGCCTTTACGCTCAATAAACACCTTACCCAGTGGAAGAAAAAAGAAGATCGGGTGTGGCTCGGAGAAGCTTACACCGACAACTTACAACAAAGGCAAAAGGATCTAGCGGCTAGTGCAAGTGAGTGGTGCAAAGGAAAACGGGGGTTCCCCGTTTTCCGCCAACGGAAGCTTGCGCATCACTCAACAATGCGCTTTGTTAACTTCACTAAGTATTGCGGCATTGAAAAACGGCACTTCAAATTGCCGAACAAACTTGGCTTGGTTAAGTACAGACATAGCCAACCGATAAGCGGCAAGCCAAAGAATGCAACCGTAAGCCTTAATGTTTGTGGTGAATGGCACATATCCATAATGTGCGAAATCGAGTTAAGCAAGCCGCAATCAACAGCAACAACGGCAGTAGGTATAGATATGGGTATTGCTAAAAACATGACGCTTAGTAACGGTCTGGTTTTTAGCGGTGTTCATAGTTTTAAAAGTATTATGGGTAATTTAGCCAAAGAGCAACGCAAGTTCGCTCGTATGGTAAAAGGATCGGCGAACTGGCAAAAGCAAAAGCTAAAAATTGCCAAGTTGCACCAAAAAGCTTCGGACGTAAGGCGTGACTACCAACAGAAATCAACAACGATGATCAGCAATAACCACGCAATGATAATAGTTGAGGATTTGAAGGTCGCTAATATGTCAAAGTCAGCCAAGGGGTCAGCCGATCAACATGGTAGAAACGTTAAACAGAAAAGTGGGTTGAATCGCGCCATTTTAGATCAGGGATGGGGGGAAATCCGACGCCAACTTAGCTATAAGATGGAATGGCAAGGCGGTGTTTTTATGGCAGTGCCTCCGCACCACACAAGCCAAACATGCCCGGTTTGCTTGCATAAAGATAAAGCCAACAGGCTGACACAGGCAAACTTTGTTTGTGTGGGATGTGGTTTTACCGAAAATGCAGATATAGTTGGTGCGATTAACGTGTTAAACAGGGGATTGGCTGCACTAGCCAAAACCTCATAAATTTTATCAGGGTAGGTCATGCCCGTAGCGTCTGTGAAGTGAGTGGTGCAGTAATGCCGCCAGCAACAGAAACCAGTAAATTAAGTGATTAGTTTACACCTGTAACGGGAATCCCCCTCAGTAGTGCCGTAGGCCGAATGTGGGGGAGGATGTCAATTCACTACAGCAATAAGAAAAACAGATGCGAAAATTCAATGTTTTTGGGTTACCATAGCGTGGTGAATAACTTGTTTCGACCTAGCCGCACTTTACTCGGATCAGATCGGTAAGTTGACTATACCTAAAGGGAATACTATCTTCGGATGTTAACTCACTGCTCTTATTTTCTAAACTTTCAACTTGATAGAAAATCAGAGCGAGGACACCTATAATATCTACTTTTATGCTAGGATTTATTGATGATATGCTGGTTCAAAACATTACAAGCCTGTTTTTTGTTAGTCTCTATACAGTTACTTTCTAGTTGTGTAATTGTACCTCAGGAACAGAGACAAGAGCCGAAATCAAAGGCAAATATTCAGGTTGAATTGAGTCAATACAAGCAAAGTAAGTTCAAACAAGTTGAGGCTACATTTTTAACTCACCAGTCTAAAGCGCTTGTATTTCGAGTCTTATCCAATATCAATCAAACATCCCAATGGTTGCAGAGGGTGGACAGTTTAGAAGTATTGGCTGTTTATAATAATCATCAATATCTATTACGTACTATCATCAATAGCCCATGGCCATTTCAAAATCGCGAACTGATCACTTGTGTTAATACTTTTTTTGAGGAAAACATCACTACCATTAAGATTTTTTCATGTAGTGATAGAGTGCCTCTCAATGATCTGTATGTCCGTTTATTACACGTTGAATCAAGCTGGAAGATAAGAAAAATAACGGATTCATTAGTCGAGGTAAATTATAAAACTTGGCTCGACCCCGCTGGTACCGTACCTGCATTTATCTTCAATAGTGAATTGATTGATAGCACTGAAGTTGACTTGAAAAAGCTGCAAACTATCATCGAGAATGCCTCATTAGATCAATATTCATATTAAGTTTTTCTCCTTCCCATGATCTATGTGGAAGTTCATAGTCGACTCGGATTGTGCTGTTGAGATTTTCAACTTAACGACTGGTGTGGCTAAATGAAATTGGCCACAACTTTGTAAGTTTCTGGCTCGCTTTGGGGATAGTCAAAATTACGCTCGCTTTCTCCCAAAACTGAGCGTAAAGCGCTGACTCCCTGCCTCAGATACTGATTTTTAAACAAGTAATTAGATGCCGTTTTATAAAAAAGTTTCTATCATCATTATCCAATACTTGCAGTTTTGTGGCTCACTCATATGAACTGAGCCGGAGCAGGTGGCCGCCCTCATTATCTTCAAGAAGCCATATTGCACCGTTTGGCCCTTGTTCAACCTCGCGTATCCGCCTTTCCATTGTGAAA
>Ga0075011_10002095_pt1 | contig 10822 bp, 12 predicted proteins | sample TARM_MetaG_T_14_FD_72354 | JGI IMG/M metagenome (GOLD analysis project Ga0075011, IMG submission 72354) | Freshwater microbial communities from Pennsylvania, USA, analyzing microbe dynamics in response to fracking - TARM_MetaG_T_14 | ecosystem: Environmental > Aquatic > Freshwater > River...
TAGTTGAGTTGTTACTGTTATGAAATCAATAACACGCTTCTTTTTAAAAACAGAACCATTATACCTATTGTGGCGCATAAGGTGATACTTATTTTTAAAATACAAGCTACTGCATCAATTTAAGTTTGCTTGATAGTACCTATTTCAGAAATTTATTGCCACAGACAGTTTTTATTTACCGACGTACTTTTACTTTATTATTGGTATCTCGACTTTGCCTGATTAAAAGGTTGTCAGTGGCGTGTGTTGTGGATTTAGCCAGCCTGTCGTAAAGAACCACGTTAACCGTGGCGGCAAGGTTCATGCAGCCAATGGTTGGGATATAAACAACGGCATCCGCTTGATCTATTACACTTTGATCTATGGTTCCATCTTCAGGGCCAAATATATACAGGGCTTTTTCCGGATGGTCAAATAGAGGCAGGGGTAGCGCACCTTCAATAAGATCGACACAGACGACTTTTAGTCCATCAATTCTGTGATCGAGCAGGTTTTTTACCCCGGTTAATGGCACCGTGGCACTTATTTTTTTAGTATCTGTGTTGAGCTTCACCGCTCGATCATAACGCTCACCTGTATATAAAACCGAATCCACACAGAAGCATCCGGCGGCGCGCATCACAGCGCCTACATTTGTCGGACTTTTAGGGTTGCTTAAAGCAATAATTATTTTTGTGTCAGACATAGCTGTACTTATCAGAAAATTGTAAATGACACAGGGTAAAGTGAACAGGAGTAGCCGTCAATAGGGTTTATACCCAAGTCACTAGCTTTCGGGTGAAGCTCTGAATTTGGGTATAACGGGTCTTGTTGATAGGAGCGTACTGTATATGCGTCTCAGGCCAAGACGCATATATCTGTTTTAATTATTCAACATTCTCTTTTTTTTCAACAGCTTGTTTAATTATCGGTTGTAATTCGCCTTGTTGGAACATTTCTAAAATAATGTCACAGCCGCCAATTAATTCACCATCAACCCAGAGTTGAGGAAAGGTCGGCCAGTTAGCATATTTAGGTAGTTCGGCGCGAATATCGGGATTTTGTAAAATATCCACATATGCGAAAGGGTGTCCACACTGCATTAATGCTTGCGATGCTTGAGATGAAAAACCACAACTTGGCAGTTTTGGAGAGCCCTTCATGTAAAGTAAAACCGCATTGTCACTGATCTGTTTTTTAATTTTGTCTAATGTTTCCATTTATAATACCTCATAATTGTTTTCTAAATTGTACTCAAATTTGACCATTAACAAAACACCGTATAAATTGTGGTTAATAAATCGGTTTTCAACGGAAAGACAATTTTAGCATAAAAATAAAATTGACATAGATCATTTTTTTGCCGAGAATCAGTTTACAATCTATCTTCTTGAAATAATAAATTGATAGAACATACGAAGCAATTACTCATCATCTGGAGAAATATATCATGGCTTTTGAACTACCGGCTCTACCTTTTGCAAAAGACGCGTTAGAACCTCATATATCAGCAGAAACACTTGAATATCATTATGGTAAGCATCACGCAACTTATGTACAAAAATTAAATGGCCTTGTTGAAGGAACTGATTTAGCGAGTAAATCATTAGAAGAGATCATTAAAACAAGCAGCGGCCCGCTATTTAATAATGCAGCACAAGTCTGGAACCATACTTTTTACTGGAACTGTCTGGCAGCAAATGCAGGTGGTGAGCCGACAGGCGCTATTGCCGATGCAATTACTACAACCTTCGGCTCATTCGCCGCTTTTCAGGCGGCTTGGAATGATAAAGCGGTTAATAATTTCGGTTCATCTTGGACATGGCTTGTTAAAAAAGAAGATGGCACATTAGAAATCGTCAATACATCAAATGCGGCAACGCCATTGACCGATGAAACGGTAACAGTGCTGCTGACTGTTGATTTGTGGGAGCATGCTTATTATATTGATTACCGCAATGCACGCCCTAATTATCTAAATGGTTTTTGGGCGCTGGTTAACTGGGATTTTGTAAACCAGAACTTCGCTTAATATTAACCTGATACAGCACGCCTATCTAAAAAACCTTAATTAACAGATTAAGGTTTTTTTTTAGATAAAAATGCAAAATAGCATTAAGCTCACCAATACAAAGCTCACCAATAAATTCTGTTCTTTTCACTTAACTTATACAGCTCTTTTACTATATGGTAGTACGCAGCTTCAAGTCGTCTGAAAAACAGTGCCATTATGATAGTACCCGCTACAAAAGCGAGTATTAATATCTGCAGCATTATCGACAAGCTTTTTTGCTGGTAATCATGGATTAAACCTAAGATTTTGTCCTGCTCCAGGGTGATGCGGATATAGCCTATTTTTTCCGTTTCGTTATACAACTCGGCGATATAGGGAATAACGCCATCCGCTTTGGGATTATCCGGTTGGGCAATTTTTAATAATATTGGCAGGGCTAACACATCTTCCGATTGATACAGTATTTGCCCTAAATTATCGTATATTGTTGCATCTCTGACGATCGGATCATGGTTTAAGTCATTAATAAGCAGCTGTAAATCATTGGTTTTTTTTTGTGAAAGGTAACGTGCTGCCTCGGCTGCTGCTAAATTGGTTAACGAGTAGGAAAATCGTTCTGTTTGCTGATAGCCGATTTGATTGGAAGTTTCTTTTAACAGAGTAAATTGGTAAGCGATAATAATGCATACAATGACCAAACCAGTTATTTGTAAAGTACGTAGCAAATAATACATTTTTTTCTTCATTTATTATTATTCCTTCAGAACAGACTTGTAAAACTTGCAATGGTAAATAGCAATAGTTATCGTGTGCGCAATTATTTTAATTTAAAACCCGCCCGTTTTAAGAATGTAAATTTTAATTAAGGGTTGGTTTCTATAAGCATAGGTATTTTACAGTGGAAACTCTCGAAAAACTTCTGGTTCAATCAAACTATGACTCTTTGCCTCAGTGGAGAGAGCATTTAAAACAACAGGTTAGCGGTATTGATAGATTATTTTGCCATAAGGGCAGCTTAACTTCAACTCTGCCCGTTAACTTCACTGAGCAAGCGTCGCTTATTGTAATGGCAGCGCAATTTAATACCCGTCAGTTGCATAGCTTATTGTGCCTGTTAACGGGGGAATATATTGACACAATTCGCTTACATGCCCCAGAAATAATTGAAAATGTGATTGTGATGCGCTTTGCGTTAAGTGCAAAACCACACTCCCTGAAAGAAAAATTAGCTGAGTTCAGCAGAGAAAATAAAATGGATTTTGCGTTAATGGCCAATTTTCCGGACTGGCGACAACCGGGATTAGTGTTAATGGATATGGACTCAACAACTATTCAAATTGAATGTATCGATGAAATTGCACGATTATATGGTGTGGGCGAAGAGGTCTCTGCCGTAACTGCGCTTGCGATGCAGGGTAAACTTGATTTTAATGAAAGTTTACGCACGCGCGTTAGCAAACTGGCCGGAGCCCCTGTTTCAATCTTAAAAGAAGTGGCTGATTCTATGCCGTTAATGCCGGGCTTACTGGAATTGCTAAAAGGGCTTAAAAAAGCGGGTTGGAAAGTGGCCATTGCCTCTGGTGGTTTTAATTACTTTGCAGATCGTCTAAAAGCAGATCTCGATTTTGATTATGCGATTGCCAATACGTTGGAGATTAGCGATCAGTTATTAACAGGTAAAGTGGCCGGGTCGATAGTTAATGCAACGGTCAAAGCAAGCACCTTGTCCGAGCTGGCCGCGCGTTATAATATTCCCATGTCACAGACGGTCGCGATTGGTGATGGGGCCAACGATCTCCTGATGATGGGGGCATCTGCTCTGGGGATTGCTATTCATGCTAAACCCATTGTTCAGGAAAAAGCGGCTGTATCACTTAATCATCTAGATCTGCAGGGCGCGTTATGTATTTTAAGTGCAAGTAATAGCGTAACCAGCTGGTCTTAAAATAGTAAGCGTACAAGGCAGTATGACTGCTTTGTACGTTTCTGAGATACCCCATTCCAGTTTAATCTGAAAGTTTCCCTCTTTAATCGGCAAAGCCATTATGGATAAAATTGTGCCTTCTTTGATAGAAATTTTCCTGCGTGCTTTCAAGAAAGGCAAGCGCCAGTGGATAGCCTTCTGTTTTGAATTTCGGAGTTTTAGCAAGTTCATATTCATTCATAATAATATTCATCGCCTCCTGTACCCATTCGCTTTCGCCGGGGCCAATCTCAACATCGGGTGGATCATAATAAGTTACCATCCAGTTTTGCAGTTGCTGCGCAGATGTTTTACCTTCGCCCCATTGGTTAAGCGCGCTAATAAGCTGCTCTTTTGTAATAAACGGTTTGCTCATAAAGCGTCCTGGTGAGTCAATAATGGTATACAGGATAACGCAATATGGGCATTGCTGTCACTGAAGGCTTTGGTTTGAATTTATGCTTGCCCCGATGCAAAACCTATCTATAATATGCCGTCGCCATATGGGCTGCACCAACTGTAATTATTTTTTATTACGCAGCGCAACTTATGGCTATCTAAAATAACCATTTTTTAACAGCGGGTTCCCTCACCCCGCCTAACCCTATAGCAATTAAAAAGGTCACACTATGTTAACAACAGAGCAAATTCGCCGCGCACTTATGGTGCTGGTCGGCTTTCATATCTTAATTATCTGCGCCAGTAATTATCTGGTTCAGCTGCCATTTCAAATATTTGGATTTCACACCACTTGGGGGGCTTTCAGTTTCCCCTTTGTTTATCTTGCCAGCGATCTTAGCGTCAGAATATTCGGTCAGACAGCAGCTAGAAAAATTATTATCAAAGCTATGCTTCCCGCACTGCTAATCTCTTACCTGATAGGTGTTATCTTTGATCAAGGTAGCTTTCAGGGCTTAACTGCATTAGCACAATTCAATAGCTTTGTTTTCCGCATTGCCTTTGCAAGTTTTGCGGCGTACCTGATTGGGCAATTGATGGATATCACTGTCTTTGCCAAACTCAGAAATACTCGCTCTTGGTGGGTGGCGCCTGCCACTTCAACGTTGCTAGGAAATTTAGTTGATACTATCGTCTTCTTTGGACTTGCTTTCTACGCGTCGAGCGATAGTTTTATGGCTGAACACTGGCCCGAAATTGCCAGTGTTGACTATAGTTTCAAACTGATCGTCAGTTTAGGGCTGTTTTTACCTGCTTACGGCGTTCTTTTGAAAGTCCTTGAGCAGAAAATAATAACACTGCCTGGTCAACCTCGTTTGGCTTAAAAATAGGTCGGCTTGTTAAATGAAGGTGTGTAGTAATGTTACGCACCTTATGCGTTAGCAGAACGTCGCTATTAGCCTCTGATGTCGTCAATAAGCCGATCAGCATTCTTACTAAAGTGCAATGTCACTAATGTTCACTGTCTGCAGGTTAAGTATTATTTAGCCAGATTAGAATATTTGCTTGATAGTTGGCGGGGCTCGGGCCTAAAATTTTCGTTTTAGTCTTAATAAAATCAAGCTTTTCCAATGAAACCAAGTAGTGTTGAGTACCTAACTGCAGTTCAATTATTTCATTTAGTTTTAACTGTATTTCCTGCTGGTTAACAGACAGGGATAGGTGGCTATCTTCAATTTTAAGATGCACTGAGTATTGTGCGCTGCCTGTATTCAATGCAAAGTTATGTTGCGCATCTGTCACATAAAAGAAAACCAAATCCCCGTTACCATTATTAATTTGCCTAAATAACATTGGCCCATCTGCGCTGTGTTTTTTATCTGTCTGTTTGCTGCATTGATGACAAACGGGCAGGGCAAACTCTTCTTTCCAGTTGCTAATAAAGCGTTGTGAAAAATACAAACCGCCCTGATGAAAAGTAAACTGATTGTCACTTTTATTAGCATTTGGAGGCGTACAGGCAATGAGTAGTGACAGGCTAAAAATAGCTGCTAAACATTTTTTCACTTTTGTATTCCTTTTCAAGTAGCCTTGATCACTTTAAATATTTTTTTAGCAATTTCTAAGTGCAATACAGTATCATTTTTTAAGCAAACTTGATTTGATAATTTGATATTTGCGCAGCGCGTTTTATTTATTTTATCAATTGATACTATTCTAACATTTTTGATTTATAATTGAGTTCTATTTAGTGTGGTGCAGCCCTGCTAAATAATCTTTTCATAGCAGAGTGAGCTAGCCAATGATCACAAATAAAATACAACTCGTTACTCATAATGGTGCCTTCCATGTAGATGAAGTGTCTGCAATCGCATTATTACACCTATACGGGGTAGTTGATTATCCTGAGATTAACGTCATTCGCACACGAGAGGTTGAGAAGATTAATAAGGCTGATATTGTGTTAGATGTAGGTGGTGTTCACAATGCCGCAAAGCAACGCTTTGATCACCATCAGATAAGAGACGGTAAAGTTTCAACTGCAGGCCTAGTGTGGTCATGGCTTAAGCAGGAAACAGGGGAAGCGAACAGTGAAATCGAGGGGTTGATAACTGCAATTGATAAGCATGATTGTGGTATAGAGCGGATGCCCGGTTTTTCATTTGCACAGATCATTGCATCCTATAATTATCGCGATCTATTTAACGACAATGAGCAGCAAGTTGCATTTAATGAGGCAGTTAAAATAGCGATCACATTTATTGCTAGTTTAAAGGTAAAGCAACAACAGCTGATAGAAGCGGCAAAAATTATTGCAGGCTCAACGGTCAGGTGTATCGGAAAGCATAAAATACTTATTCTGGATGAATACATACCCAACTGGGCTGCACTGGTTCATGGTGACAGTCAATACGCATCGATTACGCATGTTACCTGGTATGTAAAGGAAAAGAATGGGTGGTGCGTGCAGATACCTGCCATCGGCGAAAATAGTTTTGCACTTATGCATCCACGGCTAGTTGCCGATGATAACGCTATTTTTATCCACCAAAATGGTTTTTTTGGTGTCTACAAGAGTCAAGAGGCGATTTTAAATATGCTGCGCCGATCAAATTAAGACTCCTGACTCTTGATAAAACCACCTCATGTTTTGCTCTCTTTTGGGTATGGCACGCTCATCTAGCGGGTATAAATTACCGTCTGTGTTTGAAAACTAAAGAGTTAATTTTGACCAGCTAGTTAATAGCTTAATTGTATTTTCAGTGGCTGGGGCAATAAAACTTAACCCTACTATCGCAGCCAGCATGACCAATGTTGCGCGCTTGTTTTTAAAGTCGGCCAATTTGATGGCCGTGCCAAATGAGTTTTTAATGCGCGCATTAGCTAAATCTACGCTGTATATTTCATCCAGCAGTAAATGAATCAGGCCGCCTAGAAAAACAAATCCACCAGAAAGCCAGGCGATAATGTCGGGCTGAGCTGTGTAGTGATAACTTAGCAGCCAAGTTACCTGTGTGGTTAAAAGGGCAGACAGCAGGATGAAAAAGAGGGAATGACAACTGCCTCTATGAACGGTAATCTTTTCAAATAGCACTCTGATTACATAGCGCATGATGGCGTAAACCAGCAGAGGTATAACAATCAGCTCAGTTAATTTTATGACAGCAAATTGCTCCCCTGTAATATAGCGCAGCACCATCAGTACAACAATTAAAGAGAAGAGGTTAAAGAGACTATCAAGTGATGTCGAATTGTCGGAATCAATGTCTGGCAGTAAGCCCCCAATTGAGCCTAAAAACCAGAGCCAGAGGGCGGTACTAAGAGCAATATGAGATGCGGATAAAAGTGTTGCAGATGCAAGACCCGTTGTAATTGTTGCCACAGTAAGGTGAGTATTGAAGTTTGCCATTGTTTCCCTTTGTTAAAATGTTCAACTCGCATTCTACCCTGTATTTCAAATTAACTAAAAGATGAAAAAGGGGGATCTTACGATTACCCCCGGTGGTAGGTGGCTGGGTATAGGGGGGTAATATTAAATCAGGCTGGTTAGCATCTCTTCGCTATAGGGTACCAGTGCGGCACCTTGCCGTACTCTGGCAATATAATCCGGGTTGGCGATAAAAGGGCGGCCAATCGCAATTAAATCAAATTTATCCGCGTTAATTGCCGCGCTTGCTGTTTCTGCGCTATAGCTGCCGACCCCCACTAATGTTTTATGGTAGTGAGCACGAACATAGCTGGAGACTGAGCCACCTAAATAATCAAACTCCATACTGTCATCAAAAATGCCGATATGCAGGAAGGCCAGATCCCGTTGCTCCAATTCAGGCAATAAATAATCGAAGACGGCGCGATCACGTTTATCTGCTGCAATATTAAAATAGGCGCCAGGACTGACGCGTATTGCTGTTCTTTGGTTACCGATGCGGGCACTCACTGCATCCACCACAGCCAATGCGAATTTAGACATGTTTTCAGGGGTATGCCCATATTGATCGTGACGCTGGTTACTATCATAGTGCAGAAATTGGTCGATAAGATAGCCGTTTGCAGCATGGATTTCGACTCCGTCAAAGCCTGCTGCAATGGCGTTAGCAGCGGCCTGTGCGTAATCATGGATAAGTTGCTCGATATCCTGAGTGCTGGCCGCTTTTGGGACCTGATAGATTAATTCACGCATGCGCGGCACAGAGCCTGCAACCGCCAGTGCTGATGGCGCAATAACCTCGCCGCCGCCAAAGAAATGCGGGTGAGCGACGCGGCCCGTGTGCCAGAGCTGCGCAAATATTTTTCCACTGTTACTGTGCACCGCATCGGTTACTTTCAGCCATCCCTGTATCTGCGCCGCGCTAAACAGTCCCGGGGTGTTGGGGTATCCCTGACCATCCGGGCGGATAATGACCGCTTCTGAAATAATAAGGCCTGCTTCAGCGCGGCGGCTGTAATAATCGGCCATAGCCTGTGTGGGCACAAGATCCGAATCTGCCATGCAGCGGGTAAGAGGGGCCATCAAAATACGATTGTTAAGATTAATCGTCTCATTGAGTGCAAAAGGTTGGAATAGGTTATCAGTCATGGTATCTCCTTTATCTTGAATGTTTGCTCAAGATACTTTTACTTGAATGTTTATTCAACTATTATTTTGAACAATCATCTAAAAATGCGTATCATTCATTTGCTGCGATAAAAAGAGATATAAAATCTGATGAGATCCCCTGAATTTAACAAAGAAGAAGTATTGCGATCGGCGATGACAGCCTTTCTGCACAAAGGTTATGCAAAAACAAGCATGCAGGATTTAAGTAAGGCAACGGGGTTGCACCCTGGCTCTATCTACTGTGCTTTTGAAAATAAACGCGGCTTATTACTCGCGGCGTTAGAGCAATATAAACAAGACAGAAATGTTGAATTCCAAGCGTTTTTTGACGGCTCGCAACCTATATTGAGTGCGCTTAAAATCTACCTTGATAATATAGTCAGTGAGTGCCTAAGCTGTGATGCGGCTAAAGCGTGTTTGCTGACCAAAGCCCTTAATGAGATAGCTGAGCAGGATGAAGAGGTGCGCGCTATTATTACCCGTAATCTGAGCGACTGGCAGCAGGCATTAGCGGATCTGTTTGCCCAGGCTAAAGTCTCTGGCGAGCTTATAACGGATAAAAAAAGCGCGCATTTAGCCCGTTATTTTATGATGGGAGTCTATGGATTGCGAACATTTGCGCATACTCACCCTGAAGCTGACATTCTGCAGCAGCTTGCGGATCAGCTTTTTTATGATATCTGTGGCGCATAGCTTGATTGCAGGTTGATCCTACTAATGTCTTTATTAACTTATAAAACGAATCCCAATTATGCTATCCACACAAACACAACAAACCAATAATGGATTGGTACGCCAGTTATTAAAAATGACCTGGCCGATGCTCTTTGGCGTGCTTTCCTTAATGAGCTTTCAATTAGTGGACAGTGCATTTATCGGCCAGCTTGGTGTGCTTCCCCTTGCTGCCCAGGGTTTTACTCTGCCTATACAGATGATTATTATTGGCGTTCAGGTCGGTCTGGGTATTGCCACTACTGCTATCATTGCGCGCGCATTAGGCGCGCATAAAAGTACTTATGCAAAACAGCTTGGTGGCTTGGTGCTGATGATGGGAACCGTGGGCGTGGCTTTTATCTGCCTGTGTTTGTGGCTGCTTCGTCACCCGATTTTAGCTATCTTAAGTGCGCCACAGTCAGTGTATGTGGTGATCGATGACTATTGGGTTTTTTGGTTGCTCAGTGCTTGGGTTGGGGCTGTATTGTACTTTTATTACAGCGTCTGTCGTGCCAATGGCAATACCTTGCTACCCGGCACTATGATGATGGTAACCAGCGTCATTAACTTACTGCTTGATCCGCTTTTTATCTTTACTTTTGATCTGGGGATTAAGGGGGCCGCCCTTGCTACTATCTGTGCTTTTAGCTGCGGTATTGTTGTTGTTGCACCCAGGGTATTAAAACAGCATTGGGTGAGTTTTGACTGGCATGGATTAGACTTAAACAGCAGCTTAAATGCGATCGCTAAAATTATGGGGCCGGCCATGATAAGCCAGTTATTACCTCCGCTCTCCTCTATGCTTGCTACTAAACTGATTGCCGGATATGGCACAGCCTCTGTTGCCGCATGGGCACTGGCATCCCGTTATGAATTTTTTTCGATTGTCGCTGTGCTTGCCCTGACGATGTCGATGCCGCCTATGATTGGCCGTCTGCTTGGCGCCGGAAAAATCACTGAAATTCGTTACTTGGTCAGTATTGCCTGCAAGTTTATTTTAGCGTTACAGCTGCTGATTGCGTTGCTTACTTTATTCTCTGCTTCCTGGCTTGCAAGCTTAATGACCAGTGACACCAGTGTTGCAGGAATCCTTAACTGGCATCTTATGTTTGTACCTTTTAGTTTAGGACCTCTTGGGATCTGTATACTGATGGTT
>Ga0075011_10002099_pt1 | contig 10811 bp, 12 predicted proteins | sample TARM_MetaG_T_14_FD_72354 | JGI IMG/M metagenome (GOLD analysis project Ga0075011, IMG submission 72354) | Freshwater microbial communities from Pennsylvania, USA, analyzing microbe dynamics in response to fracking - TARM_MetaG_T_14 | ecosystem: Environmental > Aquatic > Freshwater > River...
ATTCCTCTAGAGACGACCCAGTTTTCAGAATCAGAATAGGAGGAGACCTAAGTGATCGATTTTTTTAACAACTATGGTGCTCAGATGATGAGACTGATCTGGGAGCACTTATATATATCAATAATAGCATTAGGTTTAGGGGTGATCGTAGCTGTCCCAGTCGGCATACTGCTGACACGGACGGATAAGCTGGCAACGTTTTTCATCGGTCTGGCATCCATACTTCAGACTGTCCCGTCACTGGCACTGCTGGCACTGATGATTCCTTTTCTTGGGATCGGTCGGTTTCCGGCTATCATGGCACTGTTCATTTACTCTCTGCTTCCGATCCTCAGAAATACGTATACAGGTATGAAGGGTGTGAATCCGGATCTTGTAGACGCAGCTAGAGGTATGGGAATGACAGAATCACAGCTGGTCAGAAAGGTGGAGCTCCCTCAGGCAGCCCCAGTTATAATGGCGGGGATCAGACTTTCAGGTACATACGTTATTGCCTGGGCAGCTCTTGCTTCATATATCGGAGCAGGCGGACTTGGAGATTTTATTTTCAATGGGTTGAACCTGTATATTCCTGAGCTGATCATAGGAGGCACGATTCCTGTGACCATACTAGCTTTACTCGTAGATTTTGTATTAGGTCGTGTAGAGAAGAAGGTTACACCTAGAAACCATGTCATAGACTAGAGAAAGGCTGATAATAATGACGTTTAAGAAAAAAATGAAACTTGCTGCTTTAAGTTCTGCAGCAGTAATGATGACAGCTTGTTCTCTTCCTGGCCTTGGAGCAGGTCTGACCGAAGAAGGGAATATTACCATTGCTACTCAGTCTTCTACTGAGATGGTCATTTTAGGCTACATTGTTCAGGGGATGGTCAATCATTACTCAGACATCAATGCTGATGTTATTCAGAACCTCGGATCGTCCACTATGGTTACACAGGCTTTAGCCCAGGGTGATGCGGATGTAGCTGCTGCAAGCTACACAGGGACTGCGCTGACAGGCGAATTAGGGATGGATCCGATCACGGACCCTGATGAAGCCAGAGAGGCTGTGACAGAAGGATTTAGAGAACAGTATAATATGAGATATTTTCCATCATATGGATTTGAAAACACCTATGCCTTTCTCGTAACCAGTGAACTGGCAGAAGAGCATGGACTCGAAACAATAAGTGATCTGGAGCCCATTGCTGGAGATCTGACTGCTGGAGTCGATAATTCCTGGATGGAAAGAGAAGGAGACGGGTACCGGGCGTTTCTTGAGACTTATGAATTTGACTTTGACACCGTCTATCCTATGGAAATAGGTTTGGTGTACGATGCGGTTCAATCAGGTAATATGGATATCGTCCTGGGATATTCAACGGACGGACGTATCGCCAGTTACGATCTGGTCTTTCTTGAAGACGACCTCAACTTCTTCCCTCCATATGACGCAAGTCCATCAGCTTTATATGATACGCTTGAAGAATACCCTTTAATTGAAGATATTCTTCTGAAACTTGAGGGAATGATTGAAACTGAGCAGATGCAGGAAATGAACTTTATTGCCGATGAATATCTGATCGAGCCGGCAACTGTAGCTGTAGAATTTCTTGAAGCCAATAATTATTTTGAAGACAGTGAACCTTATCTCGAACCAGCAGGAGGGGAATAAGATGTTAAATATAGAAGGATTAGATGAATTATCACAAATGAATAATGTTCAGCAGCTGATTTACTATGTACAGCAGAACGGACCCTATTTATGGGATCAGTTTGTCAGACACTTTCTCATCTCGATTTACGGTGTGCTGTTTGCAGCTCTTGTTGCCATTCCTCTGGGATTTTATATAGCCAGACACAGTAAGCTGGCTGACTGGGTCGTCGGCGCAGCTAACGTCATACAGACAATACCGTCACTGGCGATGCTGTCGATTCTTATGCTAGGATTTGGGATAGGAGTCAATACAGTAATTATTACAGTATTTCTATATTCGCTGCTTCCAATCGTTAAAAACACATATGCGGGTGTGAAGAGTGTAGATAATGCGCTGATAGATGCGGCGAAGGGCATGGGCATGACCCGCTGGCAGCAGACTTACAAAGTTGAACTGCCTATGGCTTTATCAGTGATCATGGCCGGTCTAAGGAATGCTCTGGTTGTGGCGATCGGTGTAACGGCTATAGGAACATTTGTTGGTGCGGGAGGCCTTGGAGATATCATACAAAGAGGTGTCAATGCTTCTCAAGGAGGAGCTATTATCCTGGCCGGTGCGATTCCAACTGCGCTGATGGCTGTTGCGGCCGATCTGGTCTTGGCGTGGCTTGAAAGAAAACTGAATCCTGCAAGTCGGATAAGCAGATAAAGTAAAACAGCTATGGAGATGGATGGACTATCTCTCATAGCTGTTTTTTATTTTGCTAATCTGATATGCCTGATATCTTTAGCATTGATTAAGTAGGTCGTGCGTGATGAAGCGGTTTTTATAATGATTTGAGTTGAGTGGGGTGAAAATACTGGTATCCCGATATACTCGTTGATCTGATCTGAATGAGCAGTAGGATTAACCTGAATGATAATACGCTGCTGCTTTTTAACAGACTGTTTAAGGAATAAGCCCAACTGACCTTTGGGCATCTGTGGCTGTACTTTAGATAAATTGGTAGAAAACAGGGCGCCGTATCCTTTCCTGAAAACTTCTACAATATGCTGTGTTTCGATGGCTAATTTACTCATGATCGTCCTCCCCGAACATATGTTACCTTTAGTATATCGTACGAACATACATTCGTCAACAGTCTCATGTAGTTTTTTTAATAATTGTCTGTAATGTATTTGTCTGTCTAAAATTCTGGAGCATGATCAAGTCAGATAAAGAGGAACTGAAGATAAACCCGAAGTGGGAGGAGATTTTAGTGCTTTTGTTTCAATTTAACTAAAAAAAACGTATAATAGAAATGAATACATTATAAGGAGTGGGTATTTTATGGATTATCAGCTGATAACCGATTCCTGTTGTGATCTTCCGCTGGAACTAGTGGAAAGATTCGACTTGGATATTGTCAACTTCACAATTACTATCAGTGGAAAAGAGCTGATCGACGATATGGGAAAAACGTTTGATAAGACGTCCTTTTTTAATCGACTTAAAGAAGGTGAGACTGCTTCAACCTCACAAATCAACGTTCATGCCTATCTCGAAAAATTTAAGAAGTATGTAGAAGAAGGTAAGCCGGTTATTTACTTAGGGTTTTCTTCTGAACTTAGTGGGTCACTTAATAGTGCCCGTCAAGCTAAACAGATGCTTGAAGAAGAATATGATGATGTGGATCTGACCATTATCGACACAAGGGCAGCCAGCCTGGGGGAAGGTCTACTGGTCTATGAAGCTGCACTCAAAAAAGAGGCAGGTATGAGTAAGGAAGATCTGGTCAAGTGGGTCGAGGATAATAAGTTGAACTATCACTCCTGGGTTACCGTAGATGACATTAAACATCTTCAACGTGGGGGAAGAATCTCAGCTACTGCAGCGACAGTAGGTTCACTGCTCAATGTTAAGCCCATCATCATCTTGAACCGTGAAGGGAAGCTTGTCCCGTTCTCAAAAGTTCGAGGCAGGAAGAAGTCGCTTCAGTTCCTTATCGATCAGACAGTTAAAAACATCAGAGATGAAGAGGATCATGCGGTCTTTATCGGTCATGTTGGAGTACCTGAAGATGCTGACTTTGTCAGAGAGAAACTGCTTGAAAAAGTGAGCCCTAAGGAAATCATCATATCAAGTTACGGTCCCACAATCGCAGCCCATACAGGATTTGGCTCTTTATCCGTCTTCAGTTATGGAGAAGAACGGTAACCGTTTAGATCTCTCGTCACCGCAGTCATGAATAAAGAGACTGCTGATAAGTTTAAGTTGACACTAATTTTGAGAGTATGCTATTATAAATTTTGTTAATACAATTTATATCAATGCGGTTGGGCGTGAGCTTTCAAGGTTATTTTCTTCTAGGGCGAGAAGAAGGCCTGTTAGCCGCGCCCTTTTTTTTGAAAGGGGGAATATAAAGTGAACCGTGAAGCAATTAATTATGTTAAAGATGCTGAGGCTAGAGTTGAAGAACTTAGAGCCAATGCGGAAAAAGAGATAAAAGACATCAAGGCTGGGACTGCTCTTCGAATGGATAAGATAACCGAACAGACCGAACACGAACTGGCTGCTTTTAGAAAAGAGCGGCAAGAACAAGTCGAGTCCAGGCTGGAAGAAGACGAGAAAGTGTTTGAAGAGCAGATCAATGAAGATATCAACCGTTTCAATGGCACCTATGAATCGGAAAAAGACAGACTAGCCAGTCGAATAGCAGAGGAGGTATTGCGTCGATATGGCAATAGCTAAAATGAAAAAACTGACTTTATTAGCAGAACATACTAATAAAGAAGCTGTTTTGAAGAGTGTCCAGGAAATGCAGAGTCTTGAAATCATTCCTGTAGCAGAAGTTCTGGAGGAAAGTCTGCTGAATGACTTCGATACGAGTGCTTCGCGTCATTTGTCTAATGACAGTCAGGCCAGACTGCAGGATATTGAATATGCAATCAATTACTTACAGGACTACGTCGAACAGCCGGGTCTGATTGAGCGCCTTAAAACTAAGAAAGAAGTATTTTCATTAAAAGAACTTGAAAGCATTGTAGAGAGTGCAGACGTTGATGCTCTTCTGGAGCAAGTATCCCTGAAGGAAAAGCAGCTCAACAATCTGGATGAGAAAATGAAAGACCTCAAACAGGAAGAAGAATTCCTGAGAAAGTGGCGGGCACTTAGTTTCAAGTCTGAAGAGGTCAGTCATTTCAGACTGATGGATGTTCTGGTGGGAACCGTTGATAAAGAACAATCAGAAGCACTTGTTGAGGGTTTACGTGATAATGGCAGAATATATTATGACGAAGTATATAGAAGAAGTGACGAAGTCGCTTATCTCATCATTCTTCCTAAAACCGAGAGAAAGCAGTTTGATGATCTTGTCGCTCAATACAGTTACAGAGAACTGACATATACACATGAACTTCTTCCGGAAGATGAGTTATACCGTAATCTTACCGAACAGAAGCAAGTCAGAGGTGATAAAGAAAAGATAATTGCTGAGATGAAGAAATGGACAAGTCTCTACAGGAACCTGGAGCTCGCTGAGGAATATTACTACAATCTGTCTGAACGAGAAAAAGCACACAATCTTCTTCTAGACAGCCATCACCTGTTCCTTCTATCTGGATGGATAGAGGAAGAGAAAGTGGATTCTTTAAAGGCTAACATCGATCAGACGATCGGCGAGAGGGAAGTCGCTATTCTATCCGAAGATATAATGATGAAGGAATACAATGATGTTCCTGTCGTGCTGAAGAATAACAGTTTTGTCCGACCATTCGAGATGATTACAGAGATGTTCAGTTATCCAAAATACAACGAAGTCGACCCCACACCGTTGATGATGCCGTTCTTTATGGTGTTCTTCGGCATGATGGCCGCCGACCTTGGTTACGGTATGCTGCTCTTTGGAGTCACATTGTTCGCCTTGAAGGCATTCAACATAGAAGGGTCAATGGGGAACTTCTTGAAGTTTCTTTTCATCCTCTCGTTTCCGACGATGGCCTTCGGAGTATTTTTCGGAAGTTTCTTCGGAATAGAGCTGCCCATACAAGTCTTCTCCTTACAGGATGATGTACTTGAAATTATGGCATTTTCAGTTGTGCTCGGACTGATCCAGCTGCTTTACGGGCTCGTCTTGAATGGAATCATCAAAGGAAAGCAGGGACAGAGAGCCTCTTCATACGTCGATGGCTATGCCTGGTTCCTTATGCTGATCGGTTTCATCCTATGGGTCGGTGGAGCCATGCTGCTGAACATGCCGCTGCTTACGCAGATAGGTATCGGACTTGTGGTTCTTAACGCAGTAGGGATCCTTGTCGTATCAGCACTTTCCAGTTCCAACAAAGCACTGGGGATAGGACTCGGGGCTTACAATTTATATGGAATATCTGGTTATGTAGGAGATATCGTCAGTTACACAAGATTGATGGCTCTTGCAGTAGCCAGTGCAAACATTGCGATGGCATTTAATATGATCATCGGGTTCCTTCCGCCGATAGCACGATTTACGGTTGGGGTTCTAATCATTATTGCCCTGCAGGCACTGAACATAGCACTGACATTCTTAAGTGCTTATGTCCATACTTCCAGACTGCAGTATGTTGAGTTCTTCGGCAAGTTCTTCGAAGGCGGAGGCAGACCACTGACTCCACTCAAAATGCTTGAGAAACATGTCTGGATGGAAGACAATAACAACGGTTAAAACTATATTTTATAATAATGGAGGAAAAAAATAATGAGTAACTTTGAACTGTTTTTTGGAGATAATTTAGGTTTTGTATTTGGTGCAGTAGGTGTCGCTTTGGCAGTTATTCTTTCTGGTATCGGATCATCAAGAGGAGTAGGATCTGCAGGTGAAGCAGCGGCTGCCTTAACAAAAGAACAGCCGGAAAAATTCGGTCGTGCACTTGTTCTACAGATGCTTCCAGCAACACAGGGACTTTACGGTTTCGTTATCGGATTGCTGATTATTATCAACTTGTCTAGTAACCTTGACGTATCAACTGGATGGTACTATCTGATGGTCGGACTTCCTGTAGGATTTACTGGACTGACATCCGGTACGCTTCAGGGTCGTGTCTCAGTGGCTGCAATGCAGATCCTAGCTCAAAAACCTGAACACACAACTAAAGGGATCATTTATTCAGCGATGGTTGAAACATATGCAATTTTAGGTTTCGTTATTTCCCTGATGATGATAATCTTCATGTAATAAATGAGAGAAAGGAATTTAAAATTCAGTGATCAGACAGCCATCTGTCACTTAATAAACTGAATTCCTTGTTTCATTTCATTATTATTACTCTGAACAGGAGGGAAATCATGGCAGATTTAAAATTACTGACTGAACGAGTCGTTGAAAAAGAAAAAGCGGCTATCCGAAAGGAAATTGAAGAAGCTAAAAAACAAGCTGAAGATGAGATTCAAGCTGCCGAAGCAGAAGAGGTACAGAAACGCCTACAAGCTAAGGAGCAGATCAAAGCAGATGCCGAACATGATTACACGATTCGAAGAAACACATTGGACATCAGACGGCGCAATGAGGTGCTGGCTGCGAAACAGTCTATTCTGGACAAGATGTTCAAAGAGGCTAAAAATAGACTGGATAATCTGGATGATGAGACATTCAGACAGTTTACTGCGAACGTATTGAAACAGTTCGACAAAGAAGGACAAGTGACGTTGAAATTGGGAGAAAAGTCTGCCCATTCTATTGACGAAACTTGGGTAACTTCTAATAAACCTGCTGAGCTGGCTGTTCTGGTATCCAAGGACACTGTAAAAGGACAGTCCGGCTTCCTTATTGAAAAAAATGGCATAGAATACAACTTCTTATTCGATTCTTTAGTGGAAGATGCCAGAACGGACATTTTACCAGACATATCTAACGAATTATTTTAAGGAGGAGAATACAGTTGAAAGATACCGTTTATGGTTCAAGTAATGTTCTCATACGGATTTACGAGAACGATCTCCTCACTCGATCTCATTTCGAACGCATGCTGACTGCCGATTCTTTTGAAGATGCTGTCAACGTGCTGAGAGAAACACCTTACAGGAATGACGTCGATAGAATCAAAGAAGATAAAAGTTATGATGAGATGTTCATGAATGAGCTCCACCAGACATTCGAGGAGCTGTTAAAGATTGTTCCCAACAAGGAACTTATAGAGCTTGCTGGATTGAGGTATGCTTATCACAACCTGAAAGTTCTCTTTAAAGAGGAGTTTACAGATCAGGATCTGAATCATTTATTCATCCCGATCGGCCGTTATCCTGTATCAGAATTGAGACAGGCAGTCAGAACAGGTGAATCTGATGTCCTTCCTGCTGAGTATATGGACAGCATCCATGAACTTCAGGAGGATTACGATCAGTATCAGAACGTTCAGTCTGTCGATATCATACTCGACAGACGGTACTTTACACATCTTCGTCTTCTGGCTGACCAGACAGGTGAAGAGGGCGTGCCTGAACTGATAGAAACGCTTATAGATTATAACAACATATCTACTTTGGTCAGAGGAATGAAACAGAATAGAACACGCAATTTTCTGCTGACTGTTCTTTCAAGTTCCGGATCTATTCCTAAAGAAGATCTGCTCGAAATTGCAGATAATGGGCAGCAGTATGCGCTACAGTACTTTAGAACAAGTAAATACAGAAAACTAATTGATCAGTCGGTCGATACCGAAACAAATGAATTATCATCTGTAAGAATCGATCATCAGACAGATGATGCGTATATGAATACGATGAGAGATGCCAGACTTCAATCTTTCGGTCCTATGCCGGTGCTCGCTTATCTCTATGCCAAGGAAATAGAAGTCAAAAATCTTAGACTCATTCTATCAGGTAAGGAAAATGGTGTACCTGCTGATGCGATCAGAGAAAGGATGCGATTGAACTATGCCCAATAAAATTGGAGTTGTCGGAGACAAAGATTCCGTTCTGGCATTCAAAATGCTCGGCTTTTCTGTTTACTTCGCATCTGAAGCGAAAGAGACCCGTCGAATCATCGACAATCTGGCAGACAAAGATTATGGTGTGATTTACTTGACAGAACAATTAGCAGAATTAGTCCCTGAAACAATCAGACGCTATGACGCTAAAATGAAACCTGCCATCATTTTGATCCCTAATCATACAGGCTCACGTGGCATCGGTAAGAAACGTGTGCAGGAAAATGTCGAAAAAGCAGTGGGTCAAAATATTTTATAGGAGGGTACGATTTTGAGTAAAGGAACGATTGTAAGTGTTTCTGGCCCTTTGGTCACAGCAAAAGGGATGGAAACAGCTAATATACAGGATATTTGCCGTGTAGGTAAACTAGGCCTTATCGGTGAGATCATTGAAATGAGAAACGACGTTGCCTCTATACAGGTTTATGAAGAAACGTCTATGGTAGGTCCGGGAGAAGTCGTCGAAACAACTGGTGAACCATTATCCGTTGAGCTTGCTCCAGGTATGATTTCTCAGATGTTTGACGGAATTCAGAGACCGCTGGACGAATTTATGGAAAAGACAAATAGTAACTTTCTTGAACGAGGCATGTCCATCGAGCCACTGAACCGTGAGAAACAGTGGGAATTCACTCCTTCTCTGGAAGAAGGAACAGAAGTATCTGAAGGAGACATTGTCGGTATTGTTCAGGAAACTAAAGTGATTGAACACCGCATCATGGTGCCTCACGGCGTTAAAGGTAAAATCAAATCTATTTCTTCAGGCTCCTTCACTATAAGCGACCCAATCTACGTGCTTGAAACTGAAGATGGCGAAAAAGAATTTACTATGATGCAGAAATGGCCAGTCAGAAGAGGCCGTCCGATCAAGACGAAGCTGAATCCGGAAGAACCGCTTATTACCGGTCAGCGAGTTATTGATACATTCTTCCCAGTTGCAAAAGGTGGCGCGGCTGCTGTTCCTGGACCTTTCGGAGCAGGTAAAACTGTCGTTCAGCACCAGATCGCAAAATGGGCAGACGTTGACTTGGTGGTCTATGTAGGCTGCGGAGAACGCGGGAATGAGATGACAGACGTTATCAATGAGTTCCCTGAACTGATTGACCCGAATACTGGAGAATCAATTATGGCGCGGACTATACTGATTGCCAACACTTCCAACATGCCCGTTGCTGCGCGTGAAGCCTCTATCTACACGGGTATTACAATTGCTGAATATTTCCGTGATATGGGATATTCTGTAGCAATCATGGCAGATTCGACATCAAGATGGGCTGAAGCCTTACGTGAGATGTCAGGTCGTCTGGAAGAAATGCCTGGTGATGAAGGGTATCCAGCCTATCTGGGTTCTCGTCTTGCAGAATACTATGAACGTGCAGGTAAAGTGGTTACGCTTGGATCTGGAGACCGTACTGGAAGCATAACAGCGATCGGTGCCGTGTCCCCTCCTGGAGGAGATACATCTGAACCGGTAACGCAGAATACCTTGCGTGTCGCTAAAGTATTCTGGGGTCTGGACAGTTCTCTTGCACAAAGACGTCATTTCCCGTCGATCAACTGGTTGAATTCCTATTCACTGTATAGCAATGAAATGAATGACTACGTAGGGAAACAGCTTGGAGAAGACTGGAATGGTATGGTAACGAGAGCAAAAGCTTTACTTCAAGATGAATCGGAACTTCAGGAAATCGTCCGACTGGTCGGAGTAGAATCTCTATCGGAACGTGACCGTCTGAAACTGGTTGTTGCCAGAATGGTGCGTGAGGACTTCCTTCAGCAGAATGCCTTCGATGATGTAGATACCTATACATCTAGAAACAAGCAGTATGAAATGCTGTTTACTATCCTTAACTATGAAGATCAGGCTGTTCGTGCAATGGATCTGGGAGCTTATTATGATGAAATAATCAAAGGCACAGACAATGTGCGTGAACGCGTCGGTCGAATGAAATACATTAGTGAAGATGATATCAAGACGATCGAAACGATCCGTAATCAAACGAAAGATGACATTCAGTCAGTATTAGAGAAAGGCGGTGTAGAACTAGATGCTTAAAGAGTATAAAACTGTGTCCGAAGTCGTCGGCCCGCTGATGACAGTCGAAGGCGTCGAAGGCGTCAAGTTTGACGAGCTGGTCGACATCGAACTTCAGACCGGTGAGCGCAGAAGAGGACAGGTCCTTGAAATCAACGGAGACAAAGCAGTTGTTCAGTTGTTTGAAGGATCCACAGG
>Ga0075011_10002101_pt1 | contig 10807 bp, 5 predicted proteins | sample TARM_MetaG_T_14_FD_72354 | JGI IMG/M metagenome (GOLD analysis project Ga0075011, IMG submission 72354) | Freshwater microbial communities from Pennsylvania, USA, analyzing microbe dynamics in response to fracking - TARM_MetaG_T_14 | ecosystem: Environmental > Aquatic > Freshwater > River...
GCGTCCACCGCATCGACACCACGCTCGACGATCAGCTGGATCAGCGACATATCGTCGAAGGCAGAGATCTTTTCGCTGTCGTCGGCACGGATGTAGGTGTCGATCAGAAAGCGCATGTCCGGCTCGTAAGCCTTCAAGTCGATATAATCGCCACTGGCCAGCTTCACCTCATCGCGCACCTTGGTGAAGTGATCAACCTCATCCTTGATCTCGCTTATTTCTTTGGCGCTATAGCCGGCCTCTTCCAACTCGTTGGCCAGATTGCCGAAGCAGCGAATCAGCGCTGAGGTCATCTTGTACAGGTTCAGGCGCTTCGGTTCGTTGGCTTTGAGCACCTCGGCATTACCTGAGTCGGTGCCACAGAAGAAGCGGATATAGGCCGGTGTGTCCTTGGGCTTCTCTACGGGTTCGCACAGGGCCTTGACCGCCTCGCGGGCTTCCTCCAGGTCTTCCTGAGCTTTGCTCAGCCGGTCTTCCAGCAGGCCTGCCACATCGGCCTTGTCGTAACCGTCCAGTGCGCCGCTGGTGTAGTCGCCAATGGCGCCTTCCAGCTGCTTGAACAAGTCCTTGTAGTCGATGATGTAACCGTACTGCTTGTCCTCACCGTCCAGACGGTTGACCCGGCATATAGCCTGAAAGAGGCCGTGGTCACGCATCTGCTTGTCGATGTACAGGTAGGTGGCTGAAGGCGCGTCGAAGCCGGTCAGCAGCTTGTCCACCACGATGAGCAGGCGCATCTGCCCCGGCTCCTTGATGAAGCGCTGCTTCACCTCCTTCTCGAAGGTTTCCGGGTCTTTGTCGCCCAGCATCTGGTTGTAGATTTCGTACTGGCGAAGCTTCTCGGTCAGCCCTTCTCCGGTGGCTTCGCCCTTGATATCCACTGGTGAAGGCTTGTAGCTGGTGACGATGGCGCACTTGTCACCCATCCCGGCCTTGCAGAACAGCTCATAGCACTTACAGGCCTCGAAGATACTGCTGGTGACCAGCATCGCATTACCCCGGCCATCGGCCAGGCGCTGCTTGGTGGCCATATCCAGCAGGATGTCGGCGACGATTTTTTCCAGCCGCGACTGGCTCGACAGTACCTTCTGCAAGGTGCCCCAACGCTGCTTAAGCTGAGCCTTGGCCAGGTCGTTCAGGCCTTTGGTTTTGGCCTCAAACCACTGATCGATCTTCTTCTGTGACGTGATGTTCTGGTCAATGTCGCGGGCCTCGTAGCGCAGGTCGAGCACCACGCCATCGGCTACGGCTTCATTGAATTTGTAGGTGTGGATGTAGCGGCCAAACACCTCAATGCTCTTCTGTTTATCGGCCTTGAGCAGCGGCGTGCCGGTGAAGCCGATAAATACCGCATTGGGCAGGATCATCTTCATGGCTTTGTGCAGTTCGCCGGACTGGGTGCGGTGGCACTCATCGACGAACACATAGAGATCACCCTTGGCGCGGAAGTCTGGCGGTAGGCTTTTGCGTAGTTCTTCCACAAAACCTTCCACGTCGGCATCTTCACGAGCACCAAACTTGTGGATCAGTGAACACAGCAACCATGGCGATGGCTGGTTGAGCTTGTCGATCAGATCAGCACCGCTGGTGGTACGAACGATCTGTTCGTTAACGCCGGTAAAGACCTTCTCGATCTGCTCATCCAGCTCGGTGCGGTCGGTGATGATCAGCACCCGCGAGTCCTGGATGTTTTCCCGAATCCACTTGGTCAGCCAGACCATGGTCAGGGATTTTCCCGAGCCCTGGGTATGCCAGATGATCCCGCCTTCGCGCCGACGCAGGTAACGCTGCGCCTCGCGGATGCCGAAATACTGGTTATGTCGACAAAGCTTCTTCACCCCGCTGTCGAACACGATGTAGTCGTGGATCAGTTCCAGAAAGCGGGTCTTGCTGCACAGCTGAAGCAGGTGCCGATCCAGCAGACTCCCGGCAGCGGCACCCTCCTCGCTTTCTTCCTTCCAGGTCAGATAGTACTTCTCGCCGGTCTGGATGGTGCCGTAACGCAGGCCCTGGGTGTCGTTGCCGGCCATTACGAGTTGCTGAGTGGAAAAGAACGGCTGGATAAATTCAGCCTTTTGGTTATCCAGGTTCTGCCGAATACCCTCGTTCACTGCCACCTTGGAGCGCTTGAGCTCCAGCACGCCCAGCGCGATACCATTCACATAGAGCACAATATCCGGGCGCTTGGTGTGGGCCTTGGCATCCACACCCTTGACAGTGACTTCCTCGGCAATCGCGAAGTGGTTGCGTTCGGGTTTATTCCAGTCAATCAGCCAGACGGTCTGGGTGTTCTCGCCTACCTCGGGCTTGATCTTCACGCCATAGCGCAGCAGCTCATATACAGCCTTGTTGCGGTCATACAGGCCCTTGCTGGCGTCATTGGCAGCCCTGTTCAGCTCAAAGATGGCCCGGCTGGCCAGATTGGCTTCAGCGCCCTGCTCAAGCAGCCAGCCGCGCAGTAGCTCCGCCTCGATATTGGCGTTGTTGGGGCGCTCGGCCCAGTCGCCCAGATGGCCATAGCCCAACTGCTGCTGGAATAGGTTAACCACGCGTTTCTGGGTCATTTTTTCGATCTGGCCGACAGTGCTCATGCGTCCAATTTGCTCCGAGTATTAGTTTGCCGTCACGAACTGATCTTGCATGCCCAATCGTAAAGTTCTGGGCCGAATATCGCTTTAATAAATGAGTCAGTTGCAAGGTATTTTTGAGCAATCCTGCTCTGCGGTTCTTGGTCTGCCAAATGCTTTTCGGCGGTGTCTTTTAAGAACCTGAACGCTCTGATTTCATTGGGAAAATCTGGCTGATCCCACTCAAGGTAAGGTGCGTCAATTTCACCCATTAAGTCTTCCATGTGCCAGCCACGTATTTTTATAAACGGGTTAAGCAATAGCACTTGGTCAGCCTCGCGCATGAGCCATGCTTTCTCGCCTTGAAAGACGGAGATGGTTCCTGGATTTTTTTCTTCAAATGGCTTCCATGCAGATGGAAGTATGGTTATACCAATCCAGTTTTCGGCTTGCTCTGCTTCGTGAGCTTCTACTAAAGCAGTACCAAAGTAGACCTGATGCTTGTCAGATTTGTCGTTGTGAACCTCAAATGACCCAAAGCTGATTGCGCCTCTTGCTGGTATGCCTTCGGCCAGAAGAGTAGTCAGAATGAAAGAGCCGATTGCATAAGAATCCAGAAATGCCCAGTCGCCATACCCCTGCGGCTCTTGATAGAAAAGAAACGTGTCAGAGAAGTAAATCGTCTTGAATGCGCCGTTTAATCTTTCCCAGCGATTGAAAGCATCAAGAGCTTTATTGATAACGCTTAATATTTCATCGCTACCTTTAGTGCGTACAAGCTGGCTAAACCCTAGAATGTCTATGAGTAGCAAGTAGCGCCCTTGATTCGTTAGTGTCTGTCCGCTCATGCAAGCCTCACTCGTCCGGTAAGAAGTTCCTGCATCATGCCCTGCTTGAGCTGGTGGTTCTTGTCGCGGCGGTCTTCGAGGGCGGCGAGTTCGGTGTCCATCTCGGAGAGGATGGTGGCGATGGCGGTTTGCTCGGAGTTGTCAGATGGCACGTTTACTAATAAGCCAAGGGTGCTCGTAGGGCTAATGCGCTGATGGCTACCAGTTGTTCCTGTTGCAGAAAGTTCCATCTGTGCGCAAAAGCTCGATGACTTGCAAGTAACGTACAGAAACTCCCGTACCACGCCATCTCTGGGGGTTAGCACCAAGAACTCTGTTGAAGCAACGGCGTTAGTCGGTATGTTTTTTGGTAGCCATACACGAGGAATTCTGGGATTCAGCTTCGAAACCAGAATTGCGTCAATAGGGACTGAAAATTTGTTACTGCCGATTGTAGCTCCTGACTCTTTGACAGGCCTCTTGCCTTCATCAAAAGCGGGCAAGCTGAAATGCGTGAATGTTTTATCTGGCGTTGCAGATGGGATTACGTTGATACGATTTAATGAAGCAACATCTCCGAGTCGCTTCACCTCCCACTCTCCACTAAACCCCGGCAGGCGGCGTTGGCCGGTGAGGAGTTGTTGCATGGCGGCTTGCTGGATGTGGCGCTTTTTGGCGATCAGTTGATCTAGGCTGCTGATCAGAGAATCTATATCGGACAAAACTACAGCAATAATTTTCTGATCTAACAAGCTAGGTAAAACTATACTCAGCGAGCCAAGAGTTTTGAAACTTATAGCCGGCATTGTTGATGAGCCGGAAATTTCTTTTATATTCTGCTCAATCGACCCAAAATAATGAAAATAAAAATTATTTGATATGCTTTTCTTTGGAATTAACCTGAAGAGATTATTTGCAATCACCCCTTCATAACCATGGCAAATAAGTCCAGGCGAACCGTACCTAACCATGAAGATGTCGTCTTTACATATGTGATGATTTGCGCCTGGATCGTCTATAAATCGTGGCGGCTGATGCCCATCTGTAACATCAATTATTCTAATAAATCTTTTATTGCTAGGAGTTTCGCTTTTTGTCTGGTTTTCAATCGGGCATTGGATGCCCTGTTTAAACTGAAATATCTCGGATATTTGAAGGCAGTCCCAGTCCTCCGGTATCACTCCTGCCTCAGTACGCTTGTACCCCGGTTTCACCTCTGCACTCATACCGCAAACCCCATCTTCGCCAGGTGTGCATTGACCTTGGCTGCTAGTGCCTCAGCCTCGGCATTGAGCGCCGGCAGTGGCATGGCATAGCGCTCGGCCAATTGTCGTATGCGGCCACTCAAGGCCTGGGACACCCGATCCAGTTCGGTCTGCACATCGGCTTGCAGGGTGGCCAACCATTTGTTGTCGACCACCAGGGCTTTCAGCTCGGCTTCGCTGAGCTGGGCGTAGTGGGCCAGCACCTTGGCATCCAGCGCCTTCTGCGCAGCTTTGGCCTTCTTGCCAGCTTCGGCTTCACGCTCGATCAGTGCCAGGCATTGCTCCAGCGCCAGGCGTTCTTCATCGACATCCAACTCATTCTTGATAGCTTTAAGGCGTGCCTTGACGCTGGCGGCAGTGAGCTTGCCTTTGTCAGTTTTGCCTTCGGCCAGCGGGCCATCCTCGCTGCCCTGCTCCTCGTCCAGTTCTTCCAACTCGCGGCTGATGGCATCGCGTTTGGCTTCCAGCTCGGTGATTGCGGTCGCTTCGGCGGCGTAATAGCGGCGTACGACCAGCTCGGGCGGCAGCAGGTCGGTGTTCGGCTCGCCTTTACTCAGGCCACTGGCAATCAACGGCTGCCAGCCGTCGATTACCAGTTGGTAAACGTCATCCTGCAAGGTGGCGTACCAATAGTCCTGAAGGTGCTGGTATACGTCGTAGGCATTCAGCAGCGGCGCAGCTTCGAAGCGATGCAGCAGGTCTTCGGCCAAGGTATTGAGCAGCGCCTTGGGCCGGTCGCCGATTGTGATGCCTTGCAGGCGTGGGCGATGCTCGTTGCGCCAGGCATCGAACAGGCCGCTGATGGTCTGGTTAAAAGCGGTGAACTCGGGGTGGGCAAAGATGCTGGGCTTGATCTCGGCCTGCGGCACTTTGAGTTGCAGGTAGCCGGGCCGCTGCGGGGCGAACAGTGCGCTGCGTAGGTTGGGCATCACATCCCAGTAAGCTTGCAGGGCATCCACATCGCGCTCGGGGATGCCGCCGTGCAGGTGGGCGTCGATGTCTTGCAGATCTTCTGCTTCGCTGGTGTCGATGTAGCGCGGGATATTCAGGTTGAAATCGTTGGCCTCGATTTCGGCCAGTGGCACCAGGCGCGAGAATTTAGGCAGCTCACGTTGCTGGGTGCAGGCATCGACGATTTTGTGGATGTCCTGTTCACGCAGGCGGTTTTTGTTGCCGTCTTTGATAAAGCCCTTGCTGGCGTCGATCAGGAACAGGCCCTTGCGCCCGGCACTGCCGGCTTTATCAAGAATGATGATGCAGGCGGGAATACCGGTGCCGAAAAACAGGTTGGCCGGAAGGCCGATAATAGCCTGGATATAGCCCTGCTGGAGGATGCGCTTGCGGATCACACCTTCGGCGCCGCCACGGAACAGGACGCCATGGGGCAGAATCACCGCTGCCTTGCCTGTGCTCTTTAACGAGGTGAGCATGTGCAGTAGGAAGGCGTAGTCGCCGTTCTTATCAGGTGGAGTGCCGTAGCTGAAACGGTTGTACTCGTCTTCGGCAGGATTGAAACCATTGCTCCAGGCCTTGGTGGAGAACGGCGGGTTGGCGACGATAAAGTCGAACAGCTTAAGGTTGCCCAGCGAGTCTTTGAAATGCGGTGCGGACAAGGTGTTGTCCTTCCAAATTTCCGCCGTGGGGCAGTCATGCAGGATCATGTTCATCTTGGCCAAGGCGCTGGTGGCGTTGTCCATTTCCTGGCCGTAGATGGCCAAGTCGAGGCCAGTGGTGCTCTTGGCTTCGTCGTGGGCTTTGAGCAGCAGCGAGCCGGAGCCACAGGTCGGGTCGTAAATGCTCTGCTTGCTGTCGGTGGCACCGGCCAGGCCGATGACCTGGGCCATAATCCGCGACACTTCTGCCGGGGTGTAGAACTGCCCCTTGCTCTTGCCGGACTCGGTGGCGAAGTGGCGCATCAGGTATTCGTAGGCATCACCCAGAATGTCGTCGCCCTGGGCGCGGTTGCTGCGGAAATCCAGACCCGGCGTGTTGAAGATGCTGACCAAGTTGGACAGGCGGTCGACCATCTCCTTGCCCTTGCCGAGCTTCTCTTGGTCGTTGAAGTCGGCTACGTCGATGACGCCGGTAAGGTTATTGGCCTCAGCCAGGCGGGCGATGATCTGGTTGATCTTGTCGCCGATCTCCTTGTCGCCCTTGAGCGCCACCATGTCAGCGAAGCTGCCGCCTTCCGGCACCTCGATCAGCGAGTTGGGATCGCCCGCGTACTTGTCTGAAACGTACTTCACGAACAGCAGCACCAGGACGTAGTCCTTGTACTGCGAGGCATCCATCCCACCGCGTAGCTCGTCGCAGGATTTCCATAGGGAGGAATAGAGTTCGGATTTCTTAATGGCCATGTGTTTCTTTTATCCTTTAGATATTTCGTATTTTTCTAGCTTCGAATGCTTTTTTAAAGCGGCCAGAATGCTTCAGTTAGCTCCGCTTGCTGAAGGGTAAGGCTGTCAATTTCGGTCTGAATTTGTACCTCTTTATCGAAAGCTCGCACCATTGCGTGCATAGTCCCCATAGGAGGTACAGGGATCTTCATGTTTTTTAAAGCCGAGAGCTGGATGGAGGGGCTGACTGCTCCTACTGCTATCTGACTAAGTAGGCTCTGCCCTAAAGGGGAGCGTAAAAAGATTAGCAGTGCTTTGGCAGGATATTGATCTGGTAAGCCACTTCGCAAGATCAGCGAGGACTGCCCAGCTATCCAACCATCTTGACCAGCGTTGGGAACATCACCGACTATGCCTGCCTTCCCGATGGCGCCTTTGAAAGTCATCAAGATATCGTCAGGCTGGAGGAAATAGCTTTCTGCTTTGGGAGATTCCAGGTCAAAAAGGGTGACCTTACTGGCTATACGAATGTAGCCGAAAGATGGAATGTCCTGGGCAAGAACTTCGCTCACTTTTGCGCCCGCCGACGTTGTGTTGTGCTGCCTGGGGCGAAGGATTTGGAAAAAGTCTCCCAGCTCTACCACTGGATAGCGCTTTAGGGCATGTTCAAGCTTCTTTGTAGATTCATTATGTACGTATCGATTGGCCAGAAGACTAAAATCGTTTTGGGCAACATCCTCTGCTGTTACATTTTTGGCTGATGGGGAATCATCGGTGCTGTTCACCAGTTTCAGTAGACCATCAATGTTTTTTAGCTCTGTCCTCTTTTTGCCGGAAGTTTCCTTAAAGGCGCTATGGTTCGCATCCACAAAGCGAATCGATTGGGTGGGATTTTTGCTGTCCAAGACCAAGATATTAATGGGAATCGATGTACCGCTACAAAGGCCAGCAGGTAACGCGATAACCGTTCGAATGAAGCCTCGACTAACCAGGTCTTCTCGCATTTGCCGTTCTGCTCCCGCCCCAAAAAGTAAGGAACTTGGCACTGCGAGTACGATGAGACCTTGCGTTTGTGCGAGCAGATGACGAATTTGCAGCACGTTGCCGACAGACGTCTTTTCGTTGAATCGCTCCCAAAGATCGCCCTCGTAGATTTCGCTCGGGTATTTCATCCCCATCGGAGGGATGCACATGGCTATATCGAACTGGACTAACTTTCCTTTGTTGATAGCCAACGGTGTGCTCAAAGGATCGGTTGCATGCAGCTCCCAGTGCTCTCCATCAATAAAGTTCAGGACTTGAGCACAATGGGTCGGTTGTTGAGATTCCACCCAAAGTTTTGCCTTTGTGTGAGCAATACGAGCAGCTAATTGACCTGACGTTTCCCAGGGCACGTAGACGTCGCAGGAGGAGTCTATCGGGGCTAACGAAACCATAAGGTCACACAGACTAGGCGCATAGGTAAAGTGGCTCGAACGCGATTCGGTCCACCAATAAAAGGCGTCGTCCAGCAAATGCATACCAACAAGACCCTGCTTTTCTAGAAGACAGATTTTCTGGATTAAAATTGATACCGCGTTAGGATTACGAAGATTCTGCCATGCACCCTCATCTAGAAAGGGATAGCGAGCGTATGGCTGAACCTTTCGCAGCGCGTCGTGCTGAGCGTTAGCATCTTGATCGGAGAATGCCCCAAAAAGTAGACTCTCTGGCAGTGTCTGCTCTTTGGAAAATTTCCACCAACAGAGCAGCTGAAGAACCAAAGACAGGGCCTTGGGACTGTCTGCGGCAGATCCACGGATGGTATCGAGGAGCTGCCAGAGTAATTTATCGTTCATTATTTGGTCCTGGCCCGGAGCTTAGCGGCGCTGTGAGCAGTTATAGGTCGTAATTAGAGCCTCGCCGTCAGCGACGACAACCACCCCACCTTTGTCGGAAATTTTCATCAGCAACCGGCGCTCCTGATCCAAAGCTTCTAGACGCTCTTTTGCTTCTTTTCGACCGAATACTATTTTGTCCTCCTTCAAGGCCCCATGGACCAAAACGTAATCGACCATATTGTGGGATATGCCGCGTTGGGATTGACGTGCTTTGCAGTGGTGGGTGGTATGCATGACTTTGGGCTCCATGGGTGATGACCATGGGAAACAGACTAAGGTAAGCATTCTTGTTAGTCAATAAGCATTTAATGCTTATTTCAGGCGTTAATTTATGTGGGTGACATAAGCGCCCGCGTACGCGACCTCTGGAGATGATGACGTTAAAGGCTGGGCTGTTAGCGGAGCTAGTTATGGAGCGCAGGTTCCGTGCGAGAATTTTATAGCGTCTCAGCTGGGCAGTCTTAATATTACTGGTACCCACCAGTGGGTCTCGGTCCCGTAATGACCGTAGAAGACCTCCATCGAAGAGAACGGCTAATGACAATTTACGGGCGGCCTGCGGGGTACACACCAGGCCGCCCAGACAGCACGGTGGGAACGTTTGGATTCAGCGCTGTTTCTGCCGTATTAAGACCTAAGCTCCTCGTTGACACATCGTCCCTTATTTAAAAGCATTGCAGCAACGGGGCTAAAAGCTGTTGAGCAGTCCTAACTCACTACGGCTGCGTCCAGCCTGCGGCAGCCCAGTCGAGATTTTCCGGTATCAAATAGTGGTTGCTGGCATCGGCCAATCGCTGGCTGGCAATCTTTTCTGCGGCGGTGAAGAGTAATTTGGACGCTTGTCCATCGGGGGGCAGGACGCTGTGGTCAGCAGGAACTAGCAGCCATTGACTGGCTTCAGCTGGGTTAAGTCTCGCTTTGCCGTCATTAACCTGGATGGTCACGAACTCTTGGCGCATGCGCTTGCCCTGGGGCGCCTGCCAACGCAATATTGCTCCGAGCAAGGCACCTTCGCCTATTCCAGAGGTTTTAAGGGTTGCGGTTAAACCGCCAAAGTCATACTCACATGCTTTACCCAGCAGGTATTGCATTAGCTTGGAGGTGAGGTCGAGCATGTGAGTGTCTGGCCGGTTAGCAGCCAGCATCCGGTCCAAGGTCACGTCCATGCGTTGCGATGCTTTAGGAGATAAGCCCATTTCACGCATCACTTGTTCAGATAGGCGAATACGCAAGAGCCGCTCTTTATGAGTGCGCTCAGCGACCTCAATGCCGAGTTGGTCGAACATCCCCAAAACAAAGCTGTAAAGATGCTCAACACCAATCGAAAGCTCGGCCCCCAGCTCATCCGGGTTACTCGTCGCCGCATATGAAAAAAGCTCATGTTGTTTGGCTGCGGCTGAACGAGCTTGCCTCAACGCCTCATCGATTCGGTCACTGGTTCGGTCGATACCAAGCTTTGTAGCTTGTTGCAGAATATCTTCGACATCGATTAGCTCAGCTAATTGGCCAAGAATTTCGTCTTTTAGCCCATCATTAAATTCATTCTGTTGAATCTGAGCGAGGTCTGTAACCACAGCGTCTATCCGAGCATACATCATGGTGACAATGCTCTGGTCCAGGCTGTCGGCCTGCTGGATATTGAAAACCACTACCTTCTTTTTCTGACCATAACGGTAGAGACGACCAATCCGCTGCACCAAGCGCATTGGGTTCCAGGGCAGGTCGTAGTTAACCATAATATGGCAATTACGCTGAAGGTTGATGCCCTCACCACCTGCTTCAGTTGAAATGAGAAATCTGCCGCCTTCCTCGAATCGGTTTATGCCTTCTCTGCGTTCAGCATGTTGCATAGAACCATTTATGAGCTCAACTTGATCACTACCATAGCGTTCAGCCAGGGCGTCCCGTATATAACTTTGAGTGGTGCGATAC
>Ga0075011_10002102_pt1 | contig 10806 bp, 8 predicted proteins | sample TARM_MetaG_T_14_FD_72354 | JGI IMG/M metagenome (GOLD analysis project Ga0075011, IMG submission 72354) | Freshwater microbial communities from Pennsylvania, USA, analyzing microbe dynamics in response to fracking - TARM_MetaG_T_14 | ecosystem: Environmental > Aquatic > Freshwater > River...
ATCAAAGAAAACTAATCTGTTACGTATGAAAAGATTCCGTATATTTGTTTTTTTGTCTTCCCTGAGCCTGTCAATCTTTGCTCAGTTTCCGTACGGAACCACCGGTTTGCTGCACATGCCCACGGCAGAGATGCAGCGTGACAAAACCTTTATGCTGGGCGGCTCTTATTTACACGAACAGGCTACCCCTACCAAATGGGATTACCCTACTTATAATTATTATATCAACATCACCATGTTTCCTTTTTTGGAAGTAGGTTACACTTGTACCCTCTTTAAATTTGCCATGCCCGGTTTGGGGTTACCTGAAAAATACCGCAATCAGGACCGTCAGTTTAGCGTGCGTTTGCGCGCTATGAAAGAGGGACAATTCTGGCAGTATATGCCGGCGGTGGTAATTGGTGGTAATGATGTATTGACCAGCGCCGGGGGAATTTCTGACCCAGGTGGATTAGGCAACGGATATTGGAACCGCTGGTACTTGGCAGCTACCAAGCATTTCAATCTATACGGAGAGTTGGGTGTGCATGCCGCTTACGTGTATAACGATCGCCTGGATTATCCGCTCAACGGTGTGGCATTGGGTGCCAACTGGTCGCCCCGTTTCCATGCACCGCTGAATGTCATGGCGGAATATGATTCCCGCCGCCTGAACTGCGGGTTAAGTTATCGCATCTGGAAAGACCATATCAATATTGTAACTGAACTAACCGAATGTAAATACCCCTCGGTAGGTGTTTACTTCAAAGTGCATCTCAAATAATACCGTATATACTTAACTTATGAATAAACGATCTGTTTTAAAAGTTTTATTAAACTTCAAGTACATCAACCGTTGGGTTGTTTTCTCGTCGGACCTTATTATATCAGGTTTCAGTAGTTTCATTGCCTTGCTTTTTATTGTGTATGCCAGTCAAACCAACTTTACGCTGCATCAATTCATGTTAGGCATGATTACTGCCGTGGGTGGTAGTGCCCTTAGTTTTATCTTGCTGGGGACTTACAAAGGTATCATCCGCCATTCCGGCTTGATGGAAGTGGGGCGGCTGGCCATCAGCTCTTTGTTGAAGATGCTCTTTATGGCTCCCTTGGTGGGGTATATCTTGATTCAAATCACGTCTCGTTTTTACTTTATCGGCTTGGTTATCGACTTTAGTTTGACCTTTTTCTTTCTGGTCGGTTTCCGTGTGGCATTAACCACCGCTTATCGTTTTATCATGAACCGCATATCTAGTAACCGAGATAAATTGCTGGTTTACATGGGACCTCAGGATACCATGGCCTTAAATCATTCATTGACATCCAAATTGGGTCGCTACGAGGTGGAGGGTTACCTTTCGCCGAATCGTACCAACAGCCTGCGCATTGGCGGGCAAATGGTTTACCCGGCTAAAAATTACGATGAATTCAAACAATTGGTGCTCGACCGCCAAATCAAATACGTTCTTTTTACCCGTCATGCCGATGTAGAGAAAGAACAAGACCGCCTCATTCGTTATTGCACCCGGGCTAGGGTACGCATGCTGATGCTGCCTTCCATGGATGAGTTGAAGGACGGCAAGGTGTGCAACCGCAGCATACCGGAACTTCGCATTGAGGACCTCTTGGGGCGTGACGAAATTGAAATCAACATGACCGAGGTGGAAACGGAGTTCAGCGGCAAAGTGGTGTTGGTTACCGGTGCGGCAGGTAGTATCGGCAGTGAACTTTGCCGCCAGCTGGCAGGCATGCACGTCAAGCAGCTCTTGTTGTTTGATTCGGCAGAAACCCCGTTGCACAACCTCCGCTTGGAGATGGAACGTTGCTACCCTGATTTAAAGTTTGAACCCATTATTGGCGATGTGCGCATTGAAAAACGCCTGCGCATGTTGTTCGAAAAATACCACCCACAGGTAGTGTTCCATGCAGCAGCTTATAAACACGTGCCGTTGATGGAGGAAAACCCTTGCGAGGCCGTATTGGTTAACGTCATCGGTTCCCGTCAGGTGGCGGATTTGGCATTGGAGTACGGTGCCGAGAAAATGATTATGGTTTCTACGGACAAAGCCGTCAACCCCACCAACGTAATGGGAGCTTCCAAGCGTTTGGCGGAAATCTATGTGCAAAGTCTGGGCACGGCCATTCGTGAGGGCAAGGTAAAGGGACATACGCAATTTATCACCACCCGTTTTGGCAATGTGCTGGGTAGTAATGGTTCGGTGATTCCCCGTTTCAAGGAACAAATTGAGAACGGTGGCCCGGTTACGGTTACTCATCCGGATATCATCCGTTTCTTTATGACCATACCCGAGGCATGTCGTTTGGTGCTCGAAGCAGGTACTATGGGACAGGGCAATGAAATCTTTGTGTTTGAAATGGGTAAAGCTGTGAAGATTGTGGATTTGGCTACTCGTATGATTGAATTGGCAGGGTACACACCTTATGAAGATATTAAGATCGAATTTACGGGTTTGCGTCCGGGCGAGAAACTTTATGAAGAAGTACTCAGTAACGAAGAAAATACACTTCCTACGCCGCATAAAAAGATTATGATTGCCAAGGTGCGCCGGTACGAATACAGCGAGATATTGGCAGATTATGAACGGTTTGAGTTGCTATCTCGTAGTGTGGATGTAACACTCACGGTAGCCCTGATGAAACAAATCGTGCCGGAATTTATTTCACGTAATTCACGTTTTGAAGAGCTTGATAAGCCTGCTTTTATACATCATATTGTGTAATATTATAGGAAAATTATTTTTGATCTTGTTGATAATATGAAATCATGAAAGGAATAGTACTTGCCGGAGGTTCCGGTACTCGTTTATATCCAATAACTAAAGGTGTAAGCAAACAAATGTTGCCAATTTTTGATAAACCGATGATATACTATCCTGTATCAGTTTTGATGTTGGCCGGTATTCGTGAAATATTAATCATCTCAACACCTACAGATCTTCCCGGTTTTAAACGTCTATTGGGTGATGGCTCTGACTTCGGTGTTCGTTTTGAATATGCAGAGCAGCCTTCTCCGGACGGCTTAGCACAGGCGTTTATCATTGGAGAAGAGTTTGTTGGCAATGACTCTGCGTGCTTGGTATTAGGTGATAACATCTTTCACGGAAGCGGATTCAGTGCTTTGCTGAAGGAAGCTGTGCGTACAGCTGAAGAAGATCAAAAGGCAACGGTATTCGGATATTACGTAAGTGATCCGGAACGTTACGGGGTAGCTGAATTTGATAAAGAGGGCAACTGCCTGAGTATTGAAGAGAAGCCACAACATCCTAAATCAAATTATGCAGTGGTAGGGTTATATTTCTACCCGAACAAAGTGGTTAATGTGGCAAAGAACATCAAACCTTCAGCACGTGGCGAACTGGAAATAACGACGGTAAATCAGGAGTTCCTCCAAGACGGCGAACTGAAAGTACAAACATTGGGTCGTGGCTTTGCCTGGTTGGATACGGGTACCCATGATTCGCTCAGTGAAGCAAGTACCTTTATTGAAGTAATAGAAAAACGTCAGGGATTGAAGGTGGCTTGCCTGGAAGGTATCGCACTCAGAAAAGGTTGGATTACAGCTGATCAATTATGCGAACTGGCTAAACCCATGCTGAAGAATCAATACGGACAATACCTGCTGAAATTGGCAGAAGAATTTTAAAACAAAATAAAATGGAAGTCGTTAAAACTGCTATAGAGGGAGTGGTAATCATTGAACCACGTGTATTCAAAGATGCTCGTGGTTATTTCTTTGAATCTTTCTCGCAACGTGAGTTTGAAGAAAAGGTGTGCAAAACTCAGTTTGTACAAGACAATGAGTCTAAATCAAATTACGGGGTGCTTCGTGGACTGCATTTTCAGAAGCCACCCTTTGCGCAAAGTAAGTTGGTACGTGTAGTGCAGGGTGCTGTACTCGATGTGGCGGTTGATATCCGTAAAGGATCACCTACATTCGGTCAACACGTGGCGGTGGAATTGACAGAAGAGAATCATCGTCAATTCTTTATTCCGCGTGGGTTTGCACATGGGTTTGTGGTGCTGACCGATGAGGTGGTTTTCCAATATAAATGTGATAACTTTTACGCTCCTCAATGTGAAGGAGCCTTGGCTTGGGATGATGCCGATTTAGGGATTGATTGGAGAGTACCGGCTGATAAAATATTGCTTTCTGAGAAAGATAAGCTAAATGTTCCTTTAAAGGATGCTGAGTGGTTATTTGATTATTCCGAGAATCTATATTAATTGAGCATGAAGAATATTCTGATAACCGGAGCTAACGGACAGTTAGGGAACGAGATGTGTGTAGTTGCTGCTCATAGCAGCAATCAGTATCATTATACTGATGTGCAGGAACTGGATATAACGGATGAAAAAGCGGTTTTTGCATTTGTGCAGGAGCATGCCATTGATGTGGTTGTGAACTGTGCGGCATATACCAATGTAGATAAGGCAGAAGATGATCAGGAAATGGCTGCTTTACTAAATGATAAAGCTGCGGCAATTCTGGCAAACGCATGCAAAGAAAATAAAGCAACATTGATTCATGTCTCAACGGATTATGTATTTCAGGGGGATAAGAATTTACCTTGCAAGGAAGATGAACCGACCAATCCGCTGGGAGTTTATGGTAAAACAAAACTGGCCGGTGAATTAAGTATCATTGATTCGGGATGCAGCTCGCTTATTTTTAGAACGGCATGGCTTTATTCGGCCTATGGCAATAATTTTGTAAAAACCATGCAGCGATTAACCAAAGAACGTGATTCGCTGAACGTGGTTTTTGATCAGGTAGGTACCCCTACTTATGCGGCTGACCTGGCAGCTCTGATTTACCAAATTATAGAAGAGAATTTATACAATGGCAACGAAGGCATTTACCATTATAGCAACGAAGGAGTTTGTTCCTGGTATGATTTTGCCAAGGAAATAGCTGTTTTAAGTGGTAATGAATGTAACATACAGCCTTGTCACAGCAACGAATTCCCCAGTAAGGTAAAAAGACCGGCTTTTTCAGTTCTCGACAAAACGAAAGTGAAACAGGCATTTCAGGTTACGGTTCCTTATTGGAAGGAGTCATTGATTAAATGTATTGCTGAATTAAAGAAAAATGCATAATAAATAAATTTACTATAGAAAGATGGACTTCAAAAGAAACATATTAATAACCGGTGGCGCCGGTTTTATCGGTTCGCACGTAGTGCGCCTGTTCGTGAATAAGTATCCGGAGTACCACATAATCAATCTGGATAAATTAACGTATGCCGGTAATCTGGCTAACCTGAAAGATATTGAAGATCAACCGAACTACACGTTTGTAAAGGCGGATATCTGTGACTTTGATAAGATGATGGAGTTATTCAAAACATATTCCATTGATGGGGTAATTCACCTGGCAGCAGAAAGTCATGTGGATCGTAGTATCAAAGATCCGTTTACGTTTGCACAAACCAATGTAATGGGTACGTTGTCATTGCTTCAAGCTGCAAAGCTTAGTTGGGATGGTAATTGGGAAGGTAAGCGCTTCTACCATATTTCTACGGATGAGGTTTACGGCGCTTTGGAATTTGATGGTACGTTCTTTACGGAAACAACTAAGTATGATCCGCACAGTCCGTATTCAGCAAGTAAAGCGGGTAGTGATCATTTTGTACGTTCGTTTCATGATACCTACGGATTGCCTACCATCGTAACCAATTGTAGTAACAATTATGGTCCTTATCAGTTTCCGGAGAAGTTGATACCGTTATTTATCAATAACATTCGTCACGGTAAACCGCTTCCGGTTTACGGAAAGGGAGAAAATGTACGCGACTGGTTGTATGTAGTGGATCATGCTCGTGCCATTGATGTGATTTTTCATGAAGGAAAAATTGCTGATACATATAATATCGGTGGTTTCAACGAGTGGAAGAACATTGATCTGATTAAGGTGATTATCAAAACGGTGGATCGTTTGTTGGGTAACGCTGAAGGAACCAGCGAGAATTTGATTACGTATGTAACGGACCGTGCCGGTCATGACTTGCGTTATGCCATTGATTCTACCAAACTAAAGAATGAACTGGGTTGGGAGCCTTCACTTCAATTTGAGGAAGGTATAGAGAAAACAGTGCGATGGTATTTAGACAATCAGGAATGGATGGATCATATTACTTCGGGTGATTATCAGAATTATTATATGGAGATGTACCAAATTTAACTAGATACATGAAATAGATGTGTGGAATTGTAGGTTATATTGGAACGAGGCAGGCATTTCCTGTCTTGATAAAAGGATTAAAAAGACTGGAATACAGGGGGTATGACAGCACCGGAGTAGCACTTCTTTCGCAACTAGATGCGCTCAATGTGTACAAGAAAGAAGGCAAAGTGGCTCAGTTGGAAGAAACGTTAACGACTAGTGACCTCACGGGAACCTTGGGCATCGCGCATACGCGCTGGGCTACCCACGGCATTCCGTCGTCTGGCAATGCCCATCCGCATACTTCGCAATCGGGTAAGTTGGCGTTGGTGCACAACGGTATCATCGAAAATTATTCGGTCATCAAAGAACGCTTACTAGAACATGGATTTACATTCAAGAGTGAAACAGATACCGAAGTGTTGGTACAGTTTATCGAATACGTCAAAGAGTGTAACAAAGTAGATACCGTGACGGCGGTTCGCCTGGCGTTGAACCGGGTCATCGGAGCATACGCCATTGTATTGGTAGATAAAGATCATCCCGATCAGGTTATTGCGGCACGCAAAAGCAGTCCGCTGGTCATTGGGTTGGGTGAAGGCAATCAAGAATTCTTTATAGCTTCGGATGCCACCCCGTTGGTTGAATACACCCAAAACGTGGTGTACCTTAACGACGAAGAGATCGTGGTCATGAAACGTGGGGAGGAGATGCAGATCTGCAACCTGAAGAACGAATCGGTGGATCCCGATGTGCAGTGCATTGAAATGAACATCGGCCTGCTCGAAAAAGGAGGCTATCCGCATTTCATGCTCAAAGAAATTTACGAGCAGGCACAAGCCATGAAAGACTGCATGCGCGGACGCTTGCTGGAACAAGAAAAACGGGTGGTGCTATCGGCAGTAGCCAATCACCGCGAACGCCTGCTGAATGCCAAACGCGTGATCATTGTTTCTTGCGGAACTTCCTGGCATGCCGGACTGATTGGCAAGCAGATGATTGAAACCTTTGCCAAGGTACCGGTGGAAGTAGAATACGCTTCGGAATTTCGTTACCGGAACCCCGTGATTGATGCCCGGGATGTGGTAATAGCCATCTCCCAATCGGGTGAAACGGCAGATACTCTAGCGGCTATTAGTTTGGCCAAAGAGAGAGGCGCCTTTATTTTTGGTATTGTCAATGCAGTAGGTTCGTCCATTGCAAGAACTACAGATACGGGTACGTACATACACGTAGGTCCTGAAATCGGTGTAGCTTCTACCAAAGCCTTTACAGGACAGCTTACGGTGCTTACCATGCTGGCTCTGAGCCTGGGCAAGGAAAAGCAAACCATTTCAGCGGCTGAATACGAAGAAATTGTAGCGGAGCTGGCAGCGATTCCCGATAAGATGGAACGCATGTTGGTGTGTGATCAGATTATTTCTGAGTTGGCCAAATGTTACACCTATGCCCGTAACTTTATCTACCTAGGTCGTGGTTATAACTTCCCAGTAGCGTTGGAAGGTGCCTTAAAATTAAAAGAAATCAGTTACATCCATGCCGAGGGGTATCCCGCTGCCGAGATGAAACACGGCCCTATCGCTTTGGTGGATGCGGAGATGCCGGTGGTGGTTATTGCCACGCATCACCAGCTTTACGAAAAGATGTTGAGTAACATTCAGGAAGTAAAGGCCCGCAAAGGCCGCATTCTGGCTATTGTAACAGAGGGCGACGAAGTGGTGAAAGGATTGGCAGATAACGTTATCGAAGTACCCGGTACACTGGCTTGCCTGTCTCCGCTCTTAACGGTCATTCCGTTGCAGCTGCTGGCTTACCACGTAGCGGTGATGAAAGGATTGGATGTAGATCAACCCCGTAACCTGGCCAAGAGTGTCACAGTGGAATAAGAAAATGTGTAAATTGTGTATTAATTTTTTTATGTAAGAATAATATAATATGATAAGAGAAGAAATTTTAAATTTAGTGAAGGAATATTATAAAGAGCAATTTCATCAATCAGATTTTGTACGTGGTAAAACTACAATTCCATTTGCAGGTAGGATTTTTGATGAAGAAGAATTAGTGGCTTTAGTCGATTCATCTTTGGACTTTTGGCTAACTACAGGACGTTACGCTGAAGAATTTGAAGCTAAATTTGCAGAGTTTATGCAACAAAAAAGTTGTATGTTGGTAAATTCGGGCTCTTCTGCTAATTTATTAGCTCTTTCAACTCTGACTTCCCCTTTGTTAAAAAACAAAAGATTGAGAAAGGGAGATGAAGTAATTACTGTAGCCGCAGGTTTTCCTACAACTGTAAATCCCATAATCCAAAACGGATTAGTTCCTGTTTTTGTGGATGTTGAATTAGATACATTTAATATCAAAGTATCTGAAATCGAACAAGCAATTAGTGAGAAAACCAAAGCAATCATGATTGCGCATACATTAGGTAATCCGTTCGATATAGATGCAGTAAAAGCTATTGCAGAGAAATACGGTCTATATTTGGTTGAGGATTGTTGTGATGCGGTAGGCTCAACTTATAATGGAAAAATGGTGGGCACTTTTGGTGATATTGCAACGACAAGCTTCTATCCTGCACATCACCTTACTATGGGGGAAGGCGGTTCTGTGTTGACCAGTAACCCACTGCTTAAACGTATTACTACTTCGCTTCGGGATTGGGGACGGGATTGTTATTGTGATCCAGGTTGCGATAATACTTGTGGACGGAGATTTAAAGGACAATATGGTGATTTACCATTAGGATATGATCACAAGTATGTATATAGCCATATAGGTTATAATTTAAAAGTAACCGATATGCAAGCTGCGATAGGAGTTGCACAATTAAAGAAACTCCCTGCTTTCATTGAGATTCGTAAGGAGAACTTTAAGAAGATGTACAAGGGGCTTCAAAAACATGAAGAATATTTAATCCTCCCCAAAGCAACTCAAAATTCAGACCCTTCTTGGTTTGGTTTCCCATTTAATGTGCGTGAAAATAATAAATTTACTCGTAAAGATTTGGCTGAATATTTAGAAGAAAATAAAATTCTTACTCGTCAGTTGTTTGCTGGTAACATGACGAAACAACCTGCTTACATGGATAAAGAAGTCAATTTCCGTGTTGCCAGTTCACTTGAAAACACTGATTATATTATGAGAAATACTATTTTTATAGGAGTATATCCTGGTATTGATGAAGTACGCCTTAATTATATTATAACTGTATTTGATAATTTTTTTAATAACTTACGTTAATGAGTACAATATCAAAAGCTACAGTTATATCTGTTAAAGAACATGGGAGTGAGATACGAGAATATATGCTTCAGCTTGATAAAAACTATTATTTCGAGGCCGGTTCTTTTTTGTTGTTAACCCTTGATGTTAAGGATAGCTATTCTAGATGGCCGGAATCGCGTAATTTTAGTATAGCATCAGCTTATGACGAAAGTGGAGTCATTAAATTAATTATAAAAAAAGTAGGAGTTTATACTAGTCGTATATTTGACGAATTACAAGTTGGTTCAAAATGTGTTGTTAAATATGCTTTTGGAGATTTCTTACTTCCTTTTTTTGATAAAAAAGTACCTATTTGCTGTATAGCTGGTGGAACAGGTATTGCGCCAGTGTTAAGTTTTTGTGAACAGTTAAGACGTAATGGAATGCAAGATCGTCTTCATGTATTTTATTCTTTTAAAAACAAAGAAGAGCTGTTAGATTTAACTACACTGCAAAGTATAGTTCCGCTAAAACAGTTGCATTTGTTTTCCACACGTGAGCTTTTAGAATTTATTCCTAATAGAAGAATTGAGTGGAAAGATATTATAACAGAAAATTTTAATTTTCAAAAAACTCATTTCTACATTTGTGGTAATGAAGTATTTACTAATTGTTTTAGAGAACGACTTGAAAGTGTAGGTGCTGCTAATATCTATACAGATGAATGGTAATTCTGTGATTGATTTTTAAGAAAGTACTGACTTTATATATTTGAGTGGTGACTATAACTTCCCGGTCGCTTGGAAAGGATCTTAAATTTGAAAAAAAATACATCAAAAGGGATATATAGCTCAAGAGGTGCAGGTATTTATCACAAATATCGAACTTTACGATAAGAACCAACCACGTAACCTCGCAAAGAGTGTGACGGTGGAATAGAAGATAAAAAGGAGTTCTCCAAATAAGCTTGTTTAAGATGATAGTTTTTAGTTAAGGAGAATTCTGAGAGAGTTGATGAACGGTTTTTCCGGGAGTCAACTCCCTTTTATATAAGATTAAGATTGAAAAGCCCAGCCACCGGAACACCAAGGTTGATGCTCCGGTAAACGGAGACTTGCTTATTGAGATGATAGTTTAAAATATGTAGATGCAATGCCCTTAGCAAACTACAACGCGCAAATATAGTGAATAAAAAAAAGCAGCCAACAATTTGGGCTGCTTTTTTAGATTTTTATAACGAAACGTCATAGCACGGGCATTCTTTCAACCTCTCCCAGGGATCAACTTTACCGTTTCCGTTGAGGTCGGGACTGAGATCCCTATGGCCGCACACGCGGCTGCCGGGGTGATCCATCAGGAGGGCTTTGATGAGTACCTTCAGGGAGTGCTTCTGCCACTCGGTACGGGTATCGGCAGGGTCACCGCGGGTGTTGAGT
>Ga0075011_10002103_pt1 | contig 10805 bp, 7 predicted proteins | sample TARM_MetaG_T_14_FD_72354 | JGI IMG/M metagenome (GOLD analysis project Ga0075011, IMG submission 72354) | Freshwater microbial communities from Pennsylvania, USA, analyzing microbe dynamics in response to fracking - TARM_MetaG_T_14 | ecosystem: Environmental > Aquatic > Freshwater > River...
CCGCCGGCTTGAGCGCGAGGATCTCTTCGGCGGTCGTCTTGGCCGGAACCACCGTCACATCGGCGCCCGCGGCGACGATATTGCGGAAAATGTTGTCCTTGGCGCCGAAATCCATCGCCACGACATGCGGGCGGCCAGAAGCTCCGGGGGCGGTTCCTTCAGGAAGGGTATAGCCCTCGCCCAGATGCCAGAGCGAGCCTTCCCACTCTTCGCGATCCTTGCGGGTCACGACAATGGCGAGGTCGAGGCCTTCGAGGCCCTGCCAGGCGCGCGCCTTTTCGAGCAGCGCGGGCAGGTCGAACGTGCCTTCGGGGTTGTGCGCGATGACCGCGTTGGGCGCGCCCGAAACGCGGATGCGGCGGGTCAGCGCGCGGGTATCGACACCCGAGATGCCGATGCGCCCTTGCGCTTCCATCCAGGCCTGGAACGTGCCCTGGGCACGGAAATTGGCGGGGGCGGTCACGTCTTCGCGGACCACGCAGCCCACGGCGCCGGGGACGCCATGGCTTTCCATGTCTTCCGCATTGGTGCCGACATTGCCAATGTGGGGGAACGTGAAGGTCACGATCTGCGAGGCATAGCTCGGATCGGTCATCACTTCCTGATAGCCGGTCATGGCAGTGTTGAAGCACACTTCGCCGACGGCTTCGCCCACGGCGCCAAATCCGCGGCCCCACGCGACTTGACCATCGGCAAGCACGAGAACACCCGTGGCTCCGTCAGGTTGGGGCGCAAGCGAAAAGGCGGGGTCGGCCATGATGTGGGGTCGCTCCGTTGGCAGGGGGAATAACGATGTTGCTAAGAGCCGCCCGCTAAGCCCCATTCCTGCCAGCGTCAACCTAGCGGTGCGAGAAAGTTTGTCCTAGAGCGATTCCTTTGCCGCCACATGACGGCCCCACCCCACAGGAACAATGACATGATCCGCGACACGATCAAGGCTGCGCAAGTGGCTTCCATGAAGGCCGGCGACAAGAGCCGCCTGGCTGCCGTCCGCCTGATCCTGGCCAAGCTCAAGGACAAGGACATCGAACTGCGCACCGCCGCCACTGTCCCCGACGACGACGCGCTGGTGATCGACGTGCTCCAGAAGATGGTCAAGCAGCGCCGCGAATCGATTGCACTCTATGTGCAGGGCGGTCGCCCCGAACTCGCCGAAGTCGAACAGGCCGAACTGGCGGTGATCGAGGAATTCCTTCCCGCCCAGCTCTCGGACGAGGAAGTCTCGGCCCTGATTCTCGGCATCAAGGAAGAACTGGGCGCCACCGGCATGAAGGACATGGGCCGCGTTGTCGCCCAGCTCAAGGCCCGCCACGGCACCCAGATCGACATGGGCAAGGCCAGCGGCCTGGTGAAGGCCGCGCTCGCCGGATCATGATGCGCGGGGCAGCCCCTCCACCACGCCCTGCGGGCGCGCGCGCCCTGCCCGCCAGCGGGGAGGAGCAGGACCACCTGATCCTCCCCCACACCGTGGAGGAGGTGGCAGGCCGCAGGCCTGAGCGAGGGGGCATAGGCAAGCCATGAGCCTTTCCCCACAATGGCTGGATGAACTGCGCAGCCGGATCGCGCTCTCGGGCGTGATCGGGCGGTCGATCCGCGTCCAGAAGGCGGGGCGCGAGTTCAAGGCCTGCTGCCCGTTCCACAACGAAAAGACACCCAGCTTCACGATCAACGACGAAAAGGGCTTCTACCACTGCTTCGGCTGCGGCGCCCATGGCGACGTGATCCGCTGGATGACCGACCATCAGGGCCTGCCCTTCATCGAGGCGGTCAAGGAACTGGCCGCGCAGGCGGGCATGGACATGCCCGAAATGGACCGTCAGGCCGCACGCCGCGCGCAGGAAGCCAAGACGCTCCACGACGTGATGCAGGCCGCGCAGGATTTCTTCGTCGAGAGCCTGAAAGGCCCCGGCGGCGAGGCCGCGCGCGCCTATCTGGCCTCGCGCGGGTTTCCGGCCCACATCATACGCGAATTCGGCTTCGGCTATGCGCCCGACAGCCGCACCGCGCTCAAACAGGCGCTGTCCCGGTTTCCCGAGGCCATGCTGATTGAGGCCGGGCTCCAGATCGTGGTCGAGGGCAAGACCCCCTACGACCGCTTTCGCGGGCGCCTGATGCTGCCGATTGCCGACCAGCGCGGGCGGATCATCGCCTTTGGCGGGCGCATCCTGACGGCGGACAAGACCGACGCCCCCAAGTATCTGAATTCGCCGGACACCCCGCTGTTCGACAAGGGCCGCACGCTCTACAATCTCCACCGCGCCGCGCCCGCCGCGCGCTCGGCCTCGCGGATCGTGGTGGTCGAGGGCTACATGGACGTGGTGGCGCTGGCCGCCGCTGGCCTGGCCGAGGCAGTCGCCCCGCTGGGCACCGCGCTCACCGAACACCAGCTCGAACGCCTGTGGCGCGTGACCGAATGCCCGACCCTGTGCTTTGACGGCGACAGCGCGGGCAAGCGCGCGGCGATGAAGGCGGTGGCGCGCGCCCTGCCCCTGCTGCGCCCCGGCCACTCCCTGCGCATCGTCACCCTGCCCGACGGGATGGACCCGGACGACGTGGTCAAGAAGCGCGGGCGCGAGGCCATGCTCGGCCTGCTGGGCGAGGCCCGCAGCCTCGTCGACGTGCTGTGGGAGGGCGAACGCGACGCCGCCCCCCTCGCCACGCCCGAGGACAAGGCAGGCCTCAAGGCGCGGTTGCTCGACCATTGCGAGACGATTGCACACCCGGACATCAAGGCCCTCTATCGCCGCGAACTGCTCGACCGTTTTGGCGAACTGGCCTTTGCCCGGCGCGAGCGCGCGCCATTTGCGCCCCGGAGCCCAGCCCGTCCGGCACAGGGCGCCCGAACCGGGCGGGGTGGATGGACACCCCCGCCCCCGCCGCTGGCCCCCGAAACCGCCACGCGCCTGACGCAAAAGGTCGGCTCTGGCGATGCGCTGCTGGCCGCCGTGCTGGCGGGCCTTGTCATCCGTCCCCAGGCGCTTGCCCGGCACAGCGAGACACTCGCGCGCATCCATCCGGCCCACCCGGACATGGCCGCCCTGCTCGACACCCTCCTCGTATTTTCCGAATCGGGCGAACCGCTTGAAAGCGCCGCCTTGCGTCCCATATTGGAGGCACGGCAGCTTCGGTTGCCGACGGCAGATGACTACGACGGATTGCGATTCGGCTTTCTGTCAGGGCAAAGTGCCACCGCACTCGACGAATTGGCCGAAGCGATCGAGCTGATCGTCGAGCTTCCGGCGGTCGAACTGGCGCTGACGCAGGCCACAGAGCGTTTTGAAACGGAAATATCCGACGAAAGTTTTGCCGAACAGCAACGATTGCTGCAACGAAGGCTGGCTTTGCTGGCCCGGTTGGGGCAAATGGGTCGCACTCGTGCATCGTTATAATAGTCAGCATGGGGCTGCCGCCAACGCGCTGGCGCTCCGCAGGACGGGCCATAGCGGCACGATCAAAGGGTGGTATCGGGGTTAATGGCTTCCAACGACAAGACCGATAGCGGCGATGCACCGCTGATCGACCTTAACGAGGCTTCGATCAAGAAGCTGATCGCGCGGGCAAAGCGCCGCGGGATCATCACATACGATGAACTGAACGAAGCCCTCCCGCAAGACCAGATGTCCTCCGAGCAGATCGAGGACATCATGGCCGCGATCTCGGAAATGGGCGTCAACATCGTCGAGAGCGACGAGGACGCGGTCGATCCCGAAGAGCGCGAGCCTGAAGAGGCCGAGGACACCGACACCGGCATGGACGACCGCCCGGTCGTCGAGAAGCGCAAGGAAACGGTCGAGCGGACCGACGACCCCGTGCGCATGTACTTGCGCGAAATGGGTGCGGTCGAACTGCTCAGCCGCGAGGGCGAAATCGCCATCGCCAAGCGCATCGAGGCCGGTCGCGACACGATGATCATGGGCCTGTGCGAAAGCCCGATCACCTTCCACGCGATCATCCAGTGGTCCGAAGCCCTCAACGCGGGTGAAATGCAGCTGCGCGAGATCCTCGATCTCGACGCCATGCTGTCCAAGGAACCCCAGCCCGAAAACCTCTCGGAAGACGGCGAGGACGCCGACGGCGAAATCAGCGAGGCGACCGCAGGCCCTTCCTTCAAGGAAGAGGAAGACGTCGAGGAAGAGGAAACCGAGGACGAAGACGACGAGCTGCGCGAGCGCCGCGCCCGTCCGGCCGAGGAAGAAGAGGAAGACAACACCCTCTCGCTCGCCCAGATGGAAGCCACGCTCAAGCCTGCCGCACTTGAACGCTTCGCCGAAATCACCAGCCTGTTCCGCACGTTCGAGCGCCTTCAGGGTGAACGCCTCGATTCGCTGGGCCTGGGCCTAGCCTTCCCGGCGGCCAAGGAAGCCGACTATCACCGCCTGCGCGAGGAACTCACCGCGCAAGTGGAAAGCGTGCAGTTCCACGCCTCGAAGATCGAATACCTGGTCGACAACCTCTATGCGTTCAACCGCCGGCTGACGACGCTGGGCGGGCAGATGCTGCGTCTGGCCGAACGCCACAAGGTGAGCCGCAAGGACTTCCTCGATCACTACGTCGGGCGCGAACTGGACGAAGGCTGGCTCCAGTCGCTGGCCAATCGCGACAAGAAGTGGGCGGCCTTTGCCGCCAACGAAGCCAATGGCGTCGAGCGCATCCGCGCCGAGGTTTCGGACATCGCTTCGGCGACGGGCATGCAGCTGGCCGAATTCCGCCGCATCGTGAACATGGTCCAGAAGGGCGAGCGCGAGGCGCGCATCGCCAAGAAGGAAATGGTCGAGGCCAACCTGCGCCTCGTGATCTCGATCGCCAAGAAGTACACCAACCGTGGCCTCCAGTTCCTCGACCTGATCCAGGAAGGGAACATCGGCCTGATGAAGGCGGTGGACAAGTTCGAGTATCGCCGCGGCTACAAGTTCAGCACCTATGCGACCTGGTGGATCCGTCAGGCGATCACCCGCTCGATCGCCGATCAGGCGCGCACGATCCGCATCCCGGTCCACATGATCGAGACGATCAACAAGCTCGTGCGCACCAGCCGCCAGTTCCTCCACGAGCAGGGCCGCGAGCCCACGCCCGAGGAAATGGCCGAGCGTCTGTCGATGCCGCTCGAAAAGGTCCGCAAGGTGATGAAGATCGCCAAGGAGCCGATCTCCCTCGAAACGCCGATCGGCGACGAGGAAGATTCGCATCTGGGCGATTTCATCGAGGACAAGAACGCGATCATCCCGGTCGACGCGGCGATCCAGGCCAACCTCAAGGAAACCGTCACGCGGGTTCTGGCCAGCCTTACCCCGCGCGAGGAACGCGTGCTGCGCATGCGCTTTGGCATCGGCATGAACACCGACCACACCCTTGAGGAAGTCGGCCAGCAGTTCTCGGTGACCCGCGAGCGTATCCGCCAGATCGAGGCCAAGGCCCTGCGCAAGCTCAAGCACCCGAGCCGCAGCCGCAAGATGCGCTCGTTCCTCGATCAGTAAGCCCTTCTCGTCCGTTCATCACCGATGAGCGAATGACAGCAAAAGGCGCCCGGTCCTTCCGGGCGCCTTTTTTGCATTCTCGCCCGGCCATGGGCCAGACTGTGACATTCCCGCACCAGTTGCATATGAAACGAATAAATCGGTGGGACTGCGAAATCTCCCTGCCACAAACCGATTTTATCCGCTCGCCATCCACAAGGGCCGCAACCGGCCTGTTCATACGCGAGGGGAAAAATGCGTATCATCTCGACGGCGACCGCCCTGCTGACAGGCGTTGCCCTGGCCTCGATGCTGCCCGCAGCCGTCATGGCGCAGGCCCCGACGGCATCGGGCGCGCCTGAAGCCCCTGCCGATCCGATGGGGACCATCGGCGAACCGATCATCGTGAGCGCCGAACACCGACAGGAAAACATCCGTGACGTGCCGGTCTCGGTGGCCGTGATCAAGCCCGAACTGCTGCACGACCTCCAGGCTGGCGGCGCGGACACGCTGCTCTCGCTGGCCGGCCGCGTTCCCAGCCTCAATGTCGAATCGAGCACGGGCCGCATTTTCCCGCGCTTCTACATTCGCGGCCTTGGCAACATCGACTTCTACCTCGGCGCCTCGCAGCCGGTGTCCATCATTCAGGACGACGTGGTCATGGAACACGTCGTGCTCAAGTCGAACCCGGCCTTCGACATCGCGCAAGTCGAAGTGCTGCGCGGCCCCCAGGGGTCGCTGTTCGGCCGCAACACCACCGCAGGCATCGTCAAGTTCGACAGTGCCCAGCCCACCGCCACCTGGCAGGGCCAGGGGTCGGTCAGCTGGGGCAGCCGCAACAGCGTCAACATCGATGGTGGCGTGGGCGGGCCGCTGACCGCAGACGGACGGATCAGCTTCCGCCTCTCGGGCCTCTATCAGCACCGCGACAACTGGATCAGCAACACCTACACCGGCCCGAGCGACGACGGCACGGTGCCCGGCCACAATGTGATGGGCGGCTTCAACGAGCGCGACGTGCGCCTGCAACTGCTCGCCCGGCCGACCGATACGCTGACCCTGCGCCTCTCGGGCCACTATCGCGATTATGACGGCACCGCCTCGATCTTCTATCGCGGCTCGATCCGCCAGGGCACCCATACCGTTCCGCAGGACCTCGACCTCACCAGGGTTTCCTACGACGAGGCCCAGAACAATCCCCAAGCCTACAAGACCAAGGGTCTCTCGCTCAAGGCGGTGCAGGAAATCGGCAGCCTCACGCTGACCTCGATCACCGCCTATGAATATTCCCATGGTTCCAGCCGGGGCGACACCGATGGCGGCGCGGCAGCCGATTTCGGCGGCAGCGGCAGCAACATCTGCGCCGCCGGTTGCGGGGAATCGCGCGGGGTTCTGCGCTCGCTCAACCAGTGGAGCCAGGAACTGCGCCTGGCCAGCCCCGATACCGGCCGCTTCCGCTGGCAGATCGGCGGCATCTATTTCGATTCGCGCGACTATACCGAGTTCGACCAGCGCGCCTATTTCCTCACCAGCAAGGCGCTGGGCACGACGCCCAACCCCAACAACTGGGTCCTGCTCCACAACGTCAACACCAGCTGGGCCGTGTTCGGCCAGGCCAGCTACGACCTGACCGACAAGCTGCGCCTGACCGGCGGCGTGCGCGTGAGCAACGACACCAAGAACACCACCCTGCTCAAGACCGCCGATACCGTTTCCGGCGCGGTCACGTTCCCGGCCAGCGCCGCGCGCCACACCCGCCTTGCCGATACCCAGCCCAGCTTCGACGTGAGCCTGCTCTATCGCGCGAACACCGATCTTTCGTTCTATGCCCGTGTCGCGCGCGGTTTCCGCGGGCCGACCATCCAGGGCCGCTCGGCGGTGTTCAATGCGCCGTTCACCACCGCGAACTCGGAAAAGAACACCTCGTGGGAGGCGGGTATCAAGAGCGCCTGGCTCGACAACACGCTGACCTTCAACCTGACCGGCTTCTACTACACCGTCACCGACATCCAGCTCAACGGCAACGACAGCAACGGCAATGGCGTGCTGTTCAATGCCAACAAGGCGATCGGCTATGGCGGCGAGGCGGAAATCGGCCTGCGTCCGTCGCGCAACTTGCGCTTCGACCTGGGCGTGAGCGTGCTGCACACCGAAATCAGGGACAACAGCGTCTATACCCAGGTCGGTGCCGCGGGCGGGGTCATGTCGGAGACCGTGCTCAACCCGACCCTGCGCGTGGGCAACGCCTATTACGCGCAGATCAACGGCAACCCGCTGCCCAATGCGCCGCGCTTCAACCTCAACCTGCAAGGGCGCTACGACCTGCCGCTGACCGGCTCCCTGCGCGCTTTCGTCGGCGCCGACTTCAACCTTCAGGGCTACACGATGTACGTCCCCTACAAGTCGGTCGAATATACCTCGGACGGCAACTACGAACTGGGCGCCAAGGCCGGCCTGGCCTGGGGCCGCTATGAACTGGCGGTCTTCGCGCGCAACCTGACCGATCGCCGCAACCTGATCGGGGTGATCGACACCTCGAACTATCGCGCGGGGATCTACAACGATCCGCGCGTGGTCGGCGTGTCGCTCAGCGGCGCGTTCCGCTGATGAAGGCTGCCTGATACGACAAGGACAGGAGCGGGGCGGCCGCAATGCCGCCCCTTTTGCCTTGATTTGGCAATGCATTATGGATGCATTGGCGCTTGACCGGCGGGGTCTTCATCGCCCAGACCCTGACCCGGAAATCGGGCGTTCTGCCTGAACCGGCAGACGAGGAACAGATGCAGGCGAGGAACAGATGCGCGCAACCACCAACCGCCTGATGCTTGTCGGCGCCATGTTCGCCATGGCGGCGTCTTCGCCCGCTTTGGCATTGGCTTCTCCTGACCCGGCGCCTGCCAGCCCCCCTCCGGCTGCGGCCCCCCTGAACCCGGCGGACATGCAGGTCGCACGCGACATCATCGCCATCGCCATGCCCCCCGAACAGCGCGTCGCCATGATTCAGGGCTTTTCCAATACCCTGCTCGGCGCGATGAGCGCGAACATCCGCAGCCAGATCGCCGTCGACGATCCCGGTCTCAACCACATCATCGACACGATGCTGGCGCAAGTTCCAGAGCGGATGAAGCCGGTGTATGAACGCAACATCCCGGTGCTGGCCGAAACCATGGCCCGCGCCTACGTGCGCCATTTCTCCAGCGAAGACCTCCACGCGATCCTGGCCTTTGCCCGCACCCCCGCAGGCCAGCATTACCTGTCACGTTCGCTTACCGTGGCGCAGGATCCCGAAATCGTGGAGGTCTACAAGACCATGAACCGCGACGGCATGATCCTGGGGCAAAACCTGTCGAGAGACTATGCCGGTGAAATCTCGGCCTATCTCAAAGCGCACCCCGAGGTCGCGGAAAAGATCGCCGCCGCGCATGGCCAAAAGGCGGGTACGCCACCCCCTCAGCATAAGCCCGATTAATCTGGCGTAACAGGCATAATGGGTTTAGGGGGACGCCATATCCCCGTCACAGATAGCCAGAAAACCCAACCCATGCGCATTGCCATTGCTTCCGACCATGCCGCCACCGGCCTCAAGGCCGATCTCGTCCAATGGCTGGGCGAACTGGGCCACGACGTAGCCGACCTCGGCCCCCAGGCGGGCGAAAGCGTCGACTATCCCGACTACGGCTACAAGCTGGCCCAGGCCGTGGCCAGCGGCCAGGCCGAGCGCGGCATCGCGCTGTGCGGCTCGGGCATCGGCATTTCCATTGCGGTCAACCGCAACCCGGCGCTGCGCTGCGCGCTGGTGGGTGAACCCCTTTCGGCCAAGCTCGCCCGCGAACACAACGACGCCAACGCCATCGCCATGGGCGCCCGCCTGACCGGGCTCGACATGGCCAAGGCCTGCGTCGAAGCGTTCCTGTCGACCGAATTTGCCGGCGACCGCCACGTTCGCCGCGTCACCAAGCTTTCCAACCCCGCGTTCTAAGAGGAGCCTTCCCGATGTCTACCGCCACCGCACCGTCGGAAGTCCGCAAGGCCGGCTTCTTCACCGAGCATCTGTCCTCGGCCGACCCGGAAGTTTTCGCCGCCATCCAGGGCGAACTCAAGCGCCAGCAGAGCAAGATCGAGCTGATCGCGTCTGAAAACATCACCAGCCTGGCGGTTCTCGAAGCCACCGGCTCGGTCTTCACCAACAAGTACGCCGAAGGCTATCCGGGCAAGCGCTACTATGGCGGCTGCGAATACGCCGACATCGTCGAAACGCTGGCCATCGAGCGCGCCAAGGCGCTGTTCGGCTGCGAATTCGCCAACGTCCAGCCCAACTCGGGCAGCCAGATGAACCAGGCCGTGTTCCTCGCCCTGCTTCAGCCCGGCGACAGCTTCATGGGCCTCGACCTGAACTCGGGCGGCCACCTCACCCACGGTTCGCCCGTGAACATGAGCGGCAAGTGGTTCCACCCGATCCCCTATGGCGTGAGCGCCGACGATCACCTGATCGACATGGACGAAGTGGCCCGCATCGCGCGCGAAACCAAGCCCAAGCTGATCATCGCGGGCGGCACCGCCTACTCGCGCATCTGGGACTTCCCCCGCTTCCGCGAGATCGCCGATGAAGTCGGCGCGTACCTGATGGTCGACATGTCGCACTTCTCGGGCCTCGTGGCTGGCGGCGCGCACCCCTCGCCGTTCCCCCATGCCCACGTGGTGACCACCACCACCCACAAGAGCCTGCGCGGCCCCCGTTCGGGCGTGATCCTCACCAACGACGAGGCGCTGGCCAAGAAGTTCAACACGGCGGTCTTCCCCGGCCTTCAGGGCGGCCCGCTGATGCATGTCATCGCGGCCAAGGCCGTGGCCTTCGGCGACGCGCTGCGCCCCGAATTCAAGGCCTATGCCCATCAGGTCGTCGCCAACGCCCGCGCGCTGGCCGCTTCGCTGGCCGATGCCGGTCTCTCGATCGTCTCGGGCGGCACCGACAACCACCTCATGCTGGTGGACCTCTCGGCCAAGGACGTGACCGGCAAGGCCGCTGAAAAGGGCCTGGGCCGCGCCTTCCTGACCTGCAACAAGAACGGCGTGCCCTTCGACAAGCGCTCGCCCTTCGTCACCTCGGGCATCCGCCTGGGCGCCCCGGCGGGCACGACGCGCGGTTTCCGCGAAGACGAATTCCGCCAGATCGGCCAGCTGATCGCGCAGGTGGTTGACGGCATGGCCCGCAACGGCGAGGAAGGCGACGGTCAGGTCGAACAGCGCGTTCGCGACGCCGTGACCGACCTGTGCGCCCGGTTCCCCATCTACCCGGAGCTTTGATCGATTGCGTTGCCCGTTCTGTGCCCATGACAACAGCCAGGTGAAAGA
>Ga0075011_10002105_pt1 | contig 10789 bp, 8 predicted proteins | sample TARM_MetaG_T_14_FD_72354 | JGI IMG/M metagenome (GOLD analysis project Ga0075011, IMG submission 72354) | Freshwater microbial communities from Pennsylvania, USA, analyzing microbe dynamics in response to fracking - TARM_MetaG_T_14 | ecosystem: Environmental > Aquatic > Freshwater > River...
TGTGCTCATACAATGTATGGATATTCTCAATCAGCTCATTCGGATTATCTAAATCCAGAGCAGAATCGAGACCAATCAAGATATCAATCGCCTTTTGAGCCGCTGCCGATTTCTTTTCAAAATCTTTATTCTCGATGCTATAAATCATCACATCGAGTTCTTGGTCCAGACGCTTATGCAACATGCAAACAAGCTCGAAACTATTAGAAACCGAGGCATTAGCCTGAACTTGCACATTGCCATAAGCGGCTTGTTGTTGATTACCTAGTAACATCGTCTTCCTTTAAGCGAATAGAGTCGAGATTGAACTCATTTGATACATCATATTATTCAGGTTGGTGAACTGAGAAAGATAACGGTTGTAGTACATGTCGTACTTGGTATCGAGTTGTTCAAGTTTATCGTTAACCTGATTTTGCTCTTGTGTCAGACGCTCTTTCTTTCTTTGAAGAGAACCAGTGTTGTAATCTGCATATTTCTCAACTGTTGATTCCAGCGTTCTAAACATACCGTTTTCACCAAGGAAAAGGTCTTCTAAGTCATAATCATTAGCGGCATCTTTAAACGCATCTTCATCTAGCTCTAGTTCGCCATCTTTATTAAATGACAAGCCAATTTCAAACATGCTAATGCCATCAACATTGGTGCGAAGTACGTTCTTTAAGTCATTAGCAATGCTACGAATAGAACTATCTGACGCTAATACACCACGATCTTCGCCATCAGTACTATTACCTGACTGCGTTGCTTCATTAATCACACTTATTGCATTGTTAAATGAAGTAATAAATTCATTCAATAATTCGATAGTAGCTTCGCTATCAGGGCCAATAGTCAAGTTAGTAGTATCATCATCTTTTGCATTAGCTTTATTTATAGTGATATCAACACCTTCTACGATATCTTCAAATGTATTGCTGCTGTTGGTTAGTTGAATACCGTCTTCATAATCACCTAACCAAATGATGGCATCTTGGGCTCTCTTTACGGTATTTTGCTGATTAAACTGAGTAGTAAGATCAGTTGCAGTATCTTCTCGAATATCTATGTCAAAAGAATTCGCAACACCAGTTTCTTCAGAACTAAACAACAACTTCATTTCACCACCAGAGCGAACAAGAGAAGCGTTAACTTTGCCGTCTAAAGCATCATTCTGATTAAAGCTATTAACCAGTTGTTGGTACGTAACTTCAGTTTGGCCTTTAAATTCTTCATCAATATCGAGTCGAATCGTTTCTTCAACACCGTCAACCATGACTTTAACTTCGATTACAGTTCCATTGCCAACCGTAGCGAAAACGTCGCTTCCATCAGATACGCCTGTATCTATAACTGTCTGCTGCGCTGTTGCTGTCTGCTCTACAAAAATATCCATATTAATATTTTTTGCGTAACCTGCAGCGTTAACAGAGAAATAGTCTTCGCTAGATTGTGATACAGCACTTTGCGCAAAAGAGCCTGTTGGTTTAGTAAACTTATATAGGATGTTATCTAATGCGTCTAAGGCATTATCAATCTTGCTTACCATGCTACTTTGGCTTTGTACCGTACTTAACTTATTTGTATAACGGTTTTCAGCTGAATAAATTTCATAATACGCTAGCTGGTCTGCATAGGATGCTGCATCAATCTGCATAAATGTCTCCCAAAACTGTCAAACTTCTATGACAGATTTTTCTATTAACATGATAAGGAGTTAGTTAAAGGCATAACATCTACCCCTGCTGATTCGAGCGTAGGAATTAGCTTAGGATAGACACAGCGACATCTGCTGATGTACTGGTACCACTTAGTTGTTTCGCACCAACTTCGTTTAACATGCTACTTTTTGAACTCTCACCCGATTGTTGAAGACTACGGCTATCAACGGTTAGTTGTGGTGCGTTTACATCTTGCAATGATGCTTGCAACTCAGAGCGAGTCTTAGCAATCTGATTCACTAGGCCTTTTTCACCAGACAATTGCTCTTTCATAGAAGCAGGATCTTCCGCTAGCTCAATTTTGCTTAAGGTTTCAGCAAGTGAAGATATTTCACTACTGTTGAATCTCACCCTTACTTCTTTATCATCTGTAGCGACTTCTGACTCTTCATCATTCTGAACATTATGTAACTGTGAAGTGAGATCTTTGAGCTCTGCACGCAGTTCTGTTACTTTTTCTCGGTTTTGATTAGAGCTAGCCGCGTCATTTTCATCAATCGCTTTATTTAACTGCGTAGCAACTGTTTCGAGATCAGTCAGTACTCTATTACTTGTCTGTAGTGAAGCGATTGAATCTTGTGCTTCTTTTTGCTGCATCGCCGGCTCTTTAGAACGTTCAGCTAAACGCTCAGCGATTTTAATGCTCTTGTGTTTGGGTTCATCTTCTACAACAGCACTAACACGTTCATCGATATTGTTCACTGCTGTACTCGGCTTATTCACATCAGCGGTAACCGTATTCTGGGTTGTGAGGTAAGCCTGATTATTCGTCGGTGTAGAAATAATCATGGTAATGTCCTTTTATAATTTTAAACCAGATGGCCTATATAAATGTATAACGGATAACCGATTTGATTTATTTCATTTAAATCATCAACACACATCAATAGAGACATTTCCTACAACCAAAGGGAATTAATCTTAATTATTCTGATTCGATTTGATTAAATAAAAAAGCCAACGACTAGCGCTGGCCTTTCAAATTAAATAACTAATTCACAATTAGCCTAGCATTGACATCGCTAGTTGTGGAATTGTCTTCGTTGCACTTAGCATTTGTGCACCAGATTGCATCAACATTTGGTTCTTAGACATGTTACCTGACTCTGAAGCAAAGTCTGTATCCATGATACGACCTTTAGACGCTTCCAAGTTCTCTGTCATGTTTGCCAGGTTGTTAATGTTGTGCTCTAGATTGTTGATTTGTGCACCGAATGCTGCACGAGACTCACCTACTGTGTTGATAAAGCCTTCTAATGCATCCATTGCTTCTGAAGCATTGTATGTGCCTGTCATGTCCACACCACCAGTAGTTTGAACAAAGTTCCCTGATGCATCCAATGTCGCTTGTAAAGACATATTCGCAAAGCCTTCTAATGCTTTGTTTAAGTTACCTAGCTGAGTAGAAATATCTACCGTTGTTTGCTCTGAAGTTGTTGAACCCGTTTGGAATACAACACCACCTGTCGCTGCAAATACACCAGCGTCTTTTGCCGCGCTACCAACAATTGCTGCTGTGCCCGATGCGCCAGCCGGTGCTGAGGCTACTGCTGAGGCTGCTGCGCCTAGTAGTTTTTGACCACCAAAATTCGTATTTTCTGTCATTTCAGCTAACTGCTGTGCCAATGCCTGAAACTCTGAATCTAGCGCCGCGCGGTCTGCATCTGTGTTTGAACCATTCGCTGCTTGCGTAGCTAGATCGTTCATACGGTATGCGATGTTGGTCATTTCGTCCATCGCAGATTCAGCTGTCTGCATCATTGAGATTGCATCTTGAGAGTTACGTGACGCAACAGACATACCACGAGACTGAAGATCTAGACGGTTTGCAATTTGAAGACCTGCTGCATCATCTGACGCAGAGTTTACACGGTAACCCGTTGATAGACGCTCCATGGAAGTAGATAGCGCGTTGTTTGTGCTGTTTAGCGTGTTTTGAGTAACTAGGTTTGCGTAGTTAGTATGTAGTGAAATAGCCATAACATTTACCTCTTAGAAAATACTTTAGATACCTTCGTATCCCTTTCAATAATTAGTTACGGCTTCATTCTTTTATTTATTTCATTAAAATTGATAATTAAATAATTAACAGAATATTCCTACATAAAAAGTAATTATTCTTACACTTGTTCATTTCGAGCAATAACAACTAAAGTATCTGTGGCATCTAGTTTTGCCAGTGAGTTTTGGTATGCTTCTGTTAGTACTGGTGAATCAATTCTGGACAGTGGGGATTTATGCCCACCGGGTTTACCACAGTACAACCATCCTAAGTGATTAGATAATGGATAACGTTGAACACCTTCAATTTGAATATCTCCAAACCCAACATGTTGCAACAACCGGGTTATAGACAGGCGGTTATGGAGTACTAGATGAGGACTCCACAAAGTAAACTGTTTAAATGACTCTAGTGGCATGATACTCAGAAGAAAATCGTTTGCATGGGGAACTTCTACGATTAAATGTCCCCCTTTACGAATCTTATTCTTTATCTTTTTAAGAATCTTAATGGGTTCTGGTAAATGCTCTAGTACATGGAAACTCACACATACATCTAAAGAACCATCAACAATTTGTTCCATATCAGAGAAGCAGTCAATCCCACTCGTGTTAAGGTTTTCAACACAGTTTTGTTGGAGTTCTACCCCACAAACATAACCACAATGATCTTTAACAAGGTGTAAAAACGCCCCTGATCCGCAGCCAAAATCCGCGATATTTTTACCACTGACCAGCGGTAAAAACATGTTAAAGCGACGTTCAGCATCCTTAGCTACTTCATAATTAGTCTTTGCCACTATTGAGTTGTAAGAGCTGGAAACATAAGACTCATCACCAGTGTAAAAATCATCAATATATATGACACCGGTAACTTCATCTTGCCAAACATTTAGCGATTCGACATCTCTGGTTCTATTGTTATAGAGACGTCTTGTGCTATTCGATGTTAGATTTAGAATTTTTAAATCTTCAAATACAGAATTGTTCATCTTAGCTCTTTAAAATAGTTACGGTAAAATTCCAACGTTTTTTCTTTTTTCTTTTCTATAATGCGAGAAACATTATCCAGCTCAAATCTATTGATGAGATCGATAGACTGTTTAACACCTTCGGTAAAGTTATCATATGAAAAATGAAAATAATCGCTAACACCAAAAGAATCATATAAATGCTTTATCCGATTCAGAGGAGACAATCCAATCGTTGGCTTGCCCATAGTGAGAGAGCATACATTGGTATGATATCTGGACCCAATAACAAACTCAGCGTGTTGATACAAAGAAAACAAATAGTCGGCACCACTGTTCCCTTGAAGCATAGGAGCGACCTCTACATAACCTCTCCGATAAAATTCTGGTAAGACATCAAACAAATGAGCGATTGCTTTTATATCCGAATATATATGAGGGACCAAAACAACTTTCAGCTCCTTTTTATCAACCATATAACTAACAATATTAGTTAGACACTTATAATAATGCTCCTCATTCTTGACGTGGTTACCATTGTTGAACATTGAGATTTGGTCTTGAGTAATATTTAGACAAGCAAACCGTTCATCACCATATATACTTTCTAAATGCTGTCTAGGTCTATAAAAAAAACCATGATCTAAAATGTGTTTTACATTAGCGCTATATTCATCACCTAAATCACTATTCCATGACGCTTCTGAGTTGTCATTACGAAGTGCAATAGTAATTTTGGGACTATCTTTTACGTAGTCTAAAAATTTTTTAAACTTAGCAATATTACCTTCAGGTACTTTTCGATGCGGGTTGGAGCCAACACTACTAATCAATATTGGTGTATCAATAGCATCTAGCACATCATAATCAATACCAATTGTCGTTCCGTTTACGCTCCCATCAACCCAGTAATCAAGAAAGCCTCCACCACCAAACACGACTAAATCAAAGCTATTCGCATAGACAGCGAAGTCTAAGTCAAAATTAACTTTATCCGGAAGAGTGTAATTATTATAAGCCTTTCTTATTTCAAGCTCAGTTACATCACAATCAATATTCAGCTCAGTTAAAATATTCTTAAAGCCAATATGACTTGCATTGTCCCCAATATTTCCTTGAAATGATGCTATATGTAATATTTTCATTAATTATTACTGCCTAGAATCTGTTCAAGACTAGATAAGCTTTTCCAAAATCCTTCACCATTGTTCTTATGGCCTTGCCAAATTTCAGGTATCCATGTGGTACTAGGCGCGCCTTTCACTAAAGATTCGAAAATAGCAACAAAATCTATCTCACCATCCCCTATCTGTAGCCCTTCACCATCGGCACCTTTGGCATCAGAGATATGGTGATGTGCACTAAACTTAGCAACATTTCGACAAAATAGTTGTAAATCCCACTCGTAATAATTACAAGCAAGTGCGGTATGGGATAAATCAAAACATATGCGACTATTGTATTGTTTACAAAAATCGATAATTTCATATTGATCAACGAATAAGTTGTGGTATTGCTGCCCACCGAAATGCCATGGGAATGGAGGCATTGTTTGTGGAATAAGTTCTACACCTTGAGTGTCTAATTGTTCAAAAGCTTCAGCTACTTTTTCGTACATAGCTTGACGCTCTTCAACGGAAACAAAGCCTTCAGTAGTAAAACCGCCACAATTCACAACAATACAGACGTTTTGATCTTTATTTCTAAAGAATTGTTTTACATTTCGCGACATATCAATAACACGCTGCATGTGCTTTATTGATTGTGAACGATAATCATCATCTTTTGAGCAGAGATCGAGAACATGATCATTTTCAAACAACTCAGGAGCATGGATTGCAACATCCATGTTATACGCCCCTGATAAATAATCTCGAATATCAACACTTAAATCTTTGTAACTTAGGTGGAATTCAATCATTTCCAACTCTCCACCCTCGCAGATAGATGCAAAATCATGATACCGAACCGGAATTCCGTATTTTAACGGTAATTTATATTTTTTTGCTTGCACAATTTTTCCATCTATATCACTTTGATAGATAAAATCATTTTTAGCTATATTACGTACAGCAACACGATTAACCAATTCAGATAATTTGTAAGGAGGAACCCCTTTTCCGGGTGACTTGATAGTAAGCATATCTTCCGTGATGATGTCGCCAATTTGAATATCTTTACTAGCGACAACACTCTTACCGAGCGTTTCTCTGTTCATCATTTCGCCCTGAGTTATTGTCTTTGACAATTCAGGGCTACCCATTGCCTCTTCTACTGCACGAATAGCCTTCACCATATCAGCAAACTCTTCAGGTAATAGACTCACTTTATGGTCGTTCCCCTCCATTGCTTTATCTAAAGTAAAATGTTTTTCGATTATTTTTGCACCCAAAGGAATGCTCGCTATTGGCACCGAATACCCACGTTCATGGCCAGAATAACCAACCACAGTTCGGCCTAATGACTTTAAGCGCTTTAAGTAAGATAAATTGACATCTTTAAACGGTGCTGGATATGTCGAATTACAATGAAGAAGTGCAAAAGAAGCAGATTCTTTTTCAAGTAGCTCTACAGCCGCTATTATTTCTTGCTCGACACTCATACCAGTGGAAAGAATTAAAGGTAATTTTTTAGAAGCTAAATGCTTAAGGAGACGATGATTCGTCAAATCTGCAGAAGCAACTTTAAAACCAGCAACACCAATTTTCTCTAGTTTATCGGCACTAACTTCATCAAATGGCGTACAAAGTGCCAAAATACCTTTATGTTCACAATACTCAAATAAATTTATGAAATCCTCATCAGACAGCTGAAAACGTTTCAACAAGTCGAGAACATATTGGGATCCTAAATCCTGAGACGCATCATCGTCATCACCAGAGTTATTGTACATGGATTCCATATCACGCATTTGGAATTTAACACAATCTGCTCCGGCTTCAGCAGCGAGATCAACTAATTTTTTGGCGAGTTCTAAGCTTCCGTTATGATTATTACCAATTTCAGCAATAATGAAAACGTCTTCACTTTGACCAATTTTTTTTCCTGCAATATTTATCGTTGGTTCTGAACTACTGACGACGCCTTCCAACTCACCTGTAATTGCAATAATAGGAACCAATTTTATTTTATTTGATAACAAATTAAACGCATGAGAGGTAGATTGATTTGAATGTATAAATTGAAAATCTCTATTACAAACATCTGAGATTGCTCTTTCTAATATAGCAATGTCTTTCACAATCTGTCGGCGGATATCACCATCTGTTATTGACCCCATAACGATATCATTATGATCAACAACAAAAAGAATTTTTGAATCTCTTTCTGAAAGAATTTTCAGTGTTTCAATCACTGACAACTTATAACTAATTTTATAAGCGCTAATATTTCTATCTATAAACATTTTCTAAACTCATTAGTTTTTCAATGACAACAAAATCAACTTCTGTATCAATTTCATAACTTGTAATTTCGTCCATTACATGTACACCAATCAAACCATTTAAACGACACTTACTATTCAACAAGTCTTCCGTTTTCATAACATATATAGAGCCATTTTCTTGATACTCTTTTATGTCCTGGCGCATTTTTCTATTTTGAGGATCATAGTTAACAGGGGTTGCTCTATCAATTTCATCTGTTCGCCACAAGAATTTATGATTTTCAACAACACTCAACGCACTATCAAAACCTTTATTTAAAACGAGTTCTAAGCAATCGAAAATGTCATTCGTCTTTCGTATAGGACTTGTACATTGCAAAAAAACAACGTGCGAAATGTCAACATTATTTTCTTCTAAGGTACCTACTGCATGAATTAAAGCAATTTCTGATGATGCAAAGTCACCACTAATCTCATCAGGCCTTTTAATCACTTCAGCACCAAATTGTTTTGAGATTGATGCAATTTCATCACAATCCGTTGTTACAACAACTCTGTCTACACTCTTGGTACTCAGAGCTTGCTCTATGGTGTATCCGATTAAAGGTTTTCCTAGTAAAGGTTTTATATTTTTTTTAGGCACACCTTTAGAACCACCTCTAGCAGGAATAATAGCCACAACTTCTTTCATACTTTATGTTCCAAACTAAGATTTTAATAGTTCCAATATCTCTTTAGTCATTCTTTCCATTAATGACTTATTAGCTTTTGATTCGACATTTAATCGCACTAAAGGCTCAGTATTTGATGCCCTTAAATTAAATCTCCAATCCGTGTATTCCAAGCTAAAACCGTCAACATGACTTATTCTCAATGCGTTCTTATGGTATTTTTTAAATACTTTATCCATTGACAACTTAGGATTATCTAAACGGCTGTTAATTTCACCCGAAGATGGATACTTTAATATTTGTTCTTCTACTAATTGAGATAATTTTTTATCTAATTGAGAAATAAGCCCAATAACAAGTAACCATGGAATCATTCCTGAATCACAATAGCCAAACTCTCTAAAGTAATGATGAGCACTCATTTCTCCACCATAAAGAGCATTCTCTTTACGCATACGCTCTTTAATATATGAGTGACCAGCTTTTGATTCTATTGGAGTCCCATTTTCGGATTTAACAATATCAATGGTATTCCAATTCAATCGAGGATCATGGATAATCTTTTCTCCTTTCTGTTTTTGGAGAAAAGCTTTAGCCAATAAACCAACAACATAGTATCCTTCGATAAAGCTACCTTTTTCATCAAAAAGAAAACATCGATCAAAATCGCCATCCCACGCAATTCCCATGTCAGCTTTATGATAAATAACTGCTTTTGAAGTATCTTCCCTACATTCCGGTAATAGTGGATTTGGTATTCCGTTAGGGAAATTACCATCCGCCTCATGATGAACTTTCACAAACTCAACGGGAATATTTAAAATATTGAAACGTTGCTCTAATTCATCAATAACGTGGCCTGCGACCCCATTCCCAGAATTTACAACCAATTTTAACGGCTTAATAATGTCACTGTGAATATACGTCATTAAATGATCGACATATTTCGACAGATTTGATTTATAACTAACACTCCCTTTATTAGTAACAGGTAAAAAGTCATTTTCTTCAACTAGTTGTTTTAAATCAGATAGCCCATTTTCCATACTGAGCGGCTTTGACTGCTCACGAACTAACTTTAACCCATTGTAATCGATTGGATTATGACTCGCGGTAATTTCTATACCGCCATCTAATTTTAATTCCATTGTTGCAAAATAAACTTCTTCTGTACCAGTCAGGCCAAGATCGATGACATTGACGCCAGAATCTGTTAAGCCACAGATCACCGCCTTTTTTAATTCATTAGTTGTAAGACGATTATCACCACCTACAGCGATAATTTTTGAACAATCTGCCTGTGGAGAAAGGTAATAACCAAAAGCTCTACCAATGCGATATGCTATTTCTGAGTCAAGTTGAGTACCAACTTGTCCTCGAATATCGTAGGCTTTGAAACATGTTAAATTATTCACTTAACACCTCTAAGTCCATAAAAATAGCACTATCTTGTAATCTAACGACATCATCTTCGTCTAAATAACTACCCGTCTGAACCTCTATCATTTCTAAAGGTATTTTTCCGGGGTTCTCTAAAGCGTGAATGGTGCCGAGTGGAATATAAGTCGATTGATCTTCACTAACCAGAAATGTCTCTTTACCGTTAATGACTTTTGCCGTTCCTGAAACGACTATCCAATGTTCCGCTCGATGGTAATGCATCTGAGTCGATAATTTTTCCCCTGGATTAACTGTAATACGCTTAACCTGATCTCGCGGACCATGATCTACTGAATCATATTTACCCCAAGGTCGATAAACTTCTCGATGCATCTTATACTCTGAACGTTTATTCGCTTTGAGTTTATTAACAATACGTTTTACATCTTGAACTTTGTTTTTGTCAGCAACAAGGATTGCATCTTTTGTATCTACGACAATTAAATTATCAACCCCAACAGTTGCAATCAGTTTATTATCTGCCCTTAGGTAATTATTTGAGGAATCAATAGAAATAATATCGCCCTGAACGACATTGCCACTTTCATCTTTTTCAGATATTCCCCATAACGCAGCCCAAGAACCGATATCATTCCAACCAGAATTCATAGGTATAAC
>Ga0075011_10002107_pt1 | contig 10783 bp, 9 predicted proteins | sample TARM_MetaG_T_14_FD_72354 | JGI IMG/M metagenome (GOLD analysis project Ga0075011, IMG submission 72354) | Freshwater microbial communities from Pennsylvania, USA, analyzing microbe dynamics in response to fracking - TARM_MetaG_T_14 | ecosystem: Environmental > Aquatic > Freshwater > River...
AGGCGTCGCAAGCAAGTCGAAGGATTGTTTGACGAGCTTAAGAAAAAACACCCAAAAGCACGCGAAAGCACGCTTTGGCAAAACGCCGCCGTGGGAAGTCGCAAACCAAAAAAGAACGTGGACCGCGACGAAGTCCGCACGGCCAACATGCAAAACTTCGAAAACGCAATCGGAAAAAAAGAGCTAAACACTCTCCTTGCAGCTATACGCCCAAAGCACCAGCACAGCTTTGGCCCAAAACTTGAAGAGACAAAAGAGTACAAGCAGGCGCTAAGCGCAGAAGTAAAACGCATACGCGCGACCATCCCGCGCGCGCAATGGCGGGGCGACTACAAAGCGATGGAAAAAACCTTGGCCAAAAACTTTGGCGAGGTGAGCGTAAGCGCCGTGATGGGCGAAATCAAGCGCCAAGACCAAGTCGAGCGCACCACCATGGGCACGATGGAAAAAGTGCTAATGGCCGAACTTGAAAAATCCAAGCTCAACACCCAAGAATTTTTTCGCTTTGTCGAAAAAACCCCAAAACAAAAACTAAAACACACCCTAGAGGAAAGGATCGAAAATGTCAAAGAACACAGAATTACAGCAGCAAGAAGAGCAGAAAGAGATAGGCGAGAGAGAGTTGTTGATCGGACTTACCAGAGCAGTCATGGACATGCAGCAACAACAGAAGCAAATCATGGAATTACTTCAAGAATTACTACCGAAAGAGACGGAGGAGTCGAGCGATGAGCCAACCCTTCGCGAACTCATTTTGATACAGCTTGAAATCCTAGAAAAAATCGAAAAAATTCTTGAAAAATAGGTAAAATTTAAGCTGTATCAAAGTAGATATTTATTAGATTATATGCAGAATTCAAGAAGTAAAAAGCCCTAAAGTTGCCATTTTTAGAGGGGTTGGCGCCCCTCTAAAACGGCCACCAGATTAAGCAAAAACTTAAGTCTAGTAGTATTGTGTTTTGCACCTCAATTCTACACATATATTCTTATATTTAGCTTAGTCTCCTACCCCTTTACTATTATATACTCTACACATATATACATGTAATGGGGCTCACGCAGGAGCACACCATGACCCCCGAACTCAAAGCGTTTTTGCGCGAAAAAGGCAAGGAGCTTGCCCTCTACGAGGGCGAAATCGTTACACTCCTTTCTTTTCGCGTTAGCATTATTGACATAGTCAGCTACCTCGCCCGCCACGGCGTACAGGTTAGCGCGGCACAACTCACCAAATACGTACAAGCTCACCACCTACGCCAAAAAGCCGCGCGCATGGCGGCCAAAGAGGTCCGCCGATGAAACGCCGCATACTCGCTATTCTTACCCTCACCCTTGCCATTTTTGGCCACGCAAAAACAGCAGATGAAATCTTCGCGAAAAGTATCTACTCTATGCCCGTCGAGCAAGCCAAACAGCACTTGCGCGACAGTTTCGACCACGGTACACCCGAGCAAATCGAACGCGCTTTTGACGCGGACGCATGGGCGTGGCAACCCACATTGGAAGAGGTCAAACAAGCGTTCAGCAGCACAAATCCAGACGCGTTTGCGAAAGTGTTTTCATGCCCCGCGACAAAACCCCACTCGGTAGATCAATACACGCATGCCTCTTTTGTTTATTCTATTAGTTTCGCAGACGGCACAATTACGTGTCTGCTTTTACCAGTTGGGCACTGGGAAAACGCAGCAGGGGCACAGTGGACGCAAGTCGAAAGCCATTTCATCCCTCAAAACAACTATTACGGCGAAAACACTACGGTTTTCCTCGCAAAGAAAACCCTCAACCACGTAGCGGCGGAATTCGCCCAAGACCCCGCCCAGGCGCGCAACAATGCAGCGCAGAAAATCGGGGAATTTAATAGCGCGTGGCAGCAGCAGCAATTCCAACTCGCGCAGTACCAAAACCTAAATTTTGTGCCAGGAAGGCTCAATCAAATAGACCTTCTCATTGCCAGCGTCCTCGGGGACTCCGATATTATCGACCTTAAGGCAACGGAAGCCACAGGCACACTCATATTAAAGCCAGAATATCACAGCTACAGCCTTGCAAACACCACTCTCGCTCACACGAGCGCCAGTCAAGCCACTTTCTCCGAGGTGCGCGGCTTTGTCTCCAGCGCGAAATGGCTTGTCTCACAGGGTATCGCGTGGGGCGCAAACGCCGTGGGCGCAAACACGCCCCAATGGGCCGACTGGCAAGTTCAGGTCCTCAAAGAGTTGGACAAGATGGAACTCGCTATTACCGACAACTCAAACCTCTTAGCGGCCAGAGGCGCAAGTATGTCCCGGGCCTACAACGCTTTCAGCGAAGTTTCTAGTGGCTTCTTCTTCTCTATCGCAATCTTCGCATTGCTTTTTGGTACCGGCCAATGGCTCTATAAAGGTTTTGATCAAGAAAATAAGGCGTTTGCCCTCACGAGGGGCTACCCCATCGCCTTGAGCGTGGGCTTTCTTTTGTTTATGCCTTTTGGCGGCGGGGTGGATGACTCTTGGCAGTCAAAATACCAACAAGCCGAAAAAGCAGGCTACAGCCTAATGTCCTCATGGGCGGACGCACTCGCCCAGGCCACCATCAGAATCGAACTTGACTCGATCCAAAATCAAGCGGGCTTCAAAAACGCTACGCAAATTACCCACGCTCAGGGTACGCGCGACCAAGCAGTCGCCGAAACGCGCCTTTGGGGCCAAGCAGTAAACGCCTGCTGGGCGCGGCACGAGGATACAAAATCGCACCTCTACGGCCAATATGGCGGCGAATTTCTGGAAAGCAACACTAACGTTTTCGGGAGCCTACAAGAAAAGACAAACCTTTTTGTGTTGCACTACGCACCAAATAGTGCAGGCAAGCGCGACACATATCGAACCTATTACCAAAACTCCCCGTGGACGCTTTCGTTTTGCGCAAACGCGTGGGAAAACTACAACCAAGCACGTGTTCGAAGTAACAAAATGGCCGAAATCCTCACCCGCCCGCAAACAATGCGGACGTCCGAAATGGCGTCTATTATACGCCTGCAATACGGACTTTATGCAGAATGGGGCTTCCCAAGCGTTCTCGCGCTTCCCATAATCAAACACCAGCTCGAACGCGCAGGAAAAATTCCTGAAGTGAGTGAAATCGTGGTAGGAGAGGATGAGGCACTCGTAAGGACCTTTTCAAAATGGGCCGTGTTCTATATGTTGCCCGGCGCCCAAGCGATAGCCTCGTTAGCGTCCACCGCGCTTTCTCCCCTCTCAAAAGTGCCTTACGTCGGCGACTTGGTCGTCGGGGGCGGCGGTGCGGCAATCGCGGTGTTTACGATGGAAAAAATCATGGGTGCGCTCGCGATTATCTCTATCGTCCTTTTTGGCTCATTACGTCTAGTAATCATCTTGGGCAAGATTTTCATATACCACATTGCCACACCGTTTCTCTTTATCGCGGTGTTGTTAAACAAACGTTCGCAGGACGACGTAATGGAGTTTACAAGCAAGGTCTTTGCCACAATGCTCGAACTTCCTATCTTCGTTTTCGCAATATACATTTTGATGTCTTTGCAAGACATGCTTTCAGGCGTAGGCGGCAAATTTGCCAACGCGCTGAACACAATCGCTTACGACGCGGGTGGCGGGAGCGAATGGGATTGGCTGAATCGTATCGACTACTACGCCATAGGCGCCATCGTCGACGTGGCCATGATGATTTTGAGCATGGTACTTTCGTACTTAATTCTCTTCAAAGTCCACGAAATGATACTCAATGTAATTCAAATTAAAACCGAAACCACCCTCGATAACTTGGCCGAAACGGCTGTAAACAGCGCTCGCGCGTGGAACTCCAAAATCTAACAGTTGCCCCCTCAAGGGGGCTTACATGTAAATCAAAGAAAGGAAAAAAATGCACAAAGCACTACTTACCCTCACCCTCGCCGCAGCGCTAACGCTAACAGGCTGCACAAAGCCAGCGGAGGTGTCCTATACGGACTTGCCTCACTGCCCCACAGAAATCTTAAACGAGTGGGGCTTCAACGAAGTAAAAGCAAGCGTTTACTCCCCCGAAAACGCCATCGCAGGGCTTCAAAAAGTCCTGGAGGAAAACGACTATATGCAGATGTCAAAAACGATTTGCATGGCCGCCTGGTGGGGTGTAGCCACACTTCCTTACTATCAGCAAGAATTTTTACCAATCGCAACCAAAAAATTAGCCGAACTTAAAGAAAGGAGTTAAAAACATGGAAAGAGCACAAGTCATTAACACCCTACACACCCAAGCACAGCGCTTACACGATGCCGTAGAGGTCGTCCCTTGGACCGAAAAGCACAAAGTTTTCGACCTTCGCGACCAAACGAATATTCTAGCGCACACGTTGCAGCTAGAAATGACGAAAGAAGAAAAGTTGGATGAAGCGATTGAATTCATCTCCCATCTGGACGAAATCCTCGGATTTATTGACCGAAAAGAATTTTAAGGAGCGAAAAAAAATGGAAAAGAATTTATTAGACAAACAAAGCCTTATCGCGCGGAAATACACAATCATGATGAACAATGAGCCCCTTGATTTATGGATCAAGGGCGACCGCGTGACCAAGGCGACCTTTATGGACCGTAAGGCAGATTTGAGCCTAAGCGTCGACACAGTAAGGCATATTAAAAGTATGCCCACGCGTCTCGTAAATGGCGAAAACTTAAAAAACAAAGAAGATTTTGTGCGCAAAACAAGCGCACTCATGAGCGCCCAATTAGAGCTCGCAATCGCCCGACAGGACATGAAAGTCCTAAGCCGCTTCGCACAATCAAAACTCGTGCCCGACGCCCAAAAAGAGGACTTTCTAGAGGCTATCAACCGCCCAAACGGATTAAGAGGTGCCCTCACCAAGGGCTTAAATCACGCGCAACAAATGTTTCGCAACATGGCGCAGCGCATTGACCGCTTTTTTGACCGCACCAAGGACACAATCGCAAACGAAAAATTGGATCAATATCTCAAAGAATTTCAGCACCACGAATTCAACAAAGCGCCCAAATTTTCGGATTTAAACCTCGAACAATTTGTGGATCCAAAACTCCAAGAACGCGCCTTTGATTTTGTAAAACAAAACGGCACCGCGTGCCTAAGCGAAGACACCCTAGAAGCGAAAACCAAACAAGAAGAATTCTTACGTGCAGCCAGTCGAGACGGCCATAGCGCAGCTGACGCAAAACTGGCCCTTGGCCACGTGAGAGACAAAGAGCTCGCTAAAAGCGTGGAAGAGGGCCGCGCCCTCGACCAAAAAAGCCTCACTTCGCACGAAGCGGAAATCAACCGCTTGAACGCCATGCTTGCACCTTTTCTTTTAGAGCAGGCCAAGCGCGATAACAAAACCGAAGCCGATTTGGAGCGTATTATGCTTGACATGCAGAGTAACGGCCAAGACTTAACCAATCTTGTACCTTTCGTTTTGGAAAACGAGGCATATAAAGCCGCCTCGCCAGAGGAAAAATGGAACATCGAAAATCGTGTACTCTATTGCGTCGAACCCTTGCCAGAGCGCGCGCTTGAAGTGCGCGAAATCCAAAAAGTGCTTGAGGCAAAGAGCCCAGAGCTAACCCAAAAAGAAACACAAGTAGAACGTGGCCACATGCCAACCCAAGACCCCGCAATCATGCCCGCCACGCTCAATAGCGCGTTTAAAGAGCTGAGGGAGGCCACAAAGCCCGAAAACAAACCAACGCCCGAAGTGTTCAACCAATTCCATTCAGTTGCGGCCATTAAATTCGATGGCATCGACATTAACGCCCTCAAAGCGTGGGAGCGCAACGCCCTCAAGCGCGGCGTAACCCCAGAGCGCACGCAAGACTTTATCCAGCGCAGCCTAAACCACGGCCACGTGTTGACCAACATGGGACTAATGCAAAAAACGGCGGAGGGAGTGTACAAATTCAAAGACCCCGCAGCGAAAGCGTGTTTGTGGGAGAACCGTAACAAGCCGCTTGAACAACTTGCTACGCTCAACGCCCAACAAGCCACGCGCAGAACCCAAACGACCACGCCACAGCAGGAACTGATGGAGCGTGTGAAAGTTTTGGCCAGCGCCCAAAGTTTTGAAAATCTCCTTGACAAGCAAGGAAATATCGAACCCCAAAAGCTAAAAGAATACGCCCACACACTAGAGCGTGTTTCTCTGCAGCTTCGCGAAGTCGCAAACCGCCCCACCATCACGCGGGAAGACTTGCAAGCGGCAAAAGCCCACTGGCAAGCACAAAGCCATGAACAGGCGAGGGCCTAACGATGGCGCGCGTAACCATGGAGCTCAATTCAAATTTTGAGCATACTCAAAACATGCAAGAGCATTTTACAAAGCTTCGAGAAATCGCAGCAGCGCAACAGGAGGGGGCTATTCCCTCTCCCTCAAACGCGCCAAGCTACGAAGAAGAATTTGAAAATCAAGGGAGCTTTGGCCCCTCGATGGAAGAGCTTTTCGCCAAAGGCAAAAAAGAGCTAATCGAAGAAGCAGGCGAAGAACTCGCCCTTGGGGCTTTAAAAGAAACGTTCGCTAAATTTGTGGATATTTCAATTGAGGGCGGTATCGCAACAATTACCATGCCCGCCATGGTTTTGGAAATGTTCGCAGAAATTTTTCAATCGAAAGGAATAGAGCGATGATAGGAACACTACTTACAACCGCCGCAGTGGGCGGGTTGGCATACGCTACTGTAGGCCCCCGAAAACTCGTTGAAAACGGCTTTTTATATGTGCGCTACCCTGAAGGCCCGCACTCTTTTGGAAGCCTAGCAAACCCCGTAACGCACAAGCGGGGCTACCTTTGGACCCCCGCTAAAATCCTAGCGAGAGAACTCGCGGAGGAAGCGGAAGCCACTGTTTTTTTGGATGAATTCAGGTTCGAGGATGACTTCGCAAAGAAGTCAAAAATGCTCAAAAGAATGCGCAAAGGTTACGAAAAGCAAAGACACTATTTAAAGCCTCTTTGGCTAACGCAAAGTTTGCTTTTAGTGGGCAAGATGGGGTCGGGGAAAACGGAAATGTATTTCAATCTTTTGGCGCAGAGATTCTACAATCGAGCCGTGATCCACCAAACCAAAGCAGGCGACTTTTGGGAGAAATTTTATAATCCAAAAAACGACATTTCATTCAGTCCCTACGACATACGCGGGGCACAGTGGGACGTCCTCGCGGAGGACGAAGGTATCATTAACACCTTTTTTGAAGTGTACATGAACGGCGTAATGGGCGATAAAAAGGACTACTTTTCAAGCACCGCACAGCGCCTGTACAACGAAACACTCCAAAAAGTAAAAGTAAAGTACCGCGACTATGACAGTCCGACCAGATGGAAACTCTTTATTCGTGATCTCAAAAATATGTTCGCAGAAATGACCAGCGCCAGCCAAAAATCAAAGCAAGACGTCGTCGGAACCATGGAGTCCATGATCGAACCTCTCGAAATAATGGCGTGGAAAATGCAAAACCCACGGCAAAAACGCTTTACAATCAAAGACTTTTTCGCAAGAAATGACCAGTGCAAACTCTTTTTGGACAACTTGCCAGAACGCGAAAAGGCCCTAACACCCCTTTTTAGCGCGTTTATTGCCTCAATGAGCCAGATACACGCGACGCTACCCAATACGAAAAATGACTTTACGTTTTACGCCCTCGATGAATATTTAAGTCTCTTAAAATGCCTTGATGAAGGCAGTATCCACCGCTTACACACCCTTTTGCGCTCAAAAGGGGCGTTAATGTGCCCAGGAGTGCAATACATTCCTATGCACGATAAAAAGTTGAAGCAGGCGCTAACGAGTAGTGCGTTTGCGTGGATCTTCTTTTCAGTAATCGATGAGGACACTATCAAGCTTCTTAAAGAAACCGTAGGCGAGACAGAGTACACGTATGAAGAAGAAAACCGCAGTAAAAATCATAAGGGCGAGGAAAGCAAAAGTTTCAACATTCAAGCGCAAAAAACGCACTTGATTTCAAACGACTTGCTCAATGGTTTGGGTGAAAAATACAATCACATCACCTACATTCCTGGGAAGAAGTTACTTTACGTGGGATACACCCCACAAGTGGATCTCATAAACGTAGCAGCCGCCACGAAGCCCGTGGATTTAACACCATTCTACGCCCTAAAATATGCTAGTGATGGCAAGGTTGAGACACAAGAAGAGCTAGACGCTTTGAGTTTTGGGGACTTATTCAAGATTCGCCCCTTGAGCAAGCTAGAAGAAATGCGTTTGTACAAAAAATTTCAAAAAGCAAAGGAGGAAAAAGGACCCGAAGGCATTGCAGAATTTACCAAGAAAGAAAATCTCGTGGATGTTGACCTAGAATTTTTGTTTGAAAAATTCATGGCCAATGAACAAAAAATCAACAACTTCATGAAAATGTACTCATTTTCAGAACGGTGTCAAATTCAAATCGAATACGAAGAAGCAGAGGGCGATGATGCCGCCCAGTTGGCCATTATCGAGAAATACGACCTCTTTGGGGCTTTGCCCTCGTTTTGGCCGTACCCTTCGCAGGCAGAAATTAACAGTCTCTAGCAGTTGCCCCCCCTTGGGGGGCTTACATGTAAATCAAAAAAAAAGGAAAAACAATGCACAAAGTACTACTTACCGCAATCGCGGCAATCTCAATTTTCATGGTTGGCTGTAGCGACAGCCCAAACGGCAAAGCCCCAAAACCCTACCCAGTGCGTAAAGAAGCGAAAATCGAAGCGAGCGAGTTGGAAAAAATTAAGGCCTTGAGCGACACAACGCACGCACAAAAAATCCTACAGGACCACTACCGCCACGCGGTAGTAACCCAGCAGTCAAAGCGTGCAGAGCTTTACCTTGCAGAAGCCAAGGAAGCACAGCAAAGAGGTGGTGCAACCATGGAACAAATCGAAAACTACGCGCTTGCGGTTAAAACCGACTTGCGAAGCTTCATGGATCAGTGTGAAAAGTTTTTGGAAGAAAAAAACATCGCGGAAATCCAAGCAACACTCAATTTTGCCCAAATGCGCGGCTACGCGGATTTTGCCTACTACGAGGACAGCTTCGTCCCGCGAGCCAAAAAAGTCCTTGAGGACTATGCCGAAGGCAAATAGAAGTAGGGGGCGCTGCCCCTACTACTTCGCCCTCACCTCGAACAAATCTTCAGGCAACCCCATATTCCTAGCACAATTCCTCAAAAACTCCCTATCTCCTTGCCGAACATACTCTCTCCGACGAGGAACAACAATAAAAAGATGGTATAGAGCGATAATTAAGAACGGTATTCCAAGCAGGAAGGCAAAGGCCACGATGTCGTAAATTTTTCCATTTTCCTTTATGATTTTAAGATGGGTTGCATAATCCTCGTGAAAACGCCAATGTTCCGGATTGATTCCGCTTTTTCGGACATAAGGCGCAGTAAAATTTTCAGCAATTGGTTTGCTAATTAATTCGTGTCCCCCAAGGGTCCATAATACAGCCAAAACAACAAATAGTCCAATAAACGTCCCAATATACGCAAACGCACGGGCAAAAAACCCACTGCGCGCCGAACGCCAAGCGCCTTCAACCGTGGCTACTTTTTTAAGGGTGACGGGGTCTCCCGCACACTCGTACTTTACCTCATTAAACCTGTTTTGAATTGCGGGTCCCATGAAACACTCCTTGTTTGTAATGGCGGTATTTTACCATAGTGAAAATGGAGCTTTCCTTTCAGGTCGGGCTTGCAGTCACGCGTGACCCAGTACACGGTACTGGCCAAGGGTGCTAATCCCTAAGCCAAAAAACCAAACATCCAATTTCCCCCTTATTTCCCCTTTTTTTGCTTCGCACCAGGGCAAAGCCTCACCAAAGCAGTGCTTCCCTTTCTTCTCCCCGCCTTTGCTTATCTGTATTTCATCATTTCGCACTCTTGAACCTTGCCACATGGCGTTCGCATTTCAAGGGGCAAGTAGCGAGCATATCCTCACTTCGTTGCGTTATCCCTCTCTATGGCTTGCGCCACCCCTTGAAATACTCTCTTAATTCATGTTGCATAGGTCGGTGCCGAAAGATGAAGATAAGCGAAGACGGGAGAAAGGAAAGCCCAAGGTGAGGCAACTCCACCCTTAAAAAAGGGAAAGGGGGAAAGCCTCAGAATCAGAAAAAGCTCAACAAGAGAAAGGATTTTGAAATGAAACCACAAGACCAACTCAACCAAACCGTAGAGAGACTAATCGAGAAAATCGAACAATGCGGCGCGAAATGGATTACCCCGTTTAACTCCAGTTTTCCACAAAATTACAAAACCAACACAAGCTACAACGGCTTAAACATCATGAACCTTTGGATGGAAGCGGAAGAGCGAGGCTACCGCACAAATTACTGGCTTACTTTTAATCAGGTAAAAGAGCTCAAAGGCCAGGTGAAAAAAGGTGAGCGCTCAACTCCTATTTTCTTTTTCAAGCCAATTAAAAAGTTAGTTGAGGATGAAGAGACGGGAGAGCGCGAAGAAAAAACAATTCCTATTTTGAAAATGTATTACGTTTTCAATATCGAGCAAACCACGCTAGAAGTTCCAGCGCAAGAGGAAAAAAGCGAGCGCAGGGAAGAAGTAGAGCAGTTAATCCAAAACTACGGAATCCAAATCAAGAAGAGCAATAACCGCGCGTATTATATGCCCTCCAGTGATTATATTGGAATGCCAACCCAAAAAGACTTTTTAACACCAGAGCTTTACTACGCTACATTTTTCCATGAATTAGCGCACAGCACTGGCCACACAAGCCGCCTTAATCGAGATTTTAGCGGTAACACCATGGGAGGGCAAAAAGCGCTTAAAGCTTACGCC
>Ga0075011_10002108_pt1 | contig 10783 bp, 9 predicted proteins | sample TARM_MetaG_T_14_FD_72354 | JGI IMG/M metagenome (GOLD analysis project Ga0075011, IMG submission 72354) | Freshwater microbial communities from Pennsylvania, USA, analyzing microbe dynamics in response to fracking - TARM_MetaG_T_14 | ecosystem: Environmental > Aquatic > Freshwater > River...
GTGCTGCCGACGGCGCCCACCCTGGCCAACCTCAACGAGCGGATCGACACCCTGGCCGGCTTGCTGGGCAATCAAGCCGCCGGCACCCGACTGAAGGCGGAGATCGCCGCCCAGAGCGACAAGCTGGCGGCCCAGGCGAAGCAGAACAAGCCCCTCAAGGTCGCCTTCCTGCTGCTGCACAAGGGCCAACCCACCAGCATCGCCGGCGGCAATACCACCGCCAGCGCCCTGGTGACTCTGGCGGGCGGCGTCAACCCGGTCGTCCAATTGCACGACTACAAGCCCGTCTCCACCGAATCCCTTATCGAGCTGCAACCGGATCTGGTGCTGGTGAGCGGTCGCGACTGGCAGCAATTCCAGAATATCGACAGCGTGCTGGCCCAGGTGCCGGCCCTGGCCGCCACCCCGGCAGGCAAGAACAGGGCCATCCATGCCATCGACGGTCACGCCCTGCAAGGGGGGCTCAGCCTGAGATCCTTGCAGCAGGCCAACCAGATAGCCCAGTGGATCAAGCAGGGTTCATGATGCGTCTGCCGCTGCCCTGGCTGCTCGCGCTCACCGGCTGCACGCTTGCCCTGCTGCTGGTCGGCTCCCTCGCCACCGGTCCCATGTCGCTCTCCTTCGGCGAGAGCCTGCAGGCCCTGTTCGCCGGCAAACAGAGCGGGATTGAGGCACACAAGATGCTGATCGTGCAGGAGATCCGTCTGCCACGCACCCTGCTGTGCATCGCCGTGGGGGGCATTCTCGGCCTCTGCGGCGCCGTGATGCAGGGGCTGTTTCGCAATCCGCTGGCCGACCCCGGCATCATAGGGGTCTCCGGCGGCGCGGCGCTCGGCGCGGCGCTGGCCATTGTGCTGCTGGCCCCCCTCGGCCAACAGTGGCAGAGCCTGCTCGGCATCGGCCTGCTGCCCCTGCTCGCCTTCCTCGGCGGAGCGCTGACCACCACCCTGGTCTATCTGCTCGGCACCCGGGAGGGGGGCACCTCGGTCACCGTCATGCTGCTGGCCGGGGTCGCCATCACGGCGCTGTCCGGCGCCGTGATCGGCCTGCTCACCTATCTCGCCGACGATCAGATGCTGCGCAACCTGAGTCTGTGGCAGATGGGGTCACTGGCGGCGGGCAAGCCGGTGGACGTGGCGCTGGCGCTGCTGACCCTGGCTGCCCTGCTCATTCTGTTCTTGCGCGATGCCAACCCCCTCAACGCCCTGCTGCTGGGTGAAGGGGAGGCGCGCCACCTCGGCATTCAGGTGCAGTCCCTCAAGCGGCGGCTGATCCTGCTCACCGCCGCCGGGGTCGGCGTGGCGGTGGCGGTGGCGGGCATGATCGGCTTCGTCGGCCTGGTGGTACCTCACCTGGTGCGGCTGCTGGCGGGGCCCAACCATGTCCGCCTGCTGCCGTTGTCGGCCCTGCTGGGGGCAGGCCTGCTGCTGGGGGCCGACATGCTGGCCCGCACCCTGCTGGCGCCGGCCGAGCTGCCGGTGGGCATCATCACCGCCCTGATGGGGGCGCCCTTCTTCATCTGGCTCTTGGTCAAGAGCCGCCGGACGCTGTAACAGGAGAACGTCACCTTGCCCGGATCCCCCCCCCTGCTTGTCTGCCGGGAGCTCAGCCTCCACCTGGGCAACCGCCTCATTCTGAACCGCCTGGATCTCGAGCTGCAGGCCGGCAGTCTGACCGCCCTGCTCGGCCCGAATGGCGCCGGAAAAAGCTCGCTGCTCAAATGCCTGACCGGCGAGCTGGCACATGAGGGAACCATCGCCCTGTTCGGCCAGAAACGCCAGGAGTGGGCCGGCAACGCGCTGGCCCACAGGCTCGGGGTGCTGCCGCAAAGCTCGTCCCTGAGTTTCCCCTTCCTGTGCGAGGAGGTGGTGGCCATGGGGCGACTGCCCCACAGCGAGCCCGCCAGCCGACGCGACGAGATTGTGCGTGCCGCCATGACCCACGCCGGGGTGGATCACCTGACGGGCCGCCTCTACCCCGGCCTCTCCGGCGGGGAGCGCCAGCGGGTGCAGTTCGCCCGGGTGCTGGCCCAGATCTGGCAGGCCCCGGACGAACCGCAGCAAGCGCGGCTGCTGCTGCTCGACGAACCCACCTCGGCCCTCGACCTCAAGTACCAGCACCAGCTGCTCACCATGGCCCGCGCCCTGGCCGGTCGCAACACCGCCGTGCTGGTGGTGCTGCACGACCTCAATCTGGCGGCCCGTTACGCCGATCGGCTGGTGATGCTGGAGCGCGGTCGCCTGATGGCGGACGGCCCCCCGGCCGAGGTGCTCACCCCGGCGCTCATCGCTCGGCTCTACGACTACCCGGCCGAGGTGATCCACCACCCCGAGACCGGACAACCCATGGTGGTGTGATGCCGTTCATCCACCATCCCGAGACGGGGCAGTCCGCCATGGCGGTGTGATGGCGGGCGCATCGCCCTCTCAGTCCACGACCATCCCGTACCAGCCATCCACCACCCCGACATGGAACAACCCATGGTGGTGTGATTGGCCGGCATATTGGTGAGATTCAGAAACAAACAGAGCGCCCTCGGGCGCTCTGTTTGTTTTTGTCTGCGGGATTGGTCAGGCGATCTGGTAGCGGCCCGGCTTGTGATTGAGTGTCAACACCAGGTTACAGATGATGGCGGCCACCACGGAGAGTACCAGCAGCCAGGGAGAGACCACGAAGAAGGAGGCGACGACGATGGCGCAATCCAGTCCCATCTGCAGCTTGCCTGCCCGGATGCCGAACCTGTCCTGGATGAAGAGCGCCAGGATATTGAAGCCACCCAGGCTCGCCTTGTGGCGAAACATGATGAGCAACCCCATGCCGATCAGGGTGCCGCCGATGAGCGCCGCGTAGACGGGCTCGATCTTGCCTATCTGCAGCACGGCGTTGAGGTGATCCGTCATGAAGGAGACGGTGGCCACGGCGGCAAAGGTATTGAGGGTGAAGCGCGGCCCCATCCTGAGCCAGGCCAGAGCGTAGAACGGCAGGTTCATGGCGAAGAACAGCAGGCCGAAGCTGATGCCGGTCACCTGCTGCAGCAGCAGCGCCAGCCCGGCGGTGCCGCCGGTGAGCAGGCCGACCTGATGGAACAGGAAGATGCCGAGGGAGACGAAGCCTGCCGCGGTCAGCAGGGCGAGCACATCCTCATAGAGCGGGTGTGCAGAGCGGGGGGTGTTGTCCATAACCGGGTGTCCATGCGAAGTGAAAAGAGTGTCTGCCGCCAGCACTGGCGGTGGCGAGCCCCGTGGATCGGGACTTCGTTTATGACCACAGTGTCCGATTTCAGTGAGCCGGATCACAAGACGGTGGCAGTACGCACCAAAATGGTGCTCGTCAGCCCTGCGTTACAACCCCTGCACCAAGATCAGCCACTCTCCCCCGCGCCACCCTGGCCCCAGGCTGAAAAACCGGACGGATCCCGCTGTTACCAACAATGAATCGTTCTAGAATGGGGCCTCGCAAATCTCTGCCCCCAAGGAGTCGCCGCAGATGAGAGTCGCCGTATTCGGAATAGGTTATGTGGGTCTGGTCCAGGCCGCCGTGCTGGCCGAGATGGGCCACCAGGTGACCTGTGTGGATGTGGATGCCGCTAAGGTCGGCCGGCTGAAAGAAGGCATCATCCCCATCTTCGAACCCGGCCTGGCCCCCATGGTACAGGCCAACCACCAGGCCGGTCGCCTGCACTTCACCACGGACGTGGCCGAGGGGGTGGGCTTCGCCGAGCTCATCTTCATCGCGGTCGGCACCCCGCCGGACGAGGACGGGTCTGCCGACCTCCATCAGGTAATGACGGTGGCGGACACCATAGGCCGCCTGATGCAAGGGGGCAAGGTGGTGGTCAACAAGAGCACTGTGCCTGTCGGCACCGCCAGCCGGGTACGGCGACACATTGCGGCGCGCCTCGCCGACCGTGGTCTCGACCTTCCGCTCGACGTGGTCTCCAACCCCGAATTTCTCAAGGAGGGCGCCGCCGTCGCCGACTGCCTGCGGCCGGATCGCATCATCATCGGCACCGACTCCGATCACGCCTTCTCCCTGCTGGAGGAGCTCTACGCCCCCTTCAACCGCAAGCGAGACCGCATCCTGCGGATGGATGCACGCAGCGCCGAACTGACCAAGTACGCCGCCAACGCCATGCTGGCGACCCGCATCTCCTTCATGAACGAGATGGCCACCCTGGCCGAAGCCCTGGGCGCCGATATCGAGGAGGTGCGCAAGGGTATCGGTGCCGATCCGCGCATCGGCCACCACTTCATCTACCCAGGCTGCGGTTATGGCGGATCCTGCTTCCCCAAGGATGTCAGGGCGCTGATCCACACCGCGAAGGAGGCGGGGTGCGAGACCCCCCTGCTGCGCTCGGTGGAGCAGGTCAACGAGGCGCAGAAGCACAGGCTCATGACCCGGCTGCACCACCATTTTGGTGCCAGTCTGTCGGGGCGCACCTTCGCGTTATGGGGACTCGCCTTCAAACCCAATACCGACGACATGCGCGAAGCCCCGAGCAGGGTGCTGATGGAGGCGATCTGGGCGGCAGGAGGCAAGGTGCAGGCGTTCGACCCCGAGGCCATGACCGAGGCCGCCCGCCTCTATAGCCAGCGGGCAGATTTGCTCCTGTGCGACACCCAGGAAGCCGCCCTTCAGGGGGCCGATGCCCTGCTCGTCTGCACCGAGTGGCAACAGTTCCGCGCACCGGATTTCGACCTGCTTCGCCAGACCCTGAAGCAGGCCATCATCTTCGACGGCCGCAACCTCTATGATCCGGCCCGTCTGCGCCAGCGCGGTTTCACCTACTATGCCATCGGCCGTGGCGACAGCCTGGCTCATCAGGAGGAGCGATGAAGTACCTCGTCACCGGCGCCGCCGGGTTTATCGGATTTCATGTGGCGCGCAGGCTCTGTGGCGACGGCCATCAGGTGGTGGGGATAGACAACCTCAACGACTACTACGCGGTGAGTCTCAAGGAGGCGCGCCTCGCCCTGCTCACGCCTCTACCCGGCTTTCGCTTCGAACACCTCGATCTCGCGGACCGCGCGGCCATGGCCTCGCTCTTTGCCCACGAGCAGTTTGACCGGGTGATCCATCTGGGGGCCCAGGCCGGGGTGCGCTACTCCCTGGACAACCCCTTCGCCTACGCCGACAGCAACCTCACCGGCCACCTTACCGTGCTGGAGGGGTGTCGCCAGACCCGGGTGCAACATCTGGTCTATGCCTCCTCCAGCTCGGTCTACGGGCTGAACGAACAGATGCCGTTCAAGCCGTCCGATGGGGCGGATCATCCCGTCTCCCTCTATGCGGCGAGCAAGAAGGCCGGGGAGCTGATGACCCACTCCTACTCCCATCTCTACGGCCTGCCCACCACCGGGCTGCGCTTTTTCACCGTCTACGGCCCCTGGGGCCGGCCCGACATGGCCCTGTTCAAGTTCGTGCGCGCCATCCTGAACGGCGACCCCATCGACCTCTACAACCAGGGCCAGCTCAGCCGGGATTTCACCCATGTCGACGACATCGTCGAGGGGATAGTGCGCATCGCAGACATCCCCCCTGCGGGCGATGCCCACTGGCAGGGGGCCCCGGACGCCAGCCCGGCCCCCTATCGCCTCTTCAACATCGGCAACGGCAGCCCGGTCAGGCTGCTGGACTTCGTGGATGCCATCGAGTCGGCCCTCGGCAAACGGGCCATCCGCAACATGCTGCCCATGCAGCCCGGCGACGTGCTCGCCACCTGGGCCGACACCCGCTCGCTGTTCGACGCCACGGGCTATCGCCCCCGTGTCGGGCTCAAGGAAGGGGTAGACAGCTTTGTCCGCTGGTATCGGGACTACTACCGGGTCTGAGCCAAACGAGGTGGCAGGGTCCCCTGGCTCGCGACCCTGCGCTCAGGATGAAGGGGGATAGCTGAAGGGCACCATGGTGGGGGAGAGCCCACGACAGGCGGGTTTGAGGGCCTGCGGGCCTGCCAGCAGCCAGTCGGTGCGGTGACGGTTGCCGAGGTTTTCCATCTTCGCGGAGTCAAAACACCTCACCATCAGGTCGGCGCTCCCCAGTACCCAGCGCCCGGGGGCAGCCCCTATCCAGGCGGCAGCTTCCCTGGCCTGCTCCCCGTCTCCCATCAGATAAGGGTAATGTTTCACTGGTTGCAGGCTAAACAGCAGATGTTGCTCTTTGAAGCCCGCCAGCAGCAGTTCATCCCCCACAGGCACCTTCTGCGCCGCCAATGCCATGACTGCCTGAGGGGTGCGCACCTCGTTGAGGCGCACGCTGATCCAGCAGGAGTAGATCAGCCACCCCACTGCCAGGGAGCTGAGAATGGCGGTCAGTGGCGCCCGGCGCAGCAGGGCGTTGACCAGCAGCAGCCCCCCTCCCATCGCCAGCAGGGGCAACCAAGGGGCCGGGCCCAGATCCTCCAGTCTGCTCGCCAGCCTGGTGCTGAAGGCCAGCGCCCCCGCCCCGCCCACACAGATGATCCCCAGCAGCCAGCCGAGTCCACCCAACAGGCGTGCGGGCCAGACCCTCGCCAGCAGCTCGGCGACGAAGGGAGCCGTCAGCAGGGCCAGCGCCGGCGTCCCCGGCGTGACATAGACGCCGCGCTTGCCCGGCGAGGCCGAGAAGAAGAGGATCACCAGCACCAGGTAACCGAGCAGCAATATGATGCGCCTATCCTGCCCCTGGATGGCCTTGCGCCAGGCCATCACCAGCCAGGGCAGCAGCAGGGAGAGCGGCAGCCAGAATGGCGGGATCACCGAGGTGAGGTAGTACCAGAAGGGTTTGACGTGATGCCAGGCGTTGGCATAGCGGGTCACCGTCTGACGCAGCAGTATGTTGTCCCGGTAGGCCTGCAGCACGGGATCCCCGCTCTGGGCCACGGCGAGCAACATGGGCACCAGCCAGAGAGCGATGGCCAGCACCATGAACAGCGGCCCCGCCAGCCCCTTGAGCCAATCGCCCCTGGTGGCGGCGCGGATCTTCTCCCTGTGGGTCCAGACGGCCGGGATCAGGATCAGCAGGGCCAGCAGCCCCACCCCCTTGGTGATGATGCCGAGCCCGGCGGCGAACCAGCCGAGCCAGTACCAGCGCCAACCGCCACCACAGAGCAGGAAGCGGACGAAGCCATAGACCCCCAAGGTGATGAAGAAGGTGACCAGCGCATCGATCTGCGCCGTCTTGGCCTGCAGGGTGAACTGGACCGTAAAGAGCAGCAGCAGACCGGCCATGAAACCGACCTGTGCGCTCCACAGCCGGCGCCCCAGATCCCACACCAGCGCGATGGTCAGCAGGCCCGCCAGCAGGGAGGGCAGCAGAAAGGCCACCTTGATGGAGCCGGTCAGCAGATACCCTATCGCTATCCCCCACATAAACAGGGGGGGCTTGTCCGGGTAGATCTCGCCACCGCGCATGGGGAAGAGCCACTGGCCGCTCTCCACCATCTCCTTGGCGATCAGGGCGAAGCGCGGCTCGTCGGCGGGCCAGGGATCCCGCAGGCCGAGGCCCGCCCCCAGCACCACCAGGGCGATCAGCAGCAGCCAGCCCAGCGACTCCTGCCTGAGCAGATAACGATCATTTACCATGACGAACCTCATAGTCGTCGACGACCTTGTCCCGCTTCCACCCTCTGTGCTGGATGTCCAGATAGAGGCTGTAGAGGGCGGTAAAGGTGGGGAAGAGGTTCTGCAGCACGCCGACGGAGTCCTGCTTGGGGGAGAAGATGAAGTAGCTGAGCGTCATCAGGCTGCCGAGCACGCTCATGTACCAGAACAGGCGGGGAATGACGGGCCGGCCGGCCCGCTTCGAGGCCAGGAACTGCACCAGCCAGCGCCCGCCGAACATGAGCGCCCCCGTGTAGCCGATGAGCTTCCAACCGGTGACATGCAGACCCGTCCAGTCAAACCAGGTCAGCTCCATGGAAAGCAGGGCATCGATCATCGCCGCCCTCCCCGGTTCAAACCGCCGACATGGGGGGCGACCTCATCCCGGTCCGGCCAGACCGATGACAACGAAAGCAGGGTGTCCATCACTCCAGCATCTCCCGGATCTCGACCACCTTGGAGCGACGCTGCAACCACCAGACGCCGACCACGTCCACCAGCCCGACCCAGAGCCGGTTCCAGACGCCGTACTTGGAAACGCCCGCCTGCCGCGGCCTGTGGTTGACCGGCCAGGGGGACATGCGGCCCCCCTGGGCCTGGATCAGGGCCGGGATGTAGCGGTGCATGTGGTTGAAGCCGGGCAGGCGCAGATACCAGTCGCGGCGCACCACCTTGAGGCCGCAGCCGGTATCCGGAATGCCGTCGCGCAGCAGCAGATCGCGAAAACCGTTCGCCAGTCTGGACGAGAGGCGTTTCACCCAGTCATCCCGGCGAGTAACCCGGTGGCCGATGAGCCCGACCTGATTCCTGTCCGCCGCGAAACGGTGCTTGGCCTCCTCCAGCATGGCGGGAATGTCCGCCGGATCGTTCTGGCCGTCGCCGTCCAGCACCACCAGCCAGTCGCCGCGCCCCTGGCGCACCCCGCTCAGCACCGCCATGCTCTGGCCGACGGCCCTGGCGTGGCGCACCACCCGCAGCCTGGTGAAGCGGGACTTCAGCTCGCACAGCAGGGCATAACTGTCATCCTCGCTGCCATCATCCACGTAGATCAATTCGTACTCGTATCCGCCCCCCAGAGCGGCGTCTATTTCACTGATGAGGGGAGCCAGATTGTCCCGTTCATCCTTGGCTGGTACTACGACTGACACATCGACTGAATCACCCATATGAGCTTCCCGACAATGAAAATAATCCAAGGGATCCTGTTGCGCACATCATGAAGATGGTGGACTCAGCGCCAGAACCCGCACAAATACAAGGTATTACATCATGATGATCGCCGTCTATCACCCGACAACTAACTATCGCATCAACTAAGAGGGGCAGCACAACAGCGCGGCCCTGCCCGCACCTCAGGTCGTCACCACCAGCAGGATCTTCTCCCGCCTAAAAGTTCCATACCGTTTTCGTCTCTGATGACCTGACACATAACCACATGTTCCATCGTCTGGCTGGCAGCCACCCCGTGGAGAACCTATATCTTCCGGACAAGCCAACGAGGTAACCATCATGCAGAGACTCTGCGCCTGGGGCTGGGGGCTGCTCCTGCTGTTGACCACGGCATCGGCCCATGCCGATGCATTTCGCCAGGCCCCCAAAGCGATGAGCGCCCTGCGCCAGGGCGCCGCCATGGAGCGCGGCAACCCGAGGCAGGCCATCGCCCACTACTGCACCGCCGCCAGCCTGGGCAACCCGGAAGCCTACTACCGCATCGGTCGCCTGCTGGCTCGCGGCCCCCAGGGGATACGCAACGCGCGCCACGCGAACGCCTACCTGGCCATGGCCATGCGCCTCGGCAATCAGCAGGCCGCCCGCTACTACAACGAGCGGGTCGGCAACGCCCCCCTCGGCACCTGTGGCGTCGGTGGCAGCGGAGGCGGCGCCCCCTGGGTGCGGCCCAGCACCCCCTTCGATCAGGACAGCTACCTAGCCCGGCAATCCACGAGCAAGCAGCAGCTGGCCAGCATGATCCGCCAGGCGGCCAAGCGCCACAGAGTCAACCCCCAGCTGGCGCTGGCCATCGCCATCGCCGAGTCCAATCTGAACAGTGCCGCCGTCTCCCCCAAGCAGGCGCAAGGGGTCATGCAGCTCATCCCCGAAACCCAGGCCCGTTTCGGCGTGACCCGGCCGTTCGACGCCCGGCAGAACATCCGTGGCGCCATGATCTACCTGAAGTGGCTGGAGAAGCAGTTTGGCCCCGACTGGGTCAGGATCAGCGCCGCCTACAACGCCGGGGAGCAGGCCGTCCTGCGCCACGGCGGCGTGCCCCCCTATCGGGAGACCCAGGAGTACGTGCAGCGGGTGCTCTACTACTCGGGGCAGGATCCGGCCAAGGAGCGCCGGCTGCCACGCTGAGCGCCACCCGCCGGCCGTCTCATCCGCACGAATCCTATCGGGCCAGGCTTAAGGAAATCTTAAGACAGGGCCCCGCACGCTCCTGTCCGCTGCCGCCTCTCGGCCGCTCGCCAGCCCCCTGGCTCCCCGGCTTTGCCGCCCCCTCCCCATTGGTTTACAATCGACGGGTTTTTTGGAACCGGGTTGACGGCCCGTCGACCCGGCCCCACCACGACATCAGTCTGTTAATGTCACGACATTAAACTGCTGAAAAGGAAGAGAATTAGCCAATGGCTCAATTTATTTACACGATGAACCATTGAAGTGAGATGAAAGCCAGCTAGAGCTAGCAAGAGCTGCATAAAGCTGGCAAATTCAGGACCTTACAATCAATATCCGACAGCTAACCTCGGCTTTCCACAGCTCTTTTCGTGGCCCCATTTTGGCCCCAAACTCATCAGTTCTGTATTTTTTGGCCCCAGGATGGCCCCAATTTTTGAGGCCTTTTGCTGGAGATGATGGCTCCAATCACCAAGAGATACAGCACTGTTAGATCTGACAGTTGCCAAGATGGAATGAGGGGGGAAGTGTGCCGTGAGTGAATGGCTCATTGATTTACCTGAGGCAGGAATGGCCACATTGCGTGGCCATTATCATGTCAGCGGGTGAGGTCTTCTATCTGGGTCACCTTGCCATTGATGATGGTCACTGCCTGAGGGATGTCACTTTCGCGGGCCTGATAGGTCCAACGCTCTCCGATCTTAGGAGCATCCAGAAGACGCTCGTCGATGATGTCCTCTTTCATCTGAGGTTGACCGCACTTCTTCTGCACGTTGAAGGATGAATCTCCTTCGCTGATCAGTGCGCTT
>Ga0075011_10002111_pt1 | contig 10780 bp, 14 predicted proteins | sample TARM_MetaG_T_14_FD_72354 | JGI IMG/M metagenome (GOLD analysis project Ga0075011, IMG submission 72354) | Freshwater microbial communities from Pennsylvania, USA, analyzing microbe dynamics in response to fracking - TARM_MetaG_T_14 | ecosystem: Environmental > Aquatic > Freshwater > River...
CCGCCACCGTGTCCCCGCCGCAAATCGTGCTGCCTATTCCCAACGGCTACAACACCGGCGGCACCTATCCCTTCTACGTGGAGGTCAGTGTATGAGTGTCTATTTCGATATCCGCAACGATGCGGTGGCGGTGATCGAGACCGATACGCCCGAGGCGGGTTGGATCAAGCTGACCACCAAGCAGTCACGGTTGGCGGCACGCTATCGGGTCGAAGCGGGAAAGGTGGTGGATGTCTATTCCGGCAAGACGGATGAGGAGGTACTCGCGGCCATCGAGGAAGCGCAGACGGGACTTGCCGCCACGCCGGTGGAACCGATCCGCGTGATCACCAAGCTCGCTTTCATGAACCGCTTCACGATGGAGGAGCTGGCCGCGATCTACACCGCCGCCAAGACCGAGGTCCTGGTCGAGGTGTTCCTCGACAAGTTGAAGCTCGCCGAGGAGGTGAATCTGACTGATGCCCAGACCATCACCGGCCTGCAGGCCCTCGCTGTCAGCGGTCTGCTGACGGAGGCTCGGGTGCAGGAGATTTTGCAGTGATGGCATCGATCCAACACCGTCTGTCGATGCTGGCGATTTGGCTGCTGTGCCAGATCGCTGCGGTGATTGCCTCCATCTGGATGCTCGCCGCTGCACTTGCCGGTTCCCGCCGCGCCTGGACCCTGGCGGTCGCCCACGACCAACTGGCCAACGCGGCTTTCGGGGGGCACGAGGACGAAACGCTCTCTAGTCGCGCGGGCAAAGCCGCCCGTGAAGGCAAGCGCTGGGCCTGTGTGCTGTGTCGGCTCTTGGACCGGCTTGATCCCAATCACTGCGAGAAGTCCATCGAGGCCGATGAGGGCAAACCCATCGCCTGATTCTGTCGAGCCGTCACCCCTGTATTCCCCGATCCGCCGCTGGCGGATTTTTTACTTCTGGAGCCCACCCATGGCAGATCACTTTCTTCACGGGGTCGAGGTCGTTGAAATCGACAACGGCCCGCGTCCCATTCGCACCGTCCGATCCTCCGTGATCGGCCTCGTCGGCACCGCACCGGATGCCGATGAGCACAGCTTTCCTCTGAACACGCCGGTGCTCATTGCCGGCTCTCGCCTGGAGGCGGCCAAGCTGGGCGCCACTGGGACCTTGCCGACGGCCATCGACGGCATCTTCGATCAGGCCGGGGCGCTGGTGGTGGTGGTCCGGGTGGCCGAAGGGGCGACCGAGGCCGAGACACAGACCAACGTGCTCGGTGGCGTTGATGAAGCCGGACAGTACCTCGGCCTGCAGGCGCTCTTGGCTGCCCAGTCGGTCGCCAAGGTCACGCCGCGCATCCTGATCGCCCCGGGTTTTACGCACCAGCGCCCCACTGATCCCGATGACAACATCCGCCAGCTGGCGAATCCGGTGGTCGCTGAGTTGTTGGGCATTGCCGAGCGCCTGCGCGCGGTGATCATCGCCGACGGCCCCAACACAACAGATGCTGCTGCCATCGACTACCGCGAGGACTGGGGCTCGGCGCGCATTTACGTGGTCGATCCGCACGTCAAGGTGATGAAGAGCGGTGCGGTGGTGACCGAGCCCGTTTCAGCGCGCGTCGCTGGCCTGATTGCCAAGATCGACAACGACCGAGGCTTCTGGTGGAGCCCGTCGAACAACGTCATCAACGGCATCGTTGGCAGCCACCGTCCGGTGGACTTTGCACTCGGTGACCCGAATGCCCGGGCCAACCTGCTCAACGAGAACGAGGTGGCCACCATCATCCAGGAGGATGGCTACCGCTTGTGGGGCAACCGCACCTGTTCTTCGGACCCCAAGTGGGCCTTCCTTTCGGTGCGGCGCACCGCCGACATGATCAACGAGTCGCTGTTGCGCGCCCACCTCTGGGCGGTGGATCGCAACATCACCAAGACCTACGTCGAGGAAGTCACCGAAGGCGTCAACGCCTACCTGCGCCAACTCAAAGCCCAGGGTGCGATCCTCGGAGGCAAGTGCTGGGCCGATCCGGACCTCAATTCGCCCCAGTCCATCCAGGACGGGAAGATCTACTTCAACTTCGACTTCACCCCGCCGTACCCGGCCGAGCACATCATCTTCCGCTCGCACCTGGTCGATGACTATCTCGAGGAGATTCTGTAATGGCCATCGAACTGCCGCGTGTTCTCAAGAACATGAACCTCTTCGTCGACGGCCGGGGCTACGCCGGACGCATCGACGAGATTCAACTGCCCAAACTCTCCTTGAAGACCGAGGAGCACCGTGCCGGCGGCATGGATCTGCCGGTGGAGATCGACCTCGGCATGGAAAAGCTCGAAGCCGAGCTGACCATCGCCGACCACGACCCGGATGTCTTCAAGTTGTTTGGCCTGCTCGACAACGCCGCGACGCAAATCACCATCCGGGGCGCCATTCAGGCACAAGGGGCAGAAGCCAAGCCCGTCATCGTCAACCTGCGCGGTGGCTGGAAAGAGCTCGATGCCGGCACCTGGAAGCCCGGCGACAAAAGCACCCTCAAGGTTTCGGTGGCGGCGAGCTACTACAAGCTGACCATCGATGACGAGGAGTTGATCGAGATCGATGCCATCAACCTGGTCCGAAAGGTGGGCGGTACCGATCAGATGGAAGCCATTCGTGCGGCGATTGGGCTGTGATGAATGCCGTGATGAACGATAAGGAGAACATCGAATGAGCACTGCCGAACGCATCAAACTGAATTTTCCCATCGAGCACGACGGCGTGCCGATTGCCGACATCGCCCTGCGCCGACCCACGGTGGGTGACCACCTGGCCGCGCAGAAGTCGGCCGGGACGGACGCCGAGCGCGAGATCCGGCTGATTGCCAACCTGGCCGAGTTGCCGCCAGCGGCGATCCACCAGCTCGATATGAAGGACTACGCCCAACTGCAGAAGGTGCTGGGCGGTTTTTTGCAGTGAATCCGGGTGAGCTTTCCGCCCTCGTGGTGGAGCTCGCCCTCTACACCCACTGGCCTCGATCCGAGTTACTTGCCCTGGAGGTGAGTGAGTTGGTCGAGGCTTTGTCATTGGCGCGGCGCTTGTCTGCCTCGCCGTCTTCCTGAGGTTTCCACATGGCCACAGCGCATCCCGTTCAGATCAGCATCGGCGCCACGCTGGCGGCCTCGCTCGGGTCGGCGGTTCGCGGTGCCCAGGCCCAGCTGAACCAGCTAGGCTCCACGATGGCCGAACTGGGTAACAAGCAGTCCGGCATCAAGCAGCTGGAGACCCTGCGCGCCCAGGCCAAGGATGCGGCACTGGCCATGCGCGCCGCGCAGCAGAAGGTCTCCGGGCTGGAAGCGAATATCGCTGGTCAAGGCGGTGAGCCTTCGGCCAAGCAGGCCAAGGAACTGGAGCGTGCCCGTGCAGCAGCGGCTCGGGCGGAGGAAGCCTACCGTCGCCAGCGGGCAGCGGTGGATGAACTGAGCACCTCTTTGCAGCGTGCGGGCGTCAATACCCGCGCCATGGGCAGTGAGTCTGCGCGCCTTGGCAGCCAGCTGGAGACACTCCGATCCCGCACCGAAGCCCTGACCCGGGCGCAACAGGCGCAGGCCCGCAACCTGGAGAGCCGCAGCGCCTACCGCGCCCAGATGATGGATGCGGTGGCTTTGGGCGGTGCGCTCTATGGCCTGGTGCAACCAGCGGTCCAGTTTGAGTCGGTGATGGCCGACGTCAAGAAGGTGGTCAATTTCGACACGCCCGAGCAGTTCGGGCAGATGTCCAAAGATGTGCTCTTGATGTCGACGCGCATTCCGATGGCCGCTGACGGTATCGGCGCCATCGTTGCCGCCGCAGGGCAAGCCGGTATTGCCCGCGAGGAGTTGCTGCGCTTTGCCGAGGACGCCGCCAAGATGGGCGTGGCCTTCGACCTGTCGGGTCAACAGGCAGGTGCGGCGATGACGGGCCTACGCTCGATCTTCGGCCTCACCCAGGACGAGGTGGTGAAGCTCGGCGACGCCATCAACCACCTGTCCAACAACATGGACGCCAAGGCTTCCGATCTTCTGAACATCGCCAACCGGGCGGGCTCAACCGCCAAGCTGTTCGGCCTGTCCGGCGCGCAGTTGAATGCCCTCGGGGCCACCTTCCTGGCGCTCAAGACGCCCCCGGAGGTGGCGGCTACCGGCATCAATGCGCTGCTGATGAAGTTGGCCACCGCCGACAAGCAAAACGAGAAGTTCCAGCAGGGGCTGCAGGACATCGGGCTGTCTGCTGAGGTGATGAAGAAGATGATCCAGCGTGACGCCCAAGGCGCACTGACGACCTTCCTACGGCAGGTCAAAAACGCCCCCGATCTGATGGGCACCCTGTCTGATCTGTTCGGCATGGAGTACGCCGACGACATCGCCAAGCTGGTGGGGTCGATGGAGACCTATGAGAAGGCGGTGGGCCTGGTGGCCGATCAGACCGCCTATGCGGGCTCGATGCAGAAGGAGTACGAAGCACGCTCGGCCACCACCGCGAACAACCTGCAGCTCCTCAAGAACCAGATGAGCCGGCTGGGCATCACGGTGGGCAATGCGCTGCTGCCGGCCTTGAACAACTTGGTGGGCGCGCTGATGGCGCCCATCGACAGCCTGGCCAATCTGGCCGAACGGTTTCCTATCGTCACCCAGGTGGTGGTGGGGACTGCCGGTGCCGTGCTGGCGCTGAAGGTGGCGACGATTGCGCTGGGTTACGCCTGGACCTTTGTGAAGGGGCCAATCCTGGGTGCGCAGGTGGCGTTTCAGTCGGCCCGGGCTGGTCTGGCGTTGCTGCAAGTGCAGGCGGCGGCCACCGGCGCCAGTGCCGGAATTCTGTCAGTCGCCTGGACCCGTATTCAGACCGGTGCCCTCGGTTTGATTGCACCCATCAAGTCGGCGGCACTGGCCTTCTGGTCGATGCTGCCTGCCATCGGGGCCACGACGGCGGCGCTGCTCGCCAACCCGATCACCTGGATCGTGGCGGGGATTGGTGCTGCGGTCGCCGGTCTCGCGCTGTTGATCCGCAAATACTGGGACCCCATCGCGGCCTACGTCGGCGGCGTGTTCGAGGGCGTTCGCTTGGCCGTGCAGCCGGCCATCACCAGCCTCTCCTCGGCACTGGCGCCACTCGCGCCCATCGGGACGGCCATTGCCAACGCCTTCGGTTTCATTGCCGATGGCGTGAGTCGGGTGGTCGGCTGGATTGGGCGACTGCTCGCGCCGGTGACGCTTTCCACGGAGGAGTTCAACACGCTCTCCGCATCCGGCCAGTCCCTCGGCGCGGTGATCGGTGGTGTTTTGAGCACGGCTTTTACGGTGCTGACCCTACCGATCCGGGCCGTGGGCACGCTGGTGGGGTGGGTGATCGAGGGGTTTCAGCTGCTCACGTCCTTCTCACCACTGACCCTGATCAGCGCCGCCTGGCAGCCGGTGGCGGATTTCATGACCGGTCTCTGGTCGGGTATCACTACCACTGTCGGTCAAGCCATCGACTGGATCGCCGGCAAGATCGGCTGGGTGATGAACGCCGGCAAGCAGGTCGGCGACTGGTTCGGTTCGCTCTTCGGCGGCGAGAAGCAGGCCGCGCAGACATCCACGGCACCAACGTCCTCGCGTCCAGCAGCGCTGGGCAGTGCGACTTCGCTGGCCGTACCACGTCCCTCGGTCGGCACAGCACCCGTTGGGGTGATGCCGATGTCAGCGGGCAGTCCGGCAGCCGCAAACACCCGGCCGATGGCAATGCCCGCTCAACCGCTGGCTGCGCGCGGCAACACCAGTGTGTCGCTGTCGGCACCGATCACGGTCAATGCACCGCCCGGGATGGATGCACGCGAGATTGCTGCGCTCATCGAGTCACGCCTGCGTGCGCTGATGCGCGAGACCACCCGCAGTCCGGCGGCAGCGATGTACGACTGATCCTGATCAGACGTTTCCTTTTTTCATTCTTTACCGAGGTGTGCCATGGCCGAACGGGTGATGTTGGGCCTGGGCGAGTTTCGTTTTGAAATCGCCACGCTCGCTTACCAAAAATTCTCACTCAACCAGTCCTGGCGCTGGCAAGAGCAGGCACGTATCAACCGAGATCCCGCCTTGCAGTTCGTCGGACGCAACGTTGGCGAGATCGAACTCGACGGCGTGATCTACCCGAGCTTTAAAGGCGGTCTTGCCCAGGTCGAAGCGATGCGTGCGCTGGCGGATGCCGGCAAGCCGCTGCAATTGGTCGATGGTCTGGGTCGCATCTGGGGTGCCTGGGCGATCACGGAGATCGGCGACACCCGCACCGTGTTTGCGGATGACGGCCAGCCCAGAAAGCTGGAGTTCCGCATCAAGCTCAAGGCCTACGGGGAGGATCAGCCATGACCTTACCCATCTTCAAGCGCGTGATCACCCGGGATGGGGATGTGCTCGATGACCTGATCTGGCAGCACTATGGACGCAGCGAAGTGCTGTCCGCCGTGCTTGAGGTCAATCCCACTCTGGCGCAGTTCCCCCCAGTCCTAAGCGCTGGCCTGGTGATCGAGTTGCCTGAGTTGCCGCTGCCGGCAGAAGCGCCGGTGATCCGGCTGTGGTCATGAGGAGGCATCGATGCAACCGATCTTCCGTCTCTACGCCGACAGCCAAGAGATCACCGCTGCCATCCGCGACCGGCTGATCGAGCTGGTGGTCACCGACGAAGCCGGCATCCAGTCCGATGAGCTGAAACTGACCCTCGATGATCGCCGCCGTGAGGACGGCGCGATTGCGCAGCTGCCGCGCATCGGCACGGTGCTCACGGTTTCGCTGGGCTATGCCGAAACCCGGCTGGTGTCGATGGGGCGCTTCATCGTCGACGAGGTCGAGATGCGCTCGCCTCCGGCCACGCTGACGGTCTCGGCCAAGGCCGCCGATATGGTCGGGCCGTTTCGCAGTCCCAAGACCCGCTCCTGGGATGCGACGACGCTGGGTCAACTGGTCGAGACCATCGCTGCCGAGCACCGCTATCAGGCCAAGATCGATCCGGAGCTGGGCGTCATCGCGATCCCGCATCTGGATCAGACCGCCGAGTCGGACATGGCGCTGCTCACGCGCCTGGCGGCCAAGCACGATGCCGTGGCCAAACCCGTGGCCGGCTTCCTGGTACTGGCCAGGCAAGGGGCGATCAAGACAGTCACCGGCCAGGTGATGCCGACGATCAACCTCACAGCGAGTGATCTGGCGGAGTGGCGCTACCGACACTCAGCGCGCAAACCCGGGGGCAGCGGTTCCACCAGCGACTCCGACACGCAACAGCCACCGACCACGGCCACCGGCGGCACCAAAGCGTATTGGTGGGACTTCGAGAAAGGCGAGCGCCGGGAAGTGACCACCGGATCACCGCCGTTCGAGGAAATCCGCTACGTCCACGCCTCTGAGGCCGAGGCCAAAGCCGCCGCTGCCACCCGCAAGAACACCGGTGAACGTGGGCAGGGCGAACTTTCGTTCAGCCTGCCGGGCGATCCGCGACTCGCTGCTGAAGGAAGGCTCTCGCTCTCTCTGCGTCCAGGCATCCCCACCGACTGGCGCATCAAGCGCGTCGAGCACCGCCTCGGTGCCCAGGGCTACACGACGCAGGTCGAGTGCGAGCGCTTCACCGCGTCGCCCGTGCCAGTGACTGACACGCCGACTACAGCCACCACCGAATCCAACAGATAAGGAGACAAGCACTGTGACCCCTGACAAAGATCCTTCTACCTACGGCCTGATCACCTACCTGTGGGTGACGGGTCTGGCCGCCTGGGGTGGCTTGGTCAATTTCTACCGCAAGGTGAAGTCCGGCGAGACCCGGGCCTTCAATGTGGTGGAGCTCATTGGCGAGATCGCCACCTCGGCGTTTGCCGGTCTCATCACCTTCTGGCTGTGCGAGGCCGCGCAGTTCAATCCCCTGGTGACCGCAGCCTTGGTCGGTATCTCCGGCCACATGGGAAGCCAGGCCATCTACCAACTGGAGCGCTGGGCGCAGACGCGTCTGGGCAAGGAGCGGCCATGAACGCCATCGAACAGATTCTGGATGACATCCTTCGCCGTGAAGGCGGCTACGTGAACCACCCGGCCGACCGGGGCGGGCCAACGAACTTCGGCATCACCGCACAGACGCTGGGCAGCTGGCGCAAGCTCGGTCGCCCCGCCACGGCTGCTGAAGTGCAGGCGCTGACGGAAACCGAGGCCCGTACCATCTACCGCCAGCAGTACATCACTGCTCCAGGATTCGAGACCATCACACACCCGGCGCTGCTGCATCTCCTGGTCGATGCCGGTGTGCATTCTGGACCGAAGCGAGCGGCGCAGTGGTTGCAGTCGGCGCTCGGCGTCACGGCCGATGGCATGATCGGTCCCCAAACCCGTGCCGCACTGGCTGCGGCTGACCAAGGTGTGCTCTACGGCAAGGTGCTGGGGCAGCGCCTGCGCCATCTCGGACGGCTGATCACCAACGATCCCAAGCAGTCGGCGTTTGCTGCCGGCTGGATGAACCGGATGGCCGAATTCGTGGAGGGCACGGTATGACCCCGATCCTCACCACCTTGGCCCCGGGTCTGCTCGAAGCCGGCAGCCGACTCATTGACCGCTTGATACCAGATCCCGCCGAACGCGAAAAAGCCAAGCTCGCGCTGCTGAAAGCCGAGGGGCAATTGGCCCTGCAGGAGATGCAGACCAGTCTCTCGGTAATCCTGGCTGAAGCCAACTCGCAGGACCCCTGGACCAGCCGGGCACGGCCGACCTTCCTGTACGTGATCTACGGCGTGATCCTGCTGTGCGTGATGGGTGCCATCATCGGCATCTGGTGGCCAACGCACGTCTTCCAGGCGGCGGAGAACCTGAACAAGTTGCTGGGCGCGGTGCCGGAGAGCCTGTGGTGGCTGTTTGGTGCCGGCTATCTTGGCTACACCGGGGCGCGCAGCTTCGACAAGTGGCGTGGGCCGGCACGCTGACCGGTGCTGCCCGGCACGACAACCTGAAATGACGATCCCCCGATCTCACTGCCTTTGCCGGCGGTGGGGTCGGGGGATTTTTGCGTTTGGGGCTTCTCGTAGGTTTAAAAATTTGTTAGGATATGCGTTCATTTAAACCAAACCCAAGGAGGCGTCATGATTGCAGATCGCATTCGTCAAGCACGACTGGCGGCAGGTCTGACGCTGGGTGCTTTGGGCGAAAAAGTCGGTGTGTCGCACACCGCCATCCAGAAGTACGAGAAGGGTCTGCTGACGCCATCCTCGTCGCAGCTGCTCAAGCTGGCACGTGCCTGCGGCATCCGCACCGAGTATTTTTTCCGCACGCACACGGTAGAGCTGCTCCAGCCGGAGTTCCGCAAGCTCTCCTCCTTTGGCAAGACGGCGCAGGATGCCCTCAAGCTCAAGGTGGTGGAGTTGGTGGAAAAGCGTGTCGAGTTGCTCGGTGCCTTCCCTGAATCACCGCTGCAGGCGTTTGCACCGCCTGAAGGCCTGCCTGAACGCATCGAGTCGCTCGATGAGATCGAGGCCTTCTCGGATCGGGTTCGCAATGCCTGGCAACTGGGCATGAACCCCATCGCTGACCTTACCGACACCCTCGAAGCGGTTGGTTTGCTGGTCATCGTGGTCGACGAAGAAAACCCCAAGTTCTCGGGATTGACCGCGAAGGCGCGTACCGACGATGGTCGAGAGTATCCCGTGGTGGCCGTGTCCAAACTCTGGCCGGGTGATCGGCAGCGCTTCACCCTGGCTCACGAGTTGGGGCATTTGCTGCTCGAGGGGCGGCTCGCTGACGGCCTTGATGAGGAGAAGGCGTGTAACCGATTCGCTGGTGCTTTCTTGGCCCCGCGTGTGGCGGTGATTCACCTGCTGGGGCAACAGCGTCACGCGCTGGAATGGCAAGAGCTCTACGTGCTCAAGCACGAGTTCGGGCTGTCGATGGCCGGATGGTTGCAACGGGCCAAGCAGTGTGGCGTGATCACCGACGCGGTTCACCTGTCGATGGTCAAACGGTTTTCTGCCAAGGGCTGGCGTAAGAATGAACCGGGTGACGGCTTACCACAGGAGCATCCACGCCTTTTCGATCAGTTGGTCTACCGCGCCTTGGCCGAGCAATACATCTCTGAAGGCAAGGCCGCAGAACTCTTGGGCATCCCGATGATGCGCTTCCACAAAGAACGCCAGCTGGAGTCGTCGGATGCGGTTGCTTATCAGTGATGCCAACATCTTGATTGACATGGAGGCCGGGGCGTTGATGGAAACGCTGTTCCGGCTTCCGATGCAGTTCGGCATTCCTGATCTGCTGTACTACGAAGAGATCGAAGAGGGCAGTCCGGGGCTTGAGCAGATGGGTTTGCAGATCATGGAGGTCAGCGGTGACTTCGTGAAATACGCCGCCCTGCTGCCCGGTCAGTACAACCCGACGCTGCCTGCCAAGAACGGCGCCAAGCCCAGTCACAACGATTACCTGGCGCTGGCACTGGCGAAACAAGAATCCTGCACGCTACTGACAGGTGATGCCAACTTGCGCATCGTGGCCATCAAGGAGTCGGTCACGGTCATGGGCACCATCGGTCTGCTGTGCGCCATGGTCGAAAATCAGCTGCTGACGGTGGACGAAGCGCTCAAGGCCTTGCACAAAATGAAAGAGGGCAAGCGTCGCTTGCCCTGGCCTGATGCAGAAAAGATGCTCGAGGCATTGCGTTGATTACACCGTAGCCGCCACCGCAGCCTGATTCGCTCCCGTCACCACTGACCGCCGCCCCACGACATTCCCCACCACATTGACCGCCTCGAGCATCGCCTGCGGCGACAGGTGCGCGTAGCGCATCGTCACCTTCGGATCGTGGTGGCCGAGGAGC
>Ga0075011_10002112_pt1 | contig 10779 bp, 2 predicted proteins | sample TARM_MetaG_T_14_FD_72354 | JGI IMG/M metagenome (GOLD analysis project Ga0075011, IMG submission 72354) | Freshwater microbial communities from Pennsylvania, USA, analyzing microbe dynamics in response to fracking - TARM_MetaG_T_14 | ecosystem: Environmental > Aquatic > Freshwater > River...
TATGCCCGGTAAGACCATAGGCTATATGCGTGTCTCCACCCTTTTACAAAACGAGGCTAGACAAAAAGAGGGAATAGGGGAGGTAGATAAACTCTTTTTAGATAAAGCCAGTGGTAAATCTACCGATAGACCAAAACTTCAAGAGATGCTTGAGTATTGTAGAGACGGAGATACTATTGTTGTCCACTCTATGGATAGATTAGCCAGAAATCTTGTGGATCTTAGAAAGCTAGTAGATACCCTTACAGCTAAAGGGGTGAATATTAGATTTGTCAAAGAAAACCTAGACTTTACCGCCCAGGCTAGCCCCATGAATAAACTTATCCTCAGCACCCTAGGAGCATTTGCAGAATTTGAGCGTTCTATTATCTTAGAACGACAAAGAGAGGGGATAGAGCTGGCCAAACAAAAAGGTGTTTACAAAGGAAGGAAACCCTCTTTAAACCAAGAACAGATTGATGAAATTAAATCCCTTGTAGCCACAGGTGTTCCTATTGCAAAAATAGCACGAAAGTTTGAAGTGAGTCGGATGACGGTGTATAAAGTGGTATAAGGAGGAGTTGAGCCAAAAACAAACAGATCTCTCGATTTGTCATTTGCTATTAAGGCCACTATTTTTAGAATTAGGCGTTACTGCTCAACAATACAACTTGCACTTAGCCAATTTTAAGTAGAATAAATGATACTTCATTTAAGGCAATAATCATGGGAAGAAATGATTTTTTCTTACAGAGTGCGCATGATATTGCCTAAATCATAAACACTATTGATTTGGACTGGAGAGAAAAGCTCCGTGACTTCGAGGAAGAGATTTTAATAAGACAGAAACGGCATGAGGGGTAATATTTGGAGAAAAAAATAGTCAAATAATTCGTTACAATTAAGGTCATCTATAACTGTAGCACATTGAAAACTGTGAAGCAATGGAGATTTTATGAAAAGAGACTATCTTCCTTTTAAAGAAGCAAGAGAGTACGTTAGAAGGCAGCAATTAAAAAATAGCAAAGAATGGAGGCTCTGGTCAAAAGGAGAACATCCCACACTTTCAAAAAGACCAGACGATATTCCTCCTCATCCAGATGTTGTTTATTACAATGCAGGTTGGGAAGGGTGGAGTGATTGGATTGGGACGAAAACAGAAATAGAATTTTTACGATTTGAAGAAGCCCGTGAATACATAAGAAATCTTGATTTGAAAAACGCTCAACAATGGCAGCATTACTACAAAGGTGACTTAAAAGATTTAATCAAGCCAGACAATATCCCTTGGAATCCTCAGGTAGTCTATGCGGAAAATTGGGTCAATATGAAGGACTGGCTTGGTACGGCGTGGAGGAGTTTTGAAGAAGCACGCGAATATGTTAGAAATCTTGGTTTAGATGGGCAGATTCAATGGCGTCAATATTGTAAAGGAGAATTACTAGGGCATGAGCCTAAACCAAGTGATATTCCAGCCAGTCCGTCTAGTGTTTATGAAAACACAGGCTGGATAGATATTGGAGATTGGCTTGGCACCTATAGAAAAAAAAGAGGCGAAAACGATGACTCCGGAGATACTTGGTTGGCGTTTGAAGAAGCACGAGACTTTGTGCATATGCTTGGATTGCGAGAGCATGAAGAGTGGCAGCATTACGTTAATGGGCATTATACCACTTTACCCCCAAGACCATTAGATATTCCACGGTCTCCCCATTATGTTTATAAAAAAGAGGGTTGGTCTGGATGGGAAAATTGGCTAAGAGGAACATGTGATGCTGTCCAAAATATACCTTTCTTAGAAATATCAAAAGATCAGTCCTACTCCAAACAACTCGATATGAATTCAGTTAAATTTGATTATGCTCGGTTTTTACAAAAATATAAAAGTCATACAACGATAACGCAACTGCTTAAAGCCCTAAAGACCTCTGAATGTTTATTATCCATTATAGAAATTAATCTCCCACTGAAGGCAAAAGATGAGATTGAAACACTGTTGCTTGGATTTAGAACGCTTCCTGCGAAGCTAACACGAGATGAAAAAGCATTTTTAGGATTAATTTTTTTAGTATTTGTGGTTTATGCGCTAAAAGAAAGAGGAAACTATTCATCGATTTGGAGTGCAATTTATCAAGAGCTTGAAAAATTTTCTAAAGTGACAACTTTTTTCCGTGATCATTTTTTTATGTCACAGCATAACTATCCGAATCGCCATCTTAAAGAAGCCATAGAGCATGCAGTGAATTTTTTTAAACTAAGAAATGATTATAGCAACAAGGATGAGCATCAGTACATTAGAAATACTATATTTTTGCAAATCGGTCTTGTTGACAGTGGGTTCAAACATTTAAAACTATGGCTTTCAAATTCTTCAATGCCAATAGTGCTATCAGAACTGTATGATAAAGAAAGCACTAATTACTCTTCCGAATTTAGTAATGGATGGAGGGTTATAAAACGACTCAGAGACCATGTGATTGATTTTCATCAGGCGAAACAGCTTCTACTATTAAACCCATGGTTTTGTCATATGAACATAGATGATTTGCTAAAAAATGCAAAGCAGAAACTAAAACAAATCTCTCTTAGTGATAGTAGTGATCTCCCGGTTTTTTATTTAGAGAGAGTACTTTATAAAGAGGGCTGTTTACAGTTTCACATTAATGCACGAGACTTGTATAGCCTCAAATTAGGAGGTTTCAAATATGACATTTACATAGATGATGAATACAAGGGGTGTGTCATAGCCGATGGTAATAAAACATTGGTAATGGAGAGAGAAATCATTCTTAAAAATCTAGATGCCAATAAAGTGTTATTGGAGCTTAAAAATGAAGATGGAGATGTGGTTTATTCAACAGAAATAGTATTGTTTGACTTTAGTGAACAAATCATGATTTTTGATGAAGATGGAAACATTTATCTCAATATATTTAAAAAGCTCAACGCCCATATGAAGTACTACATGCTCATAGACTCCGATCTTGATTGTAACTACGCAAAAGATGAGCAAAGAGAATTTTTTGAGGGATATGCCGTACTTGTCCCTGACATCAAAAGTAGCGATAATTGTGAGGTAAGCTTCAACGGAGAATCGCTTTTTAATCTGAACTTTACTGAAAACATTGAAAAACCAGATTGGATTGATAAGTTGGTCGTTTACGCAGCAAGCAATACCTTTGAGCTTAATCAAAATCAAATCATTTGTACAAAAATATTATCTTATGATGAAAGACAAGACGATATTGAGTTGGATGCTTTACCACATGATGCATCTGTTGTGAGGTGGAATTATACTGGAGGGTATGCAGATCAGGAGGACTTAAAAGCAGATCATATAGCCGTAACATTAACAAGTGATATGTTCATTGAGCCGAAGCATACACTATTTATAAAGCATCAAGGCAAAACATTTAAAAAAACTCTAAATTGCATTTTTGTTGAAAAACATCCACAAATAAGGGTATTTTCCAAAGACCAGTACGGGAAAGTACAATTACTCGCAAGAGACACTATTGTGACTCAAAAAGAGGTACAAAGTAAGCAATTTAATATTTGCCATCTGCATCACAATACTCCACTTTATTTAAAAAGTAAATCGAACTTTTATCAAACAGTTAAAGTAAATCGTTTTTTCACAATGGGCCAACTTAATGGATTTGGAGAAGAGCTGTTTTATGCAGACCATCTTTTTAATGCCCACATGGAAAAGATATTTTGCTATACGCACACGAATACATATGCTCAGCTGGATGAAAAAGACGACACTAAAATACTCTTCAATCCAAAAAAACAGATACCCGATAGTGCAAAAATAGTCCTATTTGATAAAAATTTGAAACAAAGTGAGAGTAGTTTTTCATCAATTAAACATTCAATGACTAGCCATACTTACACACATGATGGAAGTATAATGTGTGGACTTTTAGTCTTTAAAGATGAAGTGATAGATGCATTTTGGGATATGCGCTCTTTCGATCTAATAAAAGAATGTAACGATTTGGAAAAAATAAAAATACTACTGAGCACACAGTATCCTTTTTTGCTGAAAGATAGGTCTATGGAGATTCTTAGACATGCTGTTATGGCAAATACAGAAGAGTTTTTTAAGAGCTGTTTTGCAGAGACCCTTATCATTAAGAGCAAGCCATATAAAATACGTTTCTCTTCCTTGGCAGCATTATACGAACACATATGTTTTGAGCTGAATTTTTCAAAAGAGAGCGCAGAAGGAATACTCAAGCACTGTTTAACACACCAAAAGATGGATTTACTGCTTCAAGCACCTATTTTATTGTTTAAGCTTTTGGATGCAGCCGCTTCAAAAAAATTTATAGAGTATTTTATTGGGCTTTTAGATGATTCTTTGTTAGAAGAAGAACTGGACGAATCTTTTGTGGAAAAAATAATCAATGATCTTCATTCAACAGAGAAAATTAGTGGAATTGATAAACACAATTTAAAAATAGCGATGCATCATATCAGTAGCAATTACTATTTGGTCAACGCACTCCGGAGTATAGGATGAGTAAATATTTAGATGCCATCAAGCTTTCTGCGGGCCTCAAAAAAAGGCTTGAGGAGAGTATATTAGGAGAAATACAAGTTCCCAATGCGCAGATACAAGCACAAATTCAAGAATTGCTCTGCTCTCAAGAGGGTTTGGTGTCTAAGATTTTAGTTGAAGGGGCATTTTCAGCAAAAAAACATGAGGATATTCTGCGAAATATTGATTTCGTAAGTAAAAGATTTATTAAACTACTTGAGCGAAATAATGTCTTTAATCCTAACTATTTTCCATTTAAACACCAATTTCAGACACTAAAGATTACACATGAGATGTCTAAGCTTGATAAGCCTGGGATTATCGTCACAGCCCCAACGGGTGCTGGTAAGACAGAATCATTTCTTCTTCCACTTTTAAAAGATTTAATAGAAAATCCTCGACAAGAGAACGAAAAAGGAGTTAGAGCGATTATTTTGTATCCTATGAATGCATTGGTGGCCGATCAAAATAAACGCTTGTACGCATACCTCAAAGGTCAATCCGAGATAAATATGTTTTTTTACAACAGTGAAACACCAGAGACAGAACGTTTTGCTTCGGCTGAATTTTCAGATGCGTGTTTTATAAAAACCAGAGTGAAGGCAAGAGTTAGCCCTCCAGATATTATGATCACAAACTATTCGATGTTAGAGTATATACTCTCCCGCCCTAATGATTATGGTTTAATTGGAAATGCGTTACGAACAATCATCATTGATGAAGCACACTTGTATACAGGTACACTTGCTGCAGAAGTTTCTTTATTGCTTAAAAGAGTTGTTGCTAAATCTCAAAAGAGTAACAATGAAATTTTATATATGGCAACGACCGCAACCCTCTCGGGCAATGATGCACAGAGAAATGCATTTTTTAGTAAATTTTTTAATAAAGAGACAATTCTAAGCGTTGTAGGCGAAAAAGAATTTAAAGAAATTGACCCTACGATTGATGTTTCAAATGAGATAGAATCATTTGAGGATATCACATCATTAATGAGTAAAAAAAATGAAGATCTATTTTTAGAATTTAAAGGCTTTAACGTTTTTTCTAAAATCTTAAAAATATTATCTGAAAAATATACGATAGGGTTGCACGAATTAAAGCATCTTGTTGCACCCAACATGAGCGAGCAAACACTGCTCAATATTTTCACCATAGGTGCAAAAGCCAGAGTCAATGATAATGAGCTGCCCCTCTTGCCCCATAAATTGCATTTGCAAGTTCGATCATCCCAAGGCTTTTCTGTGTGCTCTAATCCAGAATGTCCCGATTCCAAAATAACTCATTTGGGCAAACTTCATCACGGTATCTATTACAACTGTACAACTTGCAAGAGCCCAACCTTGAATTTAATTAAATGTGAAGGGTGCCACGAGCTTTTTTTCTATGGCTCTTTAGACGACAAAGACACATTACGATTGGAACGGTTCTATCGCACGGATTATAAAAAAGCGGATGGCAAGATTTTAAGTTTTGCACAATCAAAGTTACCACTCTACATTGATAAAGAGGGTAAAAAATGCTCAGAACATGACTACCATAACAGATTCTATGAGCATTCGATCTGTCCTAAATGTCAAGAGGAAGGATTTTATAATTTAGCGGTGAGTGATCAATTTCTCATTCCTTTAGTTGCAGAGACTATGCTGGCCAATATGCCAGAAATAGATGCTCAAAGCAATATATTTTTGCCCGCTCGAGGCAGGAGACTCCTAAGCTTTTCAGACAGCAGAAGTCAAGCTGCTCGTTTAGGGCCCGTGCTGACAACTCAGCATGAAACACAGTTGTTTCGAAAAGTCATCATGCAGTCACTTCATAAAAATGCAAACAATGCCTTTGATGTCGATTTAAAACTATACTATGAGACACTGATTGATGATAATGAAGCAAAATTGAAATCAACTGACAATCCTGTTATACGCCAAAAATTAACAGAACAAATCAATGATGCCAAAGTGGAGTTGTCTAAAATGATTGAAGGTCTTTCTGTCACGCAACTGATTAGCGATATACAAACAAATCCACTATTAGGAGAGTTTTTTAATCGTGAGCGCATGAAAGAGCAAAACCCTGAAGAGAGAGATCAGCTTTCGTATCAAAAAAATGCAGAAGCGATGATCGAATCACTCTACGCAAGAGTCGTCAATGCGCTTATCTCTCCTAATGCGTATGATATTAACCTAGAAAGCATAGGTCTTATCAGTTACACGTTTCCTAACTTAAAGAGCATTGATTTGAGCAAACACTTTGAATTAAATTTTAATGAGTGTATTAGTGCAATTAGTGCAGGAAAAAATGAACTATTAGCAATGTTTATTTACATTTTCAGACAACAACGTGCCACAACGGCAGAGCATTCAAGCCAGGAGGTGAAAGACTATGAACTTGATATGCAAGGTCTAGGACAATACATTTCGTATAATGCAAAGAATAAAAATCTATTTAGCTTAAAAGTAACAGCTCGAAGCAGTATTTACAAATTTGCTCAAAAGCTACTCTGTGGTTTTCAATGTGAGGACACCGATGAAAAAGTTCATGCATTTTTAGAGGCCATCTATCATACATTTTTGCAAGCTGCAAAAAGAGATGATATCAAATGGATTACATGGGATAAAATTCAAGCAGACGATGGAAGGGTTGTTGAGGCGTTTAGGCTTGTTTTTTATGAGTTTATGCTCAATGTTCCAAAAGAGTTGCATTTAAATAAGGTGACACACTCTTTGTGGGCCAATAGTCTTAATGGTGTTGTTTTAGACAAGCACTCCATGGCGCAAGTAAGTCATGTTTTGCAAGGAGATTTAGATAAGCACAGCTATTTTATGCGCTACCGAAAAATGTATTTAGAAGAGTCTGAAGAGTTGAGTTACGGTCTATGGGCAGAAGAGCATTCTGCTCAACTCTCTTCAAAAGAGAATAGGCGCTTACAAGATCTATTTATTTTGGGTAAACGCAATATCCTATCAGCAACCACCACACTAGAAGTTGGAATTGATATTGGGGGCTTAAGCGGGGTTTTAATGGCTAATGTCCCGCCTAATAAAGCAAATTATATTCAACGTTCAGGACGCGCAGGAAGAAGAACTGATGGGTCTTCCATTATCCTTACCTATACTCGCAATAGGCATTTTGATCAAAATGTTTTTAGAGACTTTACCTATTATCTACAAAAACCATTAAAAAAATTAACCATTTCCCTTGAAAAAGAAAAACTGGCAACACGGCATTTTAATTCGCTAATGCTTTCTAAATTCTATGAGAATAACTTAAATAGCAAAGAGCAACTTCTCTTTGATTCATTTAAAAAAATGGGATATTTTGTGGGTGTTTATACATTGCCTCCAAGAGTTGAAAATATTCATCAACGCTTTAGTCTGGAGATCGAAGACAACTCTATTTCCAATAGATTTATTACTTTCTTGGAAAACTACACCGTGACTGAAAATGATAAGGTGGTGTTTGATGAAATTTTTAAATACGTGGAGAAGAAAACCAATTATGAGAGCTTAATTAAGCATTTTTCTCAGCAGATAGGTGTGGTTTCCGATGAGTATTTGAATAACTTAAAACAATACTTTCACGATTGGGAATTTGCTCAAACGGCAGGGCACAAGAATGCAGTTAGATTTAGTATAAAACAAAAGCATTCAGAAAGCCTTATCGATATTTTTTCCAACGCCCAATTGCTTCCAAAGTACGGATTTCCAATTGATGTTAAGTCTCTCCAAGTCATCAGTGATAAAAATATGTTTAAACTCTCGCGAGGAAGTTTTATGGCTCTAGCTGAGTATGTTCCAGGATCAAAAATACTAGCAGGTGGAAGATTGGTAGAATCAAAAGGTTTATCAAAACACTTTACAGGAGAGAATCTTGATGAAGCTTTTGGAGAAAAAGGATTTGCATATATTTGTGATAAGGGGCATTTTTTTACATCACCCTATATTAAAGTGCATGAGTGTAATCAATCAGGATGTAAAGGGGTTGTCTCCCCAGGAGCTCCATTTATAATACCAGAGCATGGTTATATCACAGCTGCATCCGATAAATTATCTTATCGGATGCAAAGCCCTGTAAAAATTGGAAAACTGGAAATACACAGCGCTATTCATGCGAGTTCAGAGAATGATATGGTTCTAGAGTATGATGACTTTCAGGTTGTCTATAAAGAAAAAGCACTGATTTATGGGATGAATAAGGGTGGCAAGGGGCTAGGATTTGCCGTATGTACCAAATGTGGATATGCAGAATCAGAAAATGATAAAGAAAACAGCGGCAGCTATGAGCGGTTACCAGCAACTTTTAAAAAACATGCCGCAATTTATAACGAAACAGGTGCAGGTATGTGCCTATCTTCGTCTCCTGCGGTCTGGAGAAGTCATATAATGATGGCAAAAATGACCACGGATGCCATTGTGATTATGCCTAAAAGAGCAATAGAAAATATAACAATCGCACAAACACTGGCCAATGCTCTTCAGCTAAGTGGATGTGAGGAACTGGGTATTGATGAAAGAGAGGTAAGTTCCTTGGTGCTTGAATCGGAAGGAAAGTTTAACATCTTAATTTATGACAATCAATCAGGCGGAGTAGGATATGTCTATGATCTTTGTAAATACCGTTGGCATGACTGGATGGAAAAGACCAAGAAGAGACTTTACATCAATCAAGAACATCATGAAGAATGCATCAATGGATGTATTAAATGTGTTGTTACGATGAACACCGCAGACCCATTGCCCAGAAAAGAGACGTTGAATTATTTGACTGGTAAAAATTTTGAAACAGCGTCTAAGAAAGAAAGAAAAATAGTTATTAAAAAAGAAATTAATGATGAAGAGAGACTCAATAAATTTAAAAAGCCCAAGAAATAGTACATAAGGATTAAGCAATAGGTCTAACTTATATTCTTGGCTCCATTTCAAGATTCTGCTTAATTTCCACATCCACTTTAAATTTTGCACTATCGATCTGCAGCTTGCTGCCATCATTTATAGTAAAATAATAATAATATTGACGATTGTTGTTTCTATTGCTAGCATTAGTAAGATAATTGGTATAGGAACGAGACAAAGTTTAAATAATTATATTAAGTCTAGAAAACTAAAAGTATGTTAATGGTAAAATTGACACTATTTGTCTATGCATACTAATACAATTGCACCAAATAGTTTAAAAGGTGAAAAATGAGAAGAAATATAAACGATGCTATAAATAGTGTTTACTTGCCAAGAAATATTTCATATCGCATTATTATTAATTTATTAATTTTAAAAACTCTTTCAAAAAAAGAATTTTACTATGGATTTGATTTCAAAAGACCATGGGATAGTTTAATTAATTCTATTGAACAAAAAGAATACTTTATATATGAGTATCTACCATCTTTACAAAATAATAAAATGATTGATCATAATCTATCTTTGGTGTTTAAAAATATGCATATGCCTTTTACGGATATTGATGATTCGGCGTTTAGAAAATTGGTTGATACAGTTGAATATTTCGAAAATGAGGATATCGTTGAATTTATTGCTAATCTATCAAATGATTTTAAATTAGAATATATTAAAACACTTGATATTCAAATTCAAAAAAATATCATCAGATTATTAGATATTAAAACAAATGACAAAGTTCTAGATTTAAATCTTGCTGGAAGTAATGTTTTATCTTTATTAAATAATGACTCTCGTAACAATGTTGGATTTATTCAAAATTATAATGATTTACCTATTAGGTACTTAGAGCTTTTACTAAGTGATAATGCCCATGCATATTTGATTCAAAACAATCCCCTTATTGAATACAATTCAAAAGTGAATAACAAATTTGATATTGTTTTTGCCGTCCCTCCATTTGGTGGGAGATTGTCAAAAGAGGATTATGATTTTGAATATCCAATACAAGCATCAACGCCTCATAATTTATATATTCAAAAAGCATTAAACTCTTTAACTTATGATGGAAAGTGTGCTCTTATAGTTCCTGATAACTTTTTGAATCAGACAAATAAAGAAGCGAATAGTGTAAGAAGATACATTTTTGATAAATTAGTTTGCGTGATCAATTTAGGTGCAGTTTTAAAACCTTATACGGGCTTAAATGTAAGTTTACTGATTTTTAAAAATGATAATAACAATAACAAAGTCCTAATGGCTAACTTTCAAGATAATAAACAATTTCCAATAGATGACTTTGCTAACTTTGTTGATAATGTTAAAGCTTGTGGATTTGAACTCAATGTACTTAATGTATAC
>Ga0075011_10002116_pt1 | contig 10769 bp, 11 predicted proteins | sample TARM_MetaG_T_14_FD_72354 | JGI IMG/M metagenome (GOLD analysis project Ga0075011, IMG submission 72354) | Freshwater microbial communities from Pennsylvania, USA, analyzing microbe dynamics in response to fracking - TARM_MetaG_T_14 | ecosystem: Environmental > Aquatic > Freshwater > River...
GTCGTTCCCGATGCCGACCAGGAGCACCATCGTCATGATCTGCACGGCCACGCCCAGCACGGTCTTGTAGTAGTTGAGCGCCATGTCGGAAGTCCAACGCGACCCACCGAAACCGAGGAAGAAGATGCCGGCGTACATCAGCAGCCAACCCGAGACGAGCAGCAGCAGCATGTTCACCGCGACAACTGCCAGCAGGATCAGGATGCCGACGCTCAAGGCCACACCGATGAAGCTATCCACGGGAGACCAGATCGACGAGTTCCTGAATGCCTGCTTCAAGATCATGAAGCCGATATCCACGATGCCAGAGGGTGTCACCGATGCCACCCCGGACGCCTGCTCACCGATCCGGGCCAATGACTGGATGATCGAGTTGGCGAAGGCCGGGCCGTTGCGCAGCAGCCAGAGGAAGAAGCCAAAGAACAGGATGAAGCGGATGAACTCGGCGAAGAACTCGCCAATGTCGGCCTTGCGCAGCGCCATGAAGCCGAACGTGAAAACCAGCGAGATCGTGCCCAGCGTCCAGAACAGGAACATCGCGGCATTCATCACCACCGTCTGCCAGGACGTGGCCCGCGTGGCGAACTCCGTCACCACCTGGTCAAGTATCCCCTGGTTGGTGAGCTGGGCCGATGCGGCGGTGGAGTAAAGCGCGAGGGTGACGCCGATCAGCGCCGCCTTGTGCAGTGCTTTCATGGCTTCGCCTCCTGGTCTTTCGGGTCGGCCAGTTCGAGCCAGTTCATGGGCTTCTCGGTCGGCGCGATGCCGCCGGCGGCCGGCGACCGACGCGAGCACAGCCCGGCGAATTTCTCGCGCGTGCCCCTGTCCTCAATCTTCTTGATCGCCTCGATCTGGCAATTGGTGTCATTGACCTCTGGCATGGGCGGAATGGCCGGCTTGTTGTCGCAGCCAGCCACCAGCACCACCACGAGGCCGGCAAGCAGCATCGTTTTTTTCATGGTGCAGGGCCTCCGTCAGCGGGTCAGTTCGAGCCAGTTCTTCGGGCTGGCCGTGCGCTCGATCCTGGATTCCCTGGAAGTCGCGCCGGCGGCCTGCTGTTGCGCCTCAAGGTCGGCCTGCGCCTGCATCCTGGCGGTCGCGGCGTTCTGCTGCGCGATCAGCAGGCCGCGAATCTGCAAGAGCTGGTTCGCCTGGTTGGCGGCGAGCTGGTTGGCGAAGCCGATGGCCTGCATCTGCCCGGTCGCACCCTGCGCGGCCGACTGGAGCCGTTCGAGCTGGCGAGCGTCGGCGGTCAGGTTGCGCTGCTGTTGCTCCAGACCCTTGAACAGCGCGTCGTTCGCCTTCTTCTGGCTCTCGCTCGCCAGGCGGCGGTTTTGCTCCATCGCGGCACGCTCGGCATCCGAGCACCCGGCGGCCGAGAAGCACGGCGAGCCGCGGTAGTAGCTCACGTCCTGGAACTTGCCCAGGTAGGCGTCGAGACTGCCGAGCTGGTTCCGGTAGTAGTCCAGCGTGTTAACGGCATTCATCAGCCCGTTGATCGTGGACTGCGCCTGATCCCAGATATAGGCCGCCGGCGCGACCGTGTTCTGGATCATGTTTTCGTACTGCTGGAGCTGGGTTTGGTACTGCTCAATCTGCTTGAGCGTCTGCGCCACCGACTCGATGGCCGTCATGACGTTCTGCACCAGGTTCCCGCCGTCGATGACGGGAATACCGGCCTGCGCCGGGGTGACGATGATGCTGCCGGCCAGGGCAGCGGCGAGCGCGGTTTTAGCCGCTAAAAGGCGGACGTGTTTCATAGTCGAGTACCTCGATGTGATGAGCGGCTGCGCTGCGCCGGCCTGCTGCCTTGTCGGCAACTGGCGGCGTTGGGCCATCACAGAGACAACACGCCACGAATCGCTGTCCCGGTACCCGACCTGAGCGACACCGTTGCGCCCGGCCATTTTTGTTGAACATCGGTGTACGGGGGTGAAGCTCGCGCTGCGCCTCCCAGGGAGTGAAAGCGCTCGTCATCGACCACGCCCCTTGCCGTTCTCTTGGCGTTTGGCCCTCTTGGCCTCCATCTGCGCCCGTAGCCGCGCCTCGCGCTGCGCCAGTTCGGACGGTGCTGATGGTCGTACTTTGGCTGGCATCGGCGCTTGCGTCGGCCGCTGGGCTCCGCCCTCGATATACAGGCCGCCGAGCTGGCCCAGCGTATGCAGGCCATGCCGACGATGCGGCGGTGGTTGCCGGCCGACAGGTGGCGCGCCGGGACGGACTCTGGCCTGAGCCTTCGCAGCCTCGACCAGCCGCCGACGCTCCAGGATCGGATCGGTGAAGATGATGGGCAGCTGCGCATCCACGGCCGCCCGGATCGCGGTGGCCTTGAACGCCACGCTGCCGCTGACGGTGATGCGTTCGCCGTAACGCTCCATCGCCATGCGCAAGGCGGCTAGCACGCCGGCGCGGTCGGCCTCACTGGACACGGCCAAGCGCTCGCCATCATCACGCACGGCTGAGCTGCCGGCGCGGTAGATGATGGTGCCCTTCTTCGTGATGTTGTCGATCACCAAGGCACGACCGGCCTTCACCACACCCTCCCCCTGAAGGGTGTCCCCCTTTAGGCCCTGGGCCACCTCACGGGCGCGCAAGGCATCGATGGCCTGGCCGTCGCCGGCCATTGCCTGCTGCTTGAGCCAGTCGGCCCACGTGCGCCGGCTGTGCGCCAGATAGATAGCTGCCCGTTCCTGGTTGTGGCGCTCGTGGATCGCCGCAAGGTCGGCGTGCAGTGCCGCGCTGGCCTGGCCGTACAGAAGCCGCTTGGTCAGCCGGCCATCGGTGAAGTGCTTGATCGCCGCCCGCTTGGTGGTCGCCACCTTCTTGGCGCTCTCTACGGCTCGATCCTTCCTGCGCTTCGCCTCGGCCAGCGCGCCTGCCCTGGTGGCCGTGAGGTGCTGCTGTGCCTCCTTGTACCGGGCGTACAGCTCGACCGTGTTCACGCGCAAGGGGATCGGGCCTTTCTGGTACTGCCGCTTCGCTTTGGTTCGTGTCTGCCGTTCGGGCGAAGCCACGAACGGGCCAAGTCGTGCCTCCAGCTTCGGCTTGGAAAGGTCGCGGGCTAGGGTGCTCGCCTTGACCATCGTTCCGTCGCCGGCCTCGATCACCAGGCCGTTCGCACGCTCGCGCAGCTCCAGGCCGTTGTCGCGCATGACCTGGTGCAGCTCCTGCCAGGACTGCGCGCCCTTGATCTCGTCCAGGCACTCGCGCTTGATCCAGCCGACCAGGCTTTCCACGCCCGCGTGCCGCTCCATGTCGGCCGCCCTGCCCTCGGCTCCGCGCTGGCGTGGTTCGTGGTTGTCCCGCTCCAGGCCGTAGTCGCGTTCCAAGGTCGTGCAAAGCTCGGCCAACGCCCGATGCGAGTAGTACGGCTCGTGCATCGTGTGCCGCGTGGGGTGAATCTTGTTGATGGCGATGTGGATGTGCAGGTTGTCGGTGTCGTTGTGAACGGCACTGACGCGCTGATGCTCGCCATAGCCCAGCCCGGCGCAAATGCGTTCCTCAATCGCGCGCAAGGTGTCGGCGCTGGGCTGTTCGCCGGCCCGGAAGCTGACGATCAGGTGGTAGGTCTTGTCGCCCTTCGCGCGGGTGTTCGTGTGCTGGGTCGCCAGCACCTCCGTGATGGCGTCCTGCACCGACACGGCATCGCAGTTCGTGATCCGCACCTGGCCCAGCCGGTGATCCTTGCTCTGCGCGTCGGTGAGGTAATTCACCAATCCGGCGAAATCCGATTTACCCAGCGAGCGCATCGGCACGTGTTTAGCGATCACGACCGACCTCCTGGCGTTTTAGCGGCTAAAAAAATCATGCCCCCGACCTCGGCTGCACCACGGATTTCATGAGGCGGCTCATTTCGTCCTGGGTGGCTTCGATCCGGCGCAATAGGGCCAAAATGGTCGCCGCGCTGAATTTGGCCGTGCGCGCGTCATCGGCCAGCCAGAGCTTGAGCAGGCCGCCAAGGCGGCCAAGATCGCCGTTGACGCGCACCAGCTCGCGCACGTGCTGGTAGTCCATGACCCCCTTGACCTGGTAGCCCTGGCCCACGTCGCGCAGATAGCGCGCCACGCTGACGCCGGCCCGCTTGGCGTTAGCCTCGATCTCTGCCCGCTCTTCGGGCAGGCAATAGACCTTGATGGGCGGGCTGCCCTTCCTCGTCACCTTGTTTTCGTTGGCCTCCATCTTGGCGTCCTCATGTCGTTGCCGGCGGTCGCCGGATGCCTCGCAGAGCAGGATGCCCGTTGAGCGCCGTAGGCGCGAATAAGGGAAAGTGAAGGGAACACCGCGCTTGCGCGGTGGGCCTACTTCACACATCCTGCCCGCATCACGGCGTTGATTACTCCACGGAAAGCACCTCGAATCTGTCGCTGTGCATGTGCTGTTGATGCGCTGTCGACGTGGAACAGCGCGCCGAGAGTGCGGTAATGGCCGGAAAGGGCCAAGAACAGCGCGGCGACAGCGCTAGGGTTGCGTATCAGCAGCGCATCGACTGCACGCTGACAGCGATGCAATGCGATCATCAGAGCACCGCCGCGTTGTCGAGCTGCTGGAAGATTTGGGTCTTCACGATCTTGAGGCGTTGCCGCGTCATGATCGTGAGCGCCGGATCAGCCAGAGCCTCATCGAAGGTGCGGCGCTCCTGGAGCATTTCCGAGAAGTCGCGCCCGTAGGTTTCCACCTTGAGTGTCGGAATCTGGATGATGGCCGACACGCGAGCCTTGTTGTCCGTGTACGCCTTCATCTTCTCGAAGCCCTTGCCTTCGCTTTCAATCGGCCCCCAATAGGGATTGAGCCAGACGACGAACGTGCATTCCGCCGGAAACTGCGCCGCGAGCTGGGCAAGTCCCATCAGCGTGTCCTTGAATGCCTGGCCGCCGGTGACGACCGTATGCACCACGAGTTCGTGGCCCATGTCCTGGAGCATCGCTGGAACCTGATTCCCGATGAGGTAGCTGGACAGCGGCACGAACGAGCTGGCCCCGTTGTCGACGATGACCTCGCCGTCCGCCAACGCGATCATTTCGACCAAGGCGTCGAAGGTGCGTGTATTGATCTCGTCGCCATCCATGATGTCGAGTCGACGCACGTTCAGGGCTTTGTACCCCTCAAAGGTCGAATTGACCGGATCGGTGTCGATGCAAAGTGGCTTTGCGCCCTTGCTCGCTTTGTACTGAGCAAGAGTCGCGGCAATCATCGATTTACCGACACCACCCTTGCCTTGAAGAACCATGTGAATTTTGGTCATTAGATCAAGTCCTTATCTTCCATTCTGGGGTTGTAGTGAAAACTGCGAATTCCAACGGGCTCGACTGGTTTTCTCGGCTCGTGGATCGGCTTGTTCGGGCGCTCATTGCTTCGCTTCACCGGCACCGGCTTGCTCTGCTCGGCCGACGGATTCGTGATGTGTCGGCGAACGTGCTTGAGAAAGGTCTCGTAGCGGAATGACACGCGCCCAGCTTCGTGCAGGTGTTCCCAGATGGTCTTGAGCGCGTAGCCGGCGGCGGTCGCTTCGATCACATCGGCACGCACGGCCAGAAAGGCCGCCAGGGCCTCCCTGCGCTTGGGCCTTGCGGCTTGGTCGCGCTGCGCAACCCAGGCGGCCAGCTCTTCCCGAAAGCTCTTCGTCACCTCGCCGCCTGCCTTTGATCCATCGGCCATCGCGTCACACCTCGTAGCCGTGCGAGCTGAAGACCTGCGCCATGTTCGCGCCCTCCCAGCTTCCAGGACGGGTGATGACCATGCCGGCATCCTCGGCCAGCATCGCCAGAAGCGACGCGACAGTGAGGGGGCCATGGCTGGTGTAGCCGTCAAAACGGGCGTTCGCAGCGGTGCACCTCTTGGCGAGTTCGTGCAGGCTTGCCGCCGTGGCTTCGCTGACTTGAATCGTTATCCGCTTCATCAGTCCTCCCCACGACCCAACGAAGGGGAATCCTCGCCCACGGCCAGAGGGCCGGGGCGGCGGGCCAGTTCGCCCGACAACTTGCGCGCTTCGATCCACTGCTCGACCTCGGCCAAGTCCCAAGCCACATTGCGGCTGGTGAGGGTGATGCGATGTGGAAACTCTCCCCGCAACTCCATGTGGTAGATGGTGCGGTCTGACAGCGGGATCATCGCCAGCAGCTTCTTGCGATTGATGAGGGTCTTGCCCTTCACCACCTCGGCAATGGGCTGGCGTGGTTTTTCTGTTGCGTGCATCTTCTGGCGTATTCAGTCACTTGCGAACGAGTGCCTGATGTTGCCCGGACAATCCTAAATCTTCAGCAACTTAATTATCCAATTAGGTTGACATCAAAATTCTGCTGCTTTTGCGTTGTATGTTGTAGCGCTATACAACATACAACACGCTACAACGAACCAAATCCATCTGGCGGCCGCCATCGTCGGAAGTAGCGATGCTGGCCAGTTTGTCTGGCCTGGTCAGCCTGAACCCGCCGCCCCTTTTCTTGGCGTTCAACCTGCGACCGTTCCGACAGCGCGGCAATCTGTTCGTGGCGCTGCCGTTGGCCGGCCTGGCAGCGTCCAGGAAGCCCACAGGAGCGTTTTCAGGAGCAGGAGCGCCCTCTCGGCCTCGCCTTGCCGTTTTTTTCGTCCTAAGCGTTTCTGGCGCGTTCGGCGCGGCGTGTGCCGCGCCACTCTCAGCTCACCGGCCTGAGGCCGGCACGATTTGTCGGAGGAGGAGCCACCGCATAGCGGTGGGGGAACCCCGCAGGGGTGCCCCGGCGAAGCCGCCAGCGCACGAACTGTCAAGTTGTCCACAGCCCCGCCGACGTTAAAGATCTTTAAGTTAAAAAGACAGTTAAAGGCGCGCGCGCGTTACAGGTTTCAAAAACCCTTGCGCGACAATGCCTTGTGGGGTGGGCGTGCAGGTAAAAGCACGAAGTTGGGTGCAGGTGAAAGCACGATACGAGTGCAGGTAAAGGCACGCTCCCATCCACAGATGGCGCAGGTGAACGCACGTGCCAATCCACAGAGATCACCCCTGGAAGCCCGAAGTCAAGTGCAGGTAAAAGTACGTGCCCTGCGTGGAAGCACGTGTTAGCCGGATCGCTTCCCGGTCTTCCGGGTATGGGCCTTCTCGTGGGCCAGCAGCGAAGCATGCAACCTCCCAGTCAGCATGTCCTTGGCCTCGGCGATGCGGCCCTTGGGGCCATTGGCGTAGAACGTCACCATGTCTCGGCCGCCGTCGAACGCCATGAGAAAGTCGGGCAGTACGCCAGATTCGGCCAGCGAGCGCATTGCCGCACGGAAATTCCGCAGCGCATCGGTGCTACCGCTCTTCTGGTGTAGGACGGCCAGCGACACGCGCCAGCTTGGTTGACGACCGCAGTGCTTTCGCGCCAGCTCGTAGATGCGCCGGTCAAGCGGTTTGCGCAGTCGGTAATAGCTGCGCGAGAGCGTGAGGAATTCGCCGGCGTCGATGGCTCGGAACAGCCATTCCGGTAAGGTCACTTCCAGCGACACCATGCGACCGTCGTTGGGTGACTTCTCGATGATCTTGGCCGATTCCACCAGGCCCCAGAACGCACGAGTGCGCAGCCCGCCTGTCTCGATGTTGGTTTCGACCCGCGTGCCGGTGAGCCGCCCAAGCATCTCGCCCGCCCGCTCGTAGGCGCGGCCACTGGTGTCGCGGTTGGTGGCCGTGAGGAAGTCGTACATGGTGAGGCGCACCGTGCGCGAGATTCTTGCCCCGCGGTTCTTCGCCTCGACGAGCTGGCCGGCGCAGTAGAGCCACAAATCCTTGTCGTGGATCGTTGCGCAACCGTCCGGGCCGGGCTTCACCGTCACGGTGTTGCCGTTGCGCTCGTAGGTACGCACGCGAGTGTCGCCAGCCTTCAATGCGAACAACGGATGTTCCATGCTGGCGAGGTCATCTTTCGGCGCGGCATCGGGGATGCCGAGCGTGAAGAAATCGCCCTGCCTGCCACGGTCAGGCGCAAGGTGTGTTGTGGGCTCAGCGGCTGTGCGCTCGTCCTTCTCGTCACGGGGCGAGCGGAGCGGCCCCGGTGATGAGAAAAGCGAGTCCGGCATTCATGGTCTTCAATTGATCACCACAAGGCTAGCCGTCACACCAATTGACTGTCAGCGATTTAGTTGTACACTTTGGTTGACATGGAAACGGAAGATCAAGCAAGAGAACGCCTAGGGCGGTACTACATCCATATCTGGGATGGATGCGCGCCCATCGTTTCTCAAGCGATCAAAGAGTTCCGAGAGCGCTGGAAACCCTACTCCGCGTCCTCGCGCCAGTACCCCATCGTCCGACTGGTAGAGGAACGCATCGATCCCGCCGTGGCGGCGTACATGGCGACTCTTCCGGCGCGCTACTCGGGCTTCGTGCCCGGAGCCAGCGCACGGGCAGGACTCAGCACCATCATTCGTCAAGTGGGGCTTGATGAGATGGTTCGATTGCAGCGGTGGTTGCTGCGTAACTTCATCAAAACGGAGAACAACTGGACTGCCAGAGATCAGCGCTTTATCGCAACCATCGAATCCTTAATCGAACTGATTTGGGACTGCGCCTGCAAAAGACCGACACGATCCAAGATACCAGGCGAACACCAGCTCCCTTTGCTCCCTTTCGGGAACGCGCAGCGTCGTCAAGGTTTTTGTAGGTTCTGCGGAGCGTTGACGGAATTAGCCTCGTTCATCGAACATGGAAATTGGCCTCGGGGGGATCAAGAGAAACTACGCTTGAGCCACCGCTACTGTGCCGAGCATCGGCCAATGCTCCCGGATGGCACCCAGAATCCAGCCTATCGACGCGCCATGCGTTCGGCGGATCACTTCGATCAGGAGCTACTGCGGCTGAGCAAGCAAAGCGCCAAACCGGAGAAGCTGCGTGCGGCCTCAGGGGATCGGGCTGTTGACCGCTACATCCAAGGCCATGTGGCCCAAAAATCCTTGCAGCCCGTCGACAAGGCCGAGTTGAGAAACCAGGCGCGCCTGATGGCCGACAAGAGGCTGACCGACCGAAAGAAGGCGATCATCATGATGATCGCCTCGGGACAGAGTAAAAAACAAGTCGCAGACGCCCTCGGGATCAGTCGCCAGGCCGTTTACAAGGCCCTGGCAACGATCTCGAAAGACTTCCATCTCGACGAAGCACAGTGACGGCCATCGACCTCGGCGGGCTGCTTTTTAGCGGCTAAAACGCCTTCCTGGCTGTCCAGCCGTCGATCATGTCCGCCCAGTCTTGCAGCATGGCGGTGCGTTGCTCGCGGTATTCAGCCTTGTTGTAGACGGCCCTGACACCACGCTGTTCGTGCGCCAGGCACTTCTCGATCCAGTCGGTGTTATAGCCCGCCTCGTGCAGCAGCGTGCTCGCCGTGCGTCTCAGGTCGTGCGGCCCGAACTTGCCAAGGGTCTTTCCTTCCTTCTGCGCCAAACGGTACGTCAGCGTCAGCACCTGGTTGAGCGTGGCGCTGCTCATCGACGTGTCCGAGTCGTACCGCGACGGCAGCACATAGTCCGATCCGCCGGCGAAGGTCTTCAGGGCAATGAAGATATCCAGCGCCTGCCTGGACAGAAAGACCAGGTGCGGATTGCGCCGCTTCATCCGCTCCTTCGGGATCGTCCAAAGCGCCTCGCTGAAATTGATCTCGCTCCACGTCGCGTTTGTCAGCTCGCTTTTGCGCACCATCGTCAGCAACAGCAGCTTGGCCGCCGCCCGGATGGATGGCGTCGTGCCGATGCGCTCCATGTACTGGTACATCAGCCCGATTTCGTCGGGCGTCAGCGCGCGGTCGCGCGGCTCGAACTTGGCGATGCTGGTGGGGCGCACCAGCTCGGCGGGGTTCTCGACCTTCTGGCCGCGCTCGATGGCCCAGCGGTAGACCTGGAGCACCACCTCGCGGGCATGCACGGCCGTGGCCGGCGCACCGCGCTCCACGATGGCATCGGTCAGCGCCCGCAAGTCCTCGTGGGTGATTTCGACCAGCTTCTGATTGGCGAACTTGGGTTTCAGCTCGCGCTCGTAGACCGCCCGGCGCATGTCGCGGGTGGAGTCGGCCATCTGGTAGCCGCGCAGCCACTTTTCGGCCCAGGCGTCGAAGGTCTCGGCATCCTTGATGCGGGCCTTGTCCCGCGCCTTCTCCTTGGCCGGCGACTTCCCGACCGCGATCAGCTTCTTGGCCTCGCCCAACTGCTCGCGGGCTTCCGACAGGGTGATGCCGCCGACGCCGTAGCGGCCGAAGGTGATGGTCTCCTGCCTGCCGTTGATGGCGTAGTTGTAGCGAAACGAGATCGCCCCGGCCGGGGTGACGGCCACATAGAGGCCGTCACGGTCGTTCACCTTGTAGAGCTTGTCCTGCGGCTTGAGATTGCGCAACTTGGTATCAGTAAGCATGGGCACCCTTCTTTTCAGGCCGCCGATACCATGCTTACAAACTCTCGGAATCCCGCCTATTTTTCCTTATAGATCAACGATCTATCGGATTTCCATACCATGACAGCTCGTGAAGCGACGACATGGTATCGAAGCAGGATCATGGCATCGGCTCAGCCAGTGCCATGCACCATACCATGAAAAATTCGTGCTTGGCGATGCCAAAATCTTCCAGCCGTTGCCAGACAGCAAACCAAAAAATCCATTTACATCAATGACTTATAAGTGGTTTCTTGCCTGCCATTGCTTGCCGCTGCCAGACGCCAAATCACTCCCACTCGATCGTCGCCGGGGGTTTGCTGCTGATGTCGTAGGTGACGCGGTTGATGCCGCGCACTTCGTTGATGATGCGCCCCGATACGCGTTTGAGCAGGCTGTAGGGCAGCTC
>Ga0075011_10002120_pt1 | contig 10764 bp, 9 predicted proteins | sample TARM_MetaG_T_14_FD_72354 | JGI IMG/M metagenome (GOLD analysis project Ga0075011, IMG submission 72354) | Freshwater microbial communities from Pennsylvania, USA, analyzing microbe dynamics in response to fracking - TARM_MetaG_T_14 | ecosystem: Environmental > Aquatic > Freshwater > River...
GCACTGGCTTGATTAAGCACTTCTAAAATCTCTACCCGTGCGGCAGTGGGCTTAATATTGTGTTGCTGTAATATGGCTGTTGAGTCCATCTGTTTCTCCCTAAAATGACAGTTAAACCCCGCATAATAACGCATTTTTCGTTAAGGTGCAACTAAGTTGCTTTCACTTATACTTTTGCGACTTAGTTGCATAACCCTGCGCCAAAAGCGCAATCCAAGGAGATAACATGTTGCGTTTGTTAGTAGCTCTTTCCCTTATTTTTGGCCTTTCTTATGCCAAACCTATCGTAAGCGTTAGTATTGTCCCCCAACACTTTTTTGTAGAAAAAATCGCGGGCGACACAGTGGAAGTCAATGTCATGGTACAGCCTGGCCACAGTCCCCACACCTACGAACCCAAACCTAGCCAGATGGTCGCTCTTGAAAAAAGCGATGTCTATTTTTCCATCGGTGTCAATTTTGAAACCACGTGGCTACCGCGTTTTAAAAGCGCTAAACCCGATTTGGTTGTAGTGGAAACAGACAAAGAGGTACAAAAAATTGCCATGGCAAAACATTCCCATGCAGAAGATGCTCACAAACACGGCCACAAACATAAACATGACCACAAACATAAACATGACCACAAAGATGAGCACGCCAACTATGGTGGCGATCCGCATATCTGGATGGACCCTGTGTTAGTAAAGGTCCAAGCCCAAGCTATCGCAAAGGGCCTAGCGACTGCTTACCCACAACATGCCCAACTTTACCGTACTAACTTGTTAGCTTTTGAAACAGAGCTTGATGCCCTAGATGCACAGATTAGCCAGAAACTCTCCGGTCTCTCACACCGCTCATTTATGATCTTTCACCCAAACATGGGCTACCTTGCTGCCCGCTACGGATTGGAGCAAATTGCTATTGAGATTGAAGGCAAAGAACCAAAACCTGCTGCCCTTGCTGCACTGATTAAAGAAGCCAAAGAACGTCACGTGAAGGTGATTTTTGTTGCGCCCCAATTTTCCACCACAAGCGCACAAACCATTGCCAAAGAGATTGGCGGAACTGTGGCGCACCTTAACGCCTTGGCTTTTGACTGGGAAAAGGAACTTCTAAAAAGTGTTGATGCCTTAGCTTTCGCCTTGCGCTAAGATAAAACTTGGGGTGTTTTTTGATACAATAGTGATTTTATGCACAAGGAGCTATTGTGTCCGTCGGCAAGAAACACCCTGACTTTACTTTTTCCGAATTGCAGCGTTTTTTGGCATTTAGCCCAAGTGCTTATTTTAAGTGGGGCTGCGGGCCAAACCACCCTGTCTTATATGTAAGCCCTTCTGTGGAAAAAGTACTGGGCTACACACCCGAAACTTTCTACTCCGGCAAACTTTGTTTTCAAGACATTGTGCATCCAGAAGACCTCAATCGCGTCAAACAAGAGTTGCTAGGACACAAAGAAACTCCTGTATTTACCCACCAACCTTACCGTTTAAAAAAAGCTGATGGCACCTATGTTTGGGTGGAAGACACCACCCAAGTCCTTTGCGATGAGGCAGGAAACCTTACGGGTTTTTTGGGGATTATTTCAGATATTTCCTCCCATGTGTTTAACACCAAGGGCCTCATCAAGGTCACGGCCTTTTTAGAAAACTACAAAAAAGCCCTCAATGAAAGCTCTATTGTCACCAAGAGTGACACCAAAGGTATTATCACCTACGTCAATCGCAATTTTTTAGACATCACGGGCTACACCATCGAAGAGGCTCTGGGTAAACCTCACAGCATTAACCGCCATCCCGATACCCCCCAACAAACCTTCCACCACATGTGGGAAGAGCTGCATGCTAAAAAAGTCTGGAAAGGGGTGCTTAAAAACCGGCGCAAAGACGGCTCGGCCTACTGGGTCAACATGACCATCTTGCCCATGACAGACGACCAAGGAGAGGTAGTAGAGTACATTGGCGTACGCCACGACATTAGCCCGATTATCCAACAACGCGAGACCATCTTGCGCCAAGCCTTTACCCATCCTCTCACAGGGCTTCCCAACCGTGAAAAGCTTTTAAAAGCCATCGACGAGAACCCTCCATGCGCTTTGGGGCTTTTGGATGTAGATAAATTTAGCCATATTAACAACCTTTACGGCTACACTAATGGTGACAAGATTCTGACCATCCTCGCGCAAAAAATCCAAGATTTTCTCGCTCCCCTTGAAGCCTTCACGCTCTACCATCTGAGTGCCGATGAGTTTGCCATCACTGCCGACAAAGAGTGCCGCATTGGCTTTGAGTCGGTCATGCGCGGTCTTTTGGAGGCTATCGACCACACACAAGTACAACTAGAACAGATGTATGTGATGCTTGACATTAGTTGTGGCATCTCTTTTGAAGCGCCTGAACTTTTACTGCGCACTGCAAACATTGCCATGAAAGAGGCCAAAACCCAGCGTGAAGATCTGGTTGTGTACCACAATGACACCTCCCGTCAAGCTGAATACGAGGCCAATATTGCGTGGGGTTCACGGCTGTTTGAAGCCTTGCGTGAACACAGGGTGGTGCCGTATTTTCAGCCCATCGTCAACAACAAAACCAAACAATGGGAAAAATTTGAAGCCCTTGTGCGCTTGGTGGACGAAGAGGGCAAGGCCCACAGTCCGTTTTACTTTTTAGATATTGCCAAACAAACCAAACAGTACAAAGCACTCACCCGCGCCATGGTTGAACAAACCTTTGAAGCGTTTTTGGGAAGAAGCGAAGATGTCTCCATCAACCTTTCTATCGACGACATCCTTGATAGCAACACCCGCTCTTTTTTGCTTGAATCCATCAAGCGGTATGGGATTGGAAATCGCCTTGTGCTGGAGCTTGTAGAATCTGAAGGTATTGAGAATTTTGAAGAGGTTATGGCGTTTATTGACCAAGTTAAGGCCCTAGGATGCCGCATTGCGATTGATGATTTTGGCACAGGGTATTCCAACTTTGCCTACCTTCTGCGCTTAAAGGCTGATTATATCAAGATTGATGGTTCGATGATCGAGCATCTTGCCACAGACCGCAATAGCCGGCTAATTGTCCAATCCATCGTCATCTTTGCCAAATCAATCGGACTTAAAACCATTGCCGAATTTGTCAAAGATGCCGCAACGCTCGAAGAAGTATTGAGACTAGGCATTGATTACTCTCAGGGGTACTATTTTAGCCCGCCTCTTCCTGCGCCGCCGGAGCCTTCTTGTTGATGCGTTTTTTAGTGCTCGTGTGGCTGGCAAGTATTTATGCTTTTGGCTGTGCTTTGTGTGCGCTTTACACCCCAACATCCCATGTCTCATTAGCTTTTTCGGTTAAAAACGACACCTTTGAAGAAGTGGTCATTACGTGGGAATTTTCCAAAGAGTTTACAGCCCAAACCCTCCAAAATTACGATAAAAATGGCAACGGAACCTTTGAGGAAGAGGAGCTTCGCGTCGTCAAAGAAGTGCTTTTGGAATACATTGAACAACGCAACCATCTCACCCAGCTTTCTTACTATGTAGGCATACAAACCTCCACCCGCATTCCCTTACATGTAAAGGATAACAGGCTGTGGACACAAAACGAGCAACTTTTTTATACTTACACTATCCCATTTGTTTTTCCCCTTGAGCCATCCTTGGTGCTTAAGGCCGAATTTTACGACCAAGGAGGCTTTTTTGACTTCCGTATCGTCCCTCAATCTCCCTATAAAATCACCCACCAGTTATGGGTTTCGGCCAATATTAACAACTTTGTCGGGTATTTTGAATTTGACCCCACCCCAACCCACCATCCTCACACCATCGCCCCCTTGGTGCAAGAATCCCCTGTGTCAAAATCCTCTCTACTGGGTCTTTTGGAAGAAAAATTAAAAGCATATTCTGAACAAATCAAAGCGATGCTACAAGACTCCATTCAAAATCCAAGTCTTAACACCTTTGCCCCTTTGTTGTTTGTCTCCTTTTTGTACGGCCTGTTTCACGCCGCAGGACCAGGGCACGGTAAAACCCTCGTAGGAAGCTACTATCTTGCGCGCGGTGGGCGATGGAGTGAGGCGCTGTGGTTAAGCGTGCGCATCGGTGTAGTACATGTGTTAGGCGCATTTTTGTTAGTGTTAGTGAGTTTTTACGGGGTGCAAACCTTTGTGAGCAAACTCTTAAGCGATGTTACACTCTATACCACGCGCATCGCGGCTACTTTTATTGTCCTCATTGCATTGTGGATGCTTGGAAGCAAGTTCTTTAACCGTGGCCACGACCACCACTGTGGCTGCAGTGCGTGCAAACCTAAAACAGGCTGGGGGATTGTGCTTGCCGCTGGAATGGTGCCTTGCCCCGGAACGGTAGTGATTTTTATTTTAACCTTTACGCTTGGCAGTTATCTTGCAGGCTTTTTGGGTGCAGTTAGTATGGCACTTGGTATGAGTACGGTGATTTTTTTTGCAGCCCTAGCAGGCCAGTCACTTGGCGCTCTTGGCAAATGGAAGAAATTTTCATCTCTCTTTGAGTTTGTTGCTATTGGTATCTTGCTGCTGCTTGGTACTTTTATGCTTTTGGGTTCTTTTGGGTAGCCTTACGCAACCCAGTTGCATTTTGGTATACTTTCGCCCATGAACGCTTTACATGTAACCAACCTCTGCTTTTCCTATGGCAACCAACCTGTTTTGGAAGATGTCACTTTTTCTTATACATGTAAGGATTTCCTTGCCATTATTGGGCCTAATGGTGGAGGAAAAAGCACCTTACTAAAGCTCTTACTTGGTCTTTTAGAGCCTCAAGCTGGAACCATTTCCCTACTTGGAAAACCCCCCAAAGAAGCCTCAAGTCTTTTGGCGTATGTGCCTCAAAACACTAACACCAACCTCTCCTTTCCCATCACCGCTTTTGAAGTTGCCCTCATGGGATGTTTAAAACCTAACACCTTCGGCTTTTTTTCTAAAGAGAATAAAGAAGAGGCTTTGCGCGCTTTGGAGCGAGTAGGAATGGTGCACTTAAAAGACGCCAAAATCGGTGAACTCTCCGGAGGCCAACGCCAACGGGTTTTTATCGCTAGATCCCTGTGTGCCAAAGCCAAACTGCTTCTTTTGGACGAGCCCACCGCGAGCGTAGATACCCAAGGACAACAGCATATTTTTGAACTCCTACAGTCGTTAAACCAAAATATTGGGGTGATTGTCGTCAGCCATGACATTAACGTAGTCCTAGGTTATGCAACCAAAATCGCCCACGTCAACCGCCGCCTTTATATGCACGATGCCCCTTCTAAAAAAACCAAAGAAACCATCCTCTACACCCTGCGCAACGCTCAAGGCCATCTGTGTCCCGTAGAACTCATCAACGCCCACACCTGCACCCACCCAGACCACCATCATGGAGCCTCCCATGCTTGAGATTCTTTCCTACACGTTCATGCAAAACGCGGTGATGGCAGGGGTGGTTGTGAGCATTTTATGTGGCATTGTTGGAACACTGATTGTTGTTAACCGCATGGTCTTCATCGCAGGAGGCATTGCGCATGGAGCCTATGGAGGCATAGGCATCGCCTTTTTCCTTGGAACGTCCCCTTTGCTTGGAGCGGGAATTTTTGCTTTTATTTTAGGGCTTATCATCGCTGCTATTACCCTTAAACATAAAGAGCGCATTGATGCTGTTATTGGTGCGCTATGGGCTTTTGGAATGGCTGTGGGGATTGTCTTTTTAGATGTGACACAAGGCTACAATGTGGACTTGATGAGCTATTTATTTGGCAGTATTTTAAGTGTACCGCGATTAGATTTATGGGTCATGGGGGGTATTACGTTGCTTGTGGGCGGCGTGGTTTTGTTTTTTTACAAAGAGTTGCAAGCCATGAGTTTTGACCCCGAGTTTGCGCAGTTGCGCGGTGTTCCCGTGCGTTTTTTGTACTATGTGTTAGTGGTGTTAGTTGCCTTGTGTGTGGTCGCAACCATCCGAGTCGTGGGACTAGTGCTTGTTATTGCTTTGCTAACCATCCCGCCCTACATTGCAGAAAATTTTTGCACGCGCCTTGGGACAATGATGCTTTTTTCGGCCCTGATTGCCACCGTTTTCACCCTTGCTGGATTGTGGCTCTCCTTTGCCTATGACCTCACCTCAGGCGCGTCCATCATCCTCGTGGCTTCTCTCTCTTTTTTCCTCACCCTTGGAGTTAAGCGGCTTAGAGCATAGTTTTTTGGGTTTCGCGCTTGGTGCGAAAGTAAGTTCCAAGCTCCGCAAGCAACACACCAGCCAAAATCAGTCCTGCGCCTAAAAGCTGGAGAGAGCTTAACACCTCATTGGCCCACAAATAACCTGCAAATCCCGCACTTACAGGCTCCATCGTAAAGATGATGGCTGTTTTAGCAGGGGTAGTAAAGCGCTGCATCGCTGTTTGCACAAAAAAGGCAAACACCGTTGCAAACACCGCAGTGATGATAATGGCTTCTAAAAAAATGCCCTCAAATGCGCTAGGCATCACTTGCCCATCCATCACCACCGCCCCCAACAAAGAAAACAGACTCACCACTGCAAATTGCACACACACGAGGACATAGATATTGCATTGCTTCACATAATGGGCGGTAAAAGAGATTTGCAAGGCAAACATAGCCGCACACACTAGGGCATACACCTCTCCAACCCCCACACCGATACCCCCTTGCACAGAGAGTAAATACAGTCCAACAACAGCCACCATAGCCCCTAGGGTCGAGTACACTGTTGTGCGTTTTTTGAAAAACACATAGACAAAAAATGGTACCATGACCACATTTAAGCCCGTAATAAAAGCAACCGTTGAAGAGTAGGTGTGGGTTAGGGCAAAGGTTTGAAACGCAAATCCTAAAAATAAAAAGGTGCCAAGAACTACCCCGCCAACTATGCTTGCTTTGTCAATTTTCCTAAAATGGCGGTAAGCCATGAGCGCCATGAGCGCGGTTGCACACAAAAAACGCCAAAATAAAAACACATACACAGGGGTCTCTTCCACCGCCTGCTGCACAGGAATAAAAGTCAACCCCCATGCAATCGCCACAAGCAAAAGGGAGAAGTCTGCACCAATTTCCCGCAATTTATGATGTACCACGCGCCACTCCTAGGTGTTTTAAAAGCGTCATTCTAGCGCACAATGTTGAAAAAATAGGCGGTTTGTTTGCCTAAGTTTTAGGAACTTTCGCTAGAATTAACTACTTTTTCTAGAAAGGTAGCCATGAGTGAACCCATCATTCAGATGAAAAACGTTCAAAAATATTTTGGCGAGTTTCACGCCCTGAAAGCTATTAATTTTCACGTCAACCAAGGAGAGATTGTCGTCATTTGCGGCCCAAGCGGCAGTGGAAAATCTACATTAATTCGCTGTATTAACCGTCTTGAAGAGATCGATAGCGGCGACATTCTTTTGGATGGCCATGATATTTACGACAAAAAAACCAACCTCAACCAGGTGCGTGCAGAAGCGGGTATGGTGTTTCAACACTTCAACCTCTTTCCCCATCTTACCATTGTTGAAAATATCTCCATCGCCCAAATGAAGGTAAAGAAAGTGTCCAAAAAAGAGGCGCGCGCAACCTCCATGAAGCTCCTAGAGCGCGTTGGCTTGGCCCACAAGGCAGACGGTTACCCCAACGAACTCTCTGGCGGTCAAAAACAGCGGGTTGCTATCGCGCGCACCTTGGCCATGAAACCTAAAATCTTGCTTTTTGATGAGCCAACATCCGCGCTGGACCCTGAGATGATTGGGGGGGTGCTAGATGTCATGCGAGAGCTTGCCAAAGAAAACTACACCATCGTGTGTGTCACCCATGAAATGGGTTTTGCCAAAGAAGTGTGCGACCGTGTGGTGTTTATGGACGAGGGGATGATTTTAGAAGAAAACAACCCTGAGAGCTTTTTTGCCTCCCCAAAAACCGACCGTGCAAAGAAATTTATTCAAGAAGTGTTAGTCCATTAAAAAATTTTTACAAGGAGTTTGTATGAGAAAACTGTTAGCGGTGCTTATGGTGTTTTTTGGCATCCAAGCAATGGCGGGCGATTTGGAGTTGTGGAAAAAATCTGCACTCAATAAAATCATCGAGCGTGGCGAGTTGATTGTTGGCCTTGAGCCTGGCTATATGCCCTTTGAAATGCGCGACAAACAAGGCAACATCATCGGGTTTGACGTGGACATGGCCAATGAAATGGCTAAAGCAATGGGTGTAAAACTTACCCTTGTGCCCACCGCATGGGATGGCATCATCGCAGGTCTTTTGGCGGGCAAATATGACATCATTATCTCCGGCATGACCATCACCCAAGAGCGCAATTTGCGCATCAACTTTGCTAACCCCTACATTAGCGTAGGCCAAACACTGTTAGTAGCCAACAAACACGCGGGCAAAAGCTGGCGTGACCTTGACACCCCCAACCACACCATCGTTACCAAGCTTGGCGTAACGGGCGAAATCGCAACACGCCGCATGTTCCGCCGTGCGCAAATCCGCACCTTTGAAACCGAAGCCGATGGCGCACAAGAGCTACTCAACGGCAACGCCGATGCGTTTGTGTACGACAAACCTTACAATGCTATTTTCATGGCTGAAAAAGGTAAGGGTAAAATCATTCACCTTGAAGACGAGCTAACCTACGAACCCCTTGGTTGGGCGATTCGCAAAGGTGACCCAGACTTTATCAATTGGCTCAATAACTTCTTGACACAGATGAAGGGTGACGGACGTTATGAGCGCATTTATGACCGTTGGTTTAACGACGACGCGTGGTTAAAACGAGTACTCTAGTCCATGGCTAAACAGCACCAATCTTTGCTAAAAAACAGAACATTCGGCCACGTTGTGGCCGTTTTGTTCTTCGTGGTTGTTGGTTATAGTTTTTTTGTTTCTGCTTCCAATATGAACTATATCTGGAAGTGGAACAGTATTCCTAAATATTTTGCCCATGAAAAAACGGTTATCATCGATGCTCCGTTTGATGGCGTTGTGAGTGTAAAGAAAAATATAATCCTTATCGAGGGTCTTGAAGGAGAGCGCACCATCGAGATACCCAGCGGGTATGAGATAAAGGTGTATGATGGCGCCTCTCTCTTTGAGTATGACGTTATCGCTTCTTCTACGCAATGGGAGGCAGGACCGCTTCTTTTGGGCCTATGGGTCACTTTGGAAATTTCTGTGATTTCTGCGATTTTGGCATTGTTTATTGGAACTTTTGTGGCTTTTATGCGCATGTCTAGCTACCAATTCCTCAATGACATCGCCGCAGTGTACATCACCATCATCCGAGGCACGCCCCTTTTGGTACAGATTTTTATCTTTTACTTTATAAACGCAACCATCTTTGAACTTGACCGTTTTGTGGCGGGTGCGCTGAGCCTTGGGATTTTCTTTGGGGCGTATATTGCTGAGGTCTTACGCGGGGCGATTCAGTCCATCGACAAAGGGCAGTATGAAGCGGCTAAATCTCTAGGGATGAACTACGGACAAACCATGGCGTTTATCGTCATGCCTCAAGCCCTAAAACGCGCCCTTCCAACCCTTGTAGGTGAAATGATTGCTCTAGTGAAAGACTCCTCTTTGGTTTCGGTCATCTCCATTACCGACCTCACCAAAGTAGGACGTGAGATTGTCGCCAATACCTTTTCACCCTTTGAAACGTGGTTGGTCATTGCAGGAATGTATTTTGGAATTACGGCGATTCTTTCGTATGTTGGACATCGCATCGAAAAAAAGATGAAACAACAAGGGGGCATGTAGCCTTCGTTTACATGTAAGGGCTTCCCTTACATGTACTCTTTTAACTGCTTTTTGAGTTTTTCAACCGCTTCTTCTTGGCGCGTTCGTACGTATTTTACGATCGCTTGGTGCATTTGCAAATCTTTTGGTAAAAAACGCATACAAAAGCGATACGCATCTTCGTACTCAATCACATCAAGCACCTCTGCTTCTGTCTCCACCGACACGCTTTCTTCATCATTCAAATCCAAAAAGACCCGCACCCGAGACCCTGTAGCCAGCCCTTCATTTGTTTTACTAAGAACCCCAAGTCCGCCCGTTGAAATATCAAACATAATACCCTCAACCCCAACTTTTTTTTCCAAATCCACCAATACTGCTGGCGTGGTGCTGCGAGGATGCACTCTGGCAGAATCACGCATCGCCGCGGGCATGTTTAACAAATAAACAAAGTTAGTGAGGGTAACTTCGTGCTTAGGGATATTGGAAAAAACAATGTCCGCTTTTACGGGCTTGTTAAAGAATTCATTTTGTACGATATACGCTTTATTGTCATGCTTCATGGCCAGTTTTTGCAAGGGGTCCATCTTAAACACGACTTCATCTTCACCTACTTCGACTATGGTTGCTTCCGAAGCAATAGGAACGCCTTCGTACAAATTTAAAAAGGTGATGGTGGCTTTTTTGTTGTAAATATTAGTAAATAAATCAAAAATATTATTGTGGACAAAAAAGTCTGTTTTCCCCCCAAAAGAAAAACTCTTTACATGTAAGGGTTCTTCGCAAGACTCATTAGCATCAACACTAAAACGCGATGAAGAGAGGGTTTGAATAAGCTCCAATGCCCACGGCTCATATTTTGCTTGATTTATCATATACAACCATCCGTGCGCCAAAACCAAAGAAGCCTCCATGGGACTTAGAACGCAAAGAAGTTTCCCTTTGGAAGGTGTTGCGGGAAGATAAATCGCCTCATAAAAATCCATAAGCGCGTCTGTTAATTCGGGCGATTGGGCATGTTTTAAGATGTTAAAACAGTGTTCCAAAAAGCCTTCTCTTTGGG
>Ga0075011_10002121_pt1 | contig 10761 bp, 9 predicted proteins | sample TARM_MetaG_T_14_FD_72354 | JGI IMG/M metagenome (GOLD analysis project Ga0075011, IMG submission 72354) | Freshwater microbial communities from Pennsylvania, USA, analyzing microbe dynamics in response to fracking - TARM_MetaG_T_14 | ecosystem: Environmental > Aquatic > Freshwater > River...
CTTAAAATTCTTTAGATCCCTATTCATCAAAAATTTTAATAATCTATTAAATTCCCCTGTGTCACTTCCTGCTAAATCTTTAAAACTTGTTATATAAAAATTTCTAACTTCTTTATTTACAAACCTTACTTTTTTATCTAAAGTTAAAGATAAATAACCACTAAATAACATAAGGTTCCATACAGTCCCTTCTCTTTCTAAATTTTCAAAGGAAGTATGGTCTTCTATTGTTATTTCTATATCCTCGCCCTTTGTTAAGTCTACTAATAAATCATAGTTACTTTTGCTTATATTGCTCAACAATAATTTTATAAGGTCATTTGTACTTGTATTTACCCAATAGGATTTTAATTCGTCATCCTTTATAAAATTAATTATAGACCATGGATTATACACAAGGCTTTGTCCAAAGACATAACCATTATACCACTCTTTTACATCTTGTATTTCATACTCTCTATTATAGTGACTTAGCATCTCTATTACTTCATATTCCTTTAATCCAAAGTAATCAAATTGATTAGATAGTATAGAATCAACATAAAGATTATTAAGCCCACTAAAGATACTTTCCTTTGCTACCCTAAGGATTCCTGTTAATACCGCCTTTTCTAAGTAATCATTATCCTTTAATGCTGCACTTAATAAGTTTCTATAAAAACTTATTCCTTCTTTATAATATTCATTCATATATGCACTTATTATAGGCTGATCATATTCATCTATTAGTATTATTGGTCTTACACCATGGTATTTATATAATAGTTCACACAGGAATTTTAAGCTGTTTTCATAATCTATTTGAGAACCTTGTCCCTTGGCAATAGAAATAAATAAATCTTCCATAAAAGGATCTATTGTTTCTAGCAAATATTTATTTTCAATAAAAATATTTCTAATAATACTAGTTGTTTTCCCATAGCAATTCTCCCATGTTAATTCCTTTACATCTTTAAAACTCATATAGATAATAGGATACTTTCCCTGCTTATCCATAGCTTCTTCTTTTTCTATTAACAAACCATTAAATAGTTCTCTATTTTTTTCAGCATTTTTAAGATTAAAAAAATACCTAAGCATAGACATATTTAATGATTTTCCAAACCTTCTAGGTCTTGGTAATAATAAAATCTTTGAACCTTCATCTATTATTTCCTTTATAAATAGAGATTTATCAACAAAATAATAATCTTTCCTTATTAATTCTTCAAAATTATCTATACCTATTGGTATCTTCTTCATATCTTCCTCCCCTTTAGAATTGACAATGTACAATTAAAACCTTTTTTACCACTGAGTCACAGAGCACATAGAGCTAACACAGAGTTTTTAATGATTTTAAAGGCTTTTTCTATTACAAAAGAACTCCTCTGTGGAAACTCTTAACTTCTCAGTGGCTCTGTGGTAATCTTTTAAAACCTTAAAGCTTGCTAACCCACTAAATGAACACCAAATTTAAAGATTTCAGCACAAAGACTCAAAGAACACTAAGGCACACTAAGAAAAACATAAGAAATAATTTCATATTCTTTTATTTAAAGGCTCTCCCTCTGGGAGAGCTGTCACGTAGTGACTGAGAGGGATCTTTTCTTTTTTTTACAAGATATACAGGATTAATCCCTGCCCTTACTTAATACATAATCCTTTATCTGCTTGCTACTTTTTTATTTGTGATGATCTTTCATCTTTTTATTACTTTAATCGCTTTTCCAATCTCGTGTAATCCCGTGGTTCAAAAATGCTTTTAATCCTTCAATTGGTGACTAATTAAAAGGGTTTGCCAGCGGCAAACACCCTACAAAAATTTTTCACTCTTAACTTTTAATTGATTCTAATTATCAATTCTTCCATTCCTAAACCCTAATTACTTTTATATATTTTTGTTTGCTACTATTTGGTTTATCTGGAATTGTCATTTCTATATATCCCCTTTTCAAAGCTGGCAATAAATAATTCTCTCTAAAACTAGGCCTATGTTTTAAATTTAATAATTCCATTAATTCTTTTGTTGATAAAGCTTCTTTTCCCATAACATTTAATAACGAGATAACTTGTTCGGTAACTTGTTCGGTAACTTGTTCGGTAACTTGTTCGGTAACTTGTTCGGTGTTTAATAAGTCTATTAAAGCATCACAAATTATTGTCAACATATACTCAATGAAATTCTTTGAATCTGCTTTTTTATCACACTCTCCCAACACAGAATAATATTCTTCCTGTCTCTCTCTTACTAAGGTTTCAATAGGTAACCATCCAAAAATTTCCTTCCAATTATATAATATTAGAGTATGCCACATTCTTCCCATTCTTCCATTACCATCAGCAAAAGGATGAATAAATTCAAATTCATAATGAAAAACACAACTTTTAATTAAGGGGTGTACGTCTGATTTTTTAGTCCATTCTACTAAATCTTTTATAAGTTTAGGAACTAAGTCTGCTGGAGGTGCCATATGAATAAGTTTTTGTCCTTGAAATATTCCAACACCTTCACTTCTAAAATTCCCAGATTCATTATGCAGGTCCTTCATAAGTATTTTATGTGCTAAAAGCATATCTTCAATAGAAACTGGATTAAAATATAATAATTTTTCATAGGCTTCAAATGCATTTTTTACTTCACAAATTTCATTGGGTGCTCCTAATATACGTTTTCCATTAATAATAGCTGTCATCTGCTCCAAAGACAGACTATTATTTTCAATTGCTAAAGATGCATGTATAGTTCTAATTCTATTATCTCTTCTTAATTTAGGATTACTATTCATTGAGCTATTTATATTTATTTTAACAAGCATTTCTGATATATTAGACACTAAATTTACTATCTTATCACTTAAAGTATATGGTGGAATATAGCTTTTATTATTCATTTTTACACCCCCTTTTTTAGAATTGACAATGTACAATTGATGGTTAAAACCCTAAATACTTTTTTGACAGGATTTACAAGATATACAGGATTAAATCCCTGGGCAGGAAAACCCTGCTCTTACTTAATACTTTATACATAATCCTTTATACTTACATCCGTCTCTTTTCTTTGTGATGATCTTTCATCTTTTTATTACTTTTATCGCTTTTCTCATCTCGTGCAATCCCGTGGTTGAAAATTGCTTTTAATCTTTACTTGGTGCTAATTGGTGTTCATTAGTGGCTAAATCAAAAGGGTTTTCCAGCGGAAAACGCCCTACAAAAATGCTGATTCCTAACTACTAATTCCTATTTATCTTTCCAATATTCTATCATATATCACCTATTTTTTCCACTATATCCCGTTAAAAGCAAAGAACAGGCACTGCCTGTTCTCTATATGAATATTAGTCCCTTGTAAATAAGTCTCTTGTATATATCTTTTCCAAAACATCTTGTAATTCATCTGACAATCTATTAGTAATTATCACATCTGATTTTTTCTTAAATTCGTCTAAGTTATTAACAACTAATGAGTTAAAGAATCTTTCTCCGTCTTTTAATACTGGCTCATGTATAATTACTTCTACCCCTTTAGCTTTTATCCTCTTCATAATTCCTTGTACTGCTGAAGCTCTAAAATTATCACTATCTGTTTTCATTGTAAGTCTATATACCCCAACTGTTTTAGGATTTCTTTTTAATATTTGCTCTGCTACAAAATCTTTTCTTGTAGTATTTGCATCAACGATAGCTTGAATAATATTATTAGGTACATTTTCATAATTAGCTCTTAGTTGCTTTGTATCTTTTGGAAGACAATAACCGCCATATCCAAAAGAAGGATTATTATAATGGCTTCCTATTCTTGGGTCAAGTCCTACACCTTCGATAATTTGCTTTGTATTCAAATTATGAGTTTCACAATATGTGTCTAATTCATTAAAATAAGCTACTCTTAAAGCTAGATATGTATTAGAAAATAATTTTACTGCTTCTGCTTCAGTAGCATCCATTAACAACATTTCTACTTCTTGTTTTTCTGCTCCTTCTAACAATAAATTAGCTATCTTTTCTCCATTAACAGATTTTTCTCCAACTATAATTCTAGATGGATATAAATTATCATAGAGAGCCTTACCTTCTCTTAAAAACTCTGGTGAAAATATTATATTTTCAATTCCGTATTTATCTCTAACACTTTTAGTATATCCAACTGGTACAGTGGATTTTATAACCATAATAGCTTCTGGATTAATCTTTAATACATCTTCTATAACAGCTTCTACTGATTTTGTATTAAAAGTATTTGTTTTTGTATCATAATCTGTTGGAGTAGCAATAAATACAAACTTTGCTTCCTGATATGCTTCTTCCTTATCCAAAGTAGCTTTTAAATTTAATTTTCTTTCTGCCAAATATTCCTCTATTTCTTTGTCACCTATTGGCGATATTTTGTCATTTATTAGCTTTATTTTTTCCTTAATAATATCAAGAGCTATTACTTCATGATTTTGTGATAAAAGTACTGCTAATGAAAGCCCTACATAACCTGTTCCTGCTACTGCTATTTTCATAATAAGTGTCCTCCTCTATGTTTATATTGTTATTGTTAATATAACACATTGTGAATGTTTTTTCAAGTCTTGTTTTAGCAAAAAACCTTAAAGCTTGTTAACCACTAGATTAACACTAGATATTCACTAGATTTAAAATACAAAACGTTTATATTCAAGTTTGGAATTTTTAAAATTTATTAATAATCCTACTTTTATTCCTGTTGCTTTTAAATAATTTAATAATTGAGCAGAGTGAATATCTGTCAGTTTATCCACTGTTTTTAATTCTACTATTATTTTTTTATCGATTAATATATCTGCTGTATAATTACCAATATTTTGTCCACAATAGTTAATGCTTATTTCTTTTTGTTGTTCAGAAATTATATTTTCCTTATTTAATAATACAAGCATTGCATTCTCATACACCTTTTCCAAAAATCCACTACCTAAATCTGAATGAACTTTCATTGCTATCCCAATAATTTTATATGTTAACTCTCCATATATTCTCTCATTCATTTAAAACCTCTTCTCAATTCAGTAATTAAATTTTTTCATCTTGTGTTTATCTGTGTTCATCCTGTGGTTAAGTTTTAAATTCTTTTATCTCTATTTCATATTTTGCACAAGATCTAAAAGATACTCTCTAAATTCATCCTTTACCTCTTCATGTCTTAATCCAAATTCTATATTAGCTTTCAATAGTCCAAATTTATTTCCTATATCATATCTTATTCCATCAAAGTTATATGCCAAAACCTTATCTCCATTATTGATCATAGAAAGAATAGCATCTGTTAGCTGTATCTCTCCACCCTTACCAGGTAAAGTATTCTCTAGATAATGGAATACTTCTGGTTCTAATATATATCTGCCCATACAAGCTAGCTTAGATGGTGTTTGATCTATTTCTGGTTTTTCTATAAAATTCTCTATTTTAAAGGTATCATTATCAAATTGTTTCCCTGGATCAACAATACCATATTTATTTACATCTTCTTCACTTACTTCTTGTACTCCAATAATAGAGCCACCTTGAAATCGTTCTCTTGTTTCTATCATTTGTTTAATCACTGGTTTTTCTTTAGAATAGACTATATCATCACCTAGAACTACTGCAAATGGTTCATTACCTATATGATGTTTTGCTGCAAGTATAGCATGACCTAAGCCCTTTGGTGTTCCTTGCCTTATAAAGTATATCTTAGCCATTTCAGATATCTTTCTTACTGACTTCAATAATTCATTTTTCCCTTTTTTCTCTAATGTGTCTTCTAACTCGTATGAGTAATCAAAGTGATCTTCTAAGGAATACTTATTCCTACCAGTAATTATAGTTATATCTTCTATACCTGACTCGATTAATTCTTCTACTAAATATTGTATACTAGGAGTATCTACTACTGTTAACATCTCCTTTGGCTGTGATTTAGTAGCTGGTAGAACTCTCGTTCCCAAACCTGCTGCTGGTATGACTGCCTTTCGTATTTTCAAATAATCTCCTCCTTTTTTTAGAATTGATAATTAAAACCTCAAAGCTTGTTTACCACTAGATGAACACTAGATTAAACACTAGATTAAACACTGGATTTAAAGATTTCAACACAAAGACTCAAGCCTTTTTTGACAGGAATTACAAGATATACAGGATTATTTTTTTACCACTGAGTCACAGAGTACATAGAGCTAACACAGAGTTTTTAACTTCTTTTAAAACTTTAAAGCTTTCTTTACCACAGGATGAACACTAGATTAAACACTGGATTTTTATCAATAATTTTTAGATTCTTTTATCGCTTTGCCCATCCTGTGTAATCCCGTGGTTCAAAAATGCTTTTAATCTTTGTTTTTATTCTTGTTAATCTTGTTTATCCTGTCTAAAAGCTTTTTTATTTTATCGCTTTTCTCATCTCGTGTAATCCCGTGGTTCAAAAATGCTTTTGCTCTATTAATAGGTGCTAATTTGTGTTGATTAGTTGCTGAATTTAAAGGAGTTACCAACGGCAAACACCCTACAAAAATTATTCACTCTTAACTATTAACTTTTAATCATTTCTTCCTATACCATTCCACAAAACTCCTAATTCCATCTTCAAAGCTAAGACTAGGATTATACCCTGTCATCTCTCTAAGCTTGGTAATATCTGCATAGGTTCTATCTACATCGCCTGGTTGCATAGGTAAGCTCTTTATCCTTGCTTTCTTTCCTAAAACCTTTTCTATAGTTTCTATCATTTCCTTTAGTGAAACAGGACTATTACTTCCTATATTAAATACCTCATATACTTTTTCATTATTTGATACATAATCTATAGACTTCTTTATTCCATCTATTATATCAGCTATATAAGTATAATCTCTAGAAGTACTACCATCTCCATAAACAGGTATATCTTCATCATTTAGTATAAGTCTAGTAAACTTATTAATAGCTAAATCTGGTCTCTGTCTTGGACCATAAACAGTAAAAAATCTAAGAAAGGCTATATTCATACCATAAAGAGAATGGTAAACATGCCCCATTACCTCATTAGCCTTCTTTGTCGCTGCATAGGGACTTATTGCAAAATCCACTACGTCTGTTTCCTTAAATGGAACTACCTTGTTATTCCCATATACAGAGGAGCTAGAAGCAGCAACAAGGTTCTTTACACCATATTTTCTACAACACTCTAGTATATTTTGTGTTCCTCTTCCATTAACTTCCTGATACAAAATCGGATCTTCTAATGACGGTCTTACCCCTGCTCTAGCTGCCAAGTGGACTACTACATCTATCTTGTCTGTAGAAAAAATTCTTTCTAAATTTTCAAAATCTCTAATATCAACAATTTCAAGAATATATCTATCACTATCAACCTTTGATTTTAATTCTTGAAGCTGTTCCTCTTTTGCTTTTGAATTGTCAATTGTCAATTTTTCATTTTCCATTATATTCAAAACATTTTCTATTTTTAAATTCAAATCATAATAATCATTAAAATTATCTATATTTATTACTCTATTACCAGTTTTTAATAAGCTTTCAGCTAAATGTGAACCTATAAAGCCAGAAGCTCCTGTGATTAGGTATGTTTTCATGGTTACTTATCACCCTTTATTTTAAATTGTAATACTTTGCTAAATAATTTTTTTATTATAAATAATTTTGATACTTTCAAACCATTTTCTATCCAAGCTATATAACATTCTTTATTAGCTCTAATTATATTTTTTATACTCTGATTACTCTCACCACCAAGTCTCATTTTTATTAAGTATTCATCTAAAAATTGAGTTGATATTTTATTTTTTTCTAAAAATCTAAGCATTATTTCATAATCAGCTGCTATTTTATAATTCAAATCAAATAATCCATACTTATTATAGATTTCTTTTTTTACAAAAAATGTTGGATGTGCAGGATGCCAACCATTTTTAAATAACTTCTCATTAAATTTTTCTGATTTCCAATTTCTAACAATTTTATCAGTATTATTTTCATCTACATAATAAAGATTGGCATACAATGAATCACTTTGATTGTTTTTTAATGTTTTAACAACTTTTTCTATTACATAGTTGTCATAATAAAAATCATCAGAATTTAATATGCCTATATACTCTCCTGTTGCCATTTCTATTCCTTTATTCATAGCATCATAAAGTCCATTATCTTTTTCAGATATCCATTTAAATTCAATATTTCTAACTTTAAATTTTTCCTCATACTCCTTTATAAATTCAATAGTTTTATCTTTTGAATTCCCGTCAACTACTATATATTCAATATTATTAAAGGTCTGTCTTAACATTGAATCAAAAGTATCTTTTATGGTTTTGGAACTATTGTAACTTACTGTTATTATTGATATTCTCATTAAATTATCTCCATTTTAGTTTTCTTAATACCAAGGAAATTAGTATATTTATTCTAAATTTAATTTTGTTGAATATAGAATATTGGCTTTTTTCTGATGTAGGCGATGCATTATTACCATGTCTTCTATATTTTATTAGTTTATTCTCTATAAAAATTGTCTTCCCAAAACTTTCCCCTATTATTCCAAGCCAAATATCATGCATTGGAATGTTCTTTGGAAAAGGCAAAGCTTTTTCTAAAATCTTTTTATTAAATGCCATACAACAACCTAAATAAGTATTTTTGTATAAATTCTTTGCAAATCCTTTTCCTGAATTTCTTAAATGAAAAAATGAATCTTCTATTATATTTAAATTACTATCAACTACTTTACAGTCACTTACAACTAAATCATAATTCAATAATTCTTTTCTCATTATTTCAACTTTATTATTTTCCCATATATCATCTTGATCACATAAAAAAATCAATTCGTTATTTACTTTTTTTAAGGCATTTTCAAAATTAGAGATGGGATTTCTAAATTTATTATTCTCATAAAGTTTTATTCTATCGTCATTAATTTCTTTTATTATTTCAACAGTATTATCTGTTGAGGAATCGTCGGATATTATTATTTCATCATCTTTATCAATTTGAGTTATAATTGATTCCAGTTGTTCTTTAATATATTTTTCTCCATTGTAAGTTGCCATACAGATTGAAACATTCATATTTTTTTTTCACCCCAAAAATAATAGATATATACATATAATGGATAAAGCGATTTATATTTCAAACATAATTTACCCATCCTTAAAAAAACTGTATAAACAATTCTTTTAGAATTATTTTTATATAATTCTATTGCTCCATTACAATAAAATTTGAATCGATTTAACTCTCTCTTTTTATCCTTACCTTCATCTCCTGATATTGAGTGTTCAACAAAGTTATCTACTAAAATGATTTCTTTTTTATATTTTTTATATTTATCAATAAAAAACATATCACTAAAATCAAGTTTTATTTTTTCATTAAAGGTTCCTATTTTATCTATGATTTTCAATGGCACTAACATACCACTATTAATTATAGATTTTTCATCCAAGTCATATACTTCAAGATATTTAAACTCGCTTTTGTTTTGTGGTCTACCTCTAAAATTTTTCTCTAAAAAAGGGGAATAAATTTTATTTTCTTTCCCTATAACTGATGTATAAATATAATCTTCGCCATATATTTCTGTTAATTTTTCGTATTTTTCAATCATATCTAAAGTAAATTTTGTATCTTGGTCTAAAAATAAAACGTATTTTTTCCCCAGCTCCTTTGCCAATTTTATCCCTTCATTATAAGCTTTGCTAACTCCAGAATTTTTGGGGTCATGAATGTAAATAATATTATTTGGGTATTCTTGAGAAGTTAATGAATTATCATAAATAAAAAATAAGAATTTTTTATTTATGATTAAATCTAATTCAAATATTTTTTTATTGTATAGCACTATAATAATTAAAAAATCTAACACTTTATCCTCCTAAATATTCCTTTGATTTTTTGTACAATTAAATAAAAATATAACAAATTACTTGTTAATAATCCAAAATTCTTTTTACTCACTTCTATAGTTTCTTTTATATTTAATTTTTCACTAATGCCTCCTGGTAGAGCATATGCAATAAAATTAGTAGAATAATAAAAATTATAACCCATTTTCAACAACCTTTGATTAAAATCAAAATCTGCATAAATTTTATATTTTATATTAAATGGAGGTTCGATATGAATTTTCTTTTTTATTAGTAAAGCTTGATGATGAATTGTGTTACAAAATCTTAACCTATAATCTATTCTTGATTTAAAAACTCTATTTTTTCCCAATCTAACATTTCCAAACACTATATCATTAAGTAGTATTTCGTTAATATTAGGAAGTTCTACTATGTAATCTCCCGCACCCAAGTATACTATATAACTATCTTCGCTTGCTAATCTCCATCCTTTATTCATAGCATCATATATACCCTTATCAGGTTCGCTAATCCATTTATACTTGATTCCCTTCTGTTCAAATTTTTCTTCATATCTTTTTAATAGTTCTAACGTATCATCTTTAGAGTTTCCATCTATAACAATATATCTTAAATTATTGTATTTCAAATCTAAAGTTTTAATAAACGTATTTTCTAAGTCTAATACACTGTTAAAACAAACTGTTATTAATGTTATTTCTGGATACTTTTCCATATTTTTTAGCAATACTACTCCCTCCAATCTTTTAATTTTTATTTTTTAAAGATAAAACAATAAACATATTAAATGTTTATTGTCCTTTTGATTTAGCTAGTAAATTAGCTACTATATAGCTTAAAAACATCATAGGAACAAACAATATTACAAAATAAAATAAATTGGTCAAACCTGTTGTTATATCTGTTATAC
>Ga0075011_10002122_pt1 | contig 10760 bp, 16 predicted proteins | sample TARM_MetaG_T_14_FD_72354 | JGI IMG/M metagenome (GOLD analysis project Ga0075011, IMG submission 72354) | Freshwater microbial communities from Pennsylvania, USA, analyzing microbe dynamics in response to fracking - TARM_MetaG_T_14 | ecosystem: Environmental > Aquatic > Freshwater > River...
CATTTTAGCCGATAATGAAACTTTTTCTTGGTTTGGGTCTTCTCTGAGGCTGTAAAAGAGGGTTCCTTTTTTTTCAGGTTCTTCAATTATGGAAATTAATAAATCAACGTATTTACTTGACCAAAACTCATTCTTGCTTTTATTGTTAAGTAAGAAATTTGAATACTTTTTTATATCTTCAATGTAAATCCATTTATCAATCATGAACTTTACCATGGAAAACTTTAATTCATCATTATTTGTATGTTCAAAGTTGTTTTCTATATAAGATTTAGCTTTAGAGGGATTAGTCTGAACTAATGCATCAAAAGCATAATTTCGTAAATGATGGTCAGTGTTTTCTAGAATACCGTTGACATATTTTAATATGTTCCTGTCATATTTGAAACTTTCAAAGAATGCTTTTTGTTTTTCTGCCTGCTGAGTAAACCCTGACTCTGTCATTATTTTATCAAATAGATTGGATTTATAATCACCATAAAATCCGCCAAAGCCTATACCAAATGGATTTTGCGATATCTGAAATATTTCAAGTATATTTCTATAATCATTTAAAGATAAATCTTTTTTATTTGCTAAACGAATTATATTTCCTATCTCACTATTTGATAGTTCTAATGTTTTTCTATTCTCTATTTTTGATCTTTGTAATCTGATATATAGTGAGTCGAGCAAGGTTCGATCACGGATAGAAAGTAATGACTCTTTAAGAGGGGAGATATTATTCTCTATTTCTAACCACTTATCTACCTTTCTCGTGAATGTTTGAGTTACAGATTCTTTAATATCGCCATAACCCAATATACCAAATAGAAAGATAAAGGCTACTAATGAACCGCCTATGACTGAGACAATTTTCAACGTTTTTTCTATAGCTCTTTCACTGATTTTATTGTTTTGAGCTTCGATCTTATCTTCTAGTCTTTCACATTGGTCATGAAAATTCTTTCTAAGTTCTTCTGATTTTTGTTCGAATTGCTGTTGGTAATAATCAGGCATTGTTATTTTTTCCTTTAATACTGATCTAAGACTATTTACCTTAGAAATATTTAAGAGCACTTTAAGGCAAGATAGTTCTCATAAAGACAAACCCAATCTTGTGTTGTACCACATTGTTAGTATTATCTGTTAAGTGCTAATAATTTTATATAGATAACTATGAAAAATTTCCTTTCCGCCGTGTATTCCGAAATGTCTAACAGGTTAAAAACACCACTACTGGGTACGTTTGCGCTCTGTTGGGTTGTGTACAATCATAGTCATGTTGCTAAGCTGGTGTTTTCGGACAATGCACAACGGCTACTGTTGATCGAGAAAACACCATTCTATTGGTTAAGTGATTTGTTTATTCCTCTTGGTTTTTCTCTTCTCTACATTTTCATTATACCGGTGGTTCAATGGGGACTTGATATCGCCAAATACAACCTTATTGAGAAACATCGGACTAAAACGCATCATGCTCAATTATTAGAGAAATATCGAAGTCAGACCCGAGTTGCCAAACAGCAGAGCAAAGCGAGTGCAGAGTATTGGAATATCCTGAACAAAAACCACGCGGAAAATGCAGCTCAGCAGATCATTAATCTAAAGGCTCAAGTATCGAGTAAAATGGAACAGATTAGAGAGCTGGAAGTACAAAATCGTATCTCTGAATCGAACTACTCCATATTGATGCAAAGTAATGAAACACTTAACTCAGAGCTAACTTGTATCCGTGACGAGGCTGGCACTCTGAAAAAACAGCTCAATACTGAAATTAAGAACGCTCAACAGTGGCAGACTGCTATAGAAGAGGCAGTAGGGAAAATTGAATCTTCGGAACCGAGCAAGCTAACAGTTAAATTCATTCAAGATTGCTCGATGAAGACCAACAATACGATTGCTTCACTTATAGAGAAAATCCGTACATACCAACTGGTAAGAGAGAATCCTGATCTTAATGAGCAAGTAAGTATGCTTAAATCTGACATTAGAAAGCTCACCGATAGCATTTTTGAAGACCTAAAAAATATATTGAATGATGAGCGAGAATTCTCAAATAGTTTGTATAAAGCCCTTAAAAAGGCTGAGAATCCTGAATATAAAAATGAGGGATTTGTGGTTGATACTTCTCGATTCACCAACCAAAATAGCGTGTTGTAAAGGTTCGCTAGTTATCAGCCGCTAGCCATTATTGTCCAAGCAACTTTGCCCTGATTAGACGAAGATTTCATCTGTGCATGGTGTTTTAAAATTGGCGTTAGATTTTCGTTATCAGAATGCATTAGCGCACTAAATGCTTGAGGTGTTAGTTTCTTACCTTCAACCCGTTCTAAGCCAAGATCGTTAGCAAATGCAACAGTTCGTTTGATGTTGTTTATAGCTAAATAAAGACACATAAGCCTGTCTTCAAGCCTTTTGTCCTCAGTACGAATAGCCGCAATGAGTTCTTGCTTACATTGAACTTCTTCTTCGAAGTTCTGTGCCAAATTGTCGAGTAGTTCTGATTCCTTCATGTATGCCTCTGTTGTTTAATCAATCCTTCAACATATCAAAAGCGGCGTCAACGGCTGCGATGATGGCTTGGTCAGGTAAAATATCCTTATCAATACGACTAATCTGGCGATAAACGACAGCCACGACTCTTGCCTTCTGTTCTATAGACAATTCAAGTCCATGACTAATTTCCAGCTCATCGGTTACTCGCAAAACTGAACGCAATGTGGGAATACTTAAATTGTGTCCTTGTTGAGTTCGTTCTGTGAACTGAATATCTTCAACTCCACATTCGATCATTAGTGGATTGAGTATAGGATTTGTTTGATGGAACAATTGGTAGCTTCCCATTTGCCCGTTGATAATTTTCTCTCTTTCTAGCTCTGTGAGTAATGGAACCAGCACGTTGCGTCCATTTTTTTTGTGCTTACTAAGTACCTCCGTTAAAGAGCTGTCACCAGGGCCAACAATGATGTGAACGATTGTGTAATCGATGATTTTGCTTTTGAACTCATATTGTCCTGATTGTGCCAGAACCAAGCATGCAATGCTTTCATATGAACATACGTATACTAGCCATGGCTCATCCTCTAGCATCGCGTCAATGTAACTGCACAGCGCATCAGCCGCTTGGTAATATTCAACGATGTATGGATTGCCATCACCAGTTAATAGCCAATTTAAATTTATGTTTTCAGCTCTCCTAATGGCATTTAAAAACTCAGGTCCCGGTATGTGACCTGAAAACATTGCAGTAATGCTTGGTGAGGTAAATCCAAGAGCTTTTCCCCAAGGCGTTTTTTTACGGTCGTGGATCAGAAAACTGAGACGCTCATCAAAATTCATATTGGTAAACCTACCTAAAAGGCTTGTTAAACTCAAAAAACCGTTTTAATATCGGTTTTCAGGGTGTAAAAAGTAGGTAAAACTACTTTTTCTATAAAGTACACACAACGATTCTTATGATATAGCTTCTAAAACCGAGACGTAAACATGAAAAGTAAAATCTATGAACAAGTTACGGTAAAAGACTTGAATTTAAGACTACGTTTGGAGCGTTTAGCAACGTTAGACGATCGCAAGCTGGCACAAATGGCACGCATTCTGTTGAAGAAAGCAGTTGATGAAAAAGAGGAGGAGCTAGGTTTAGCACCTTTGGAAAAGGTTGCTTGATATGTCCATACAGTAGGGAAAAACCCTTACCGAACGGCAATTCAGTAAGGGCCAGAAGGTCTGCAATACACAGTCATCTGTAGGGATTAGAGCGAGGGTGCAACCTCTATGCTCACGGCTCAAACACCATTTCATCCTTACGTAGATTGTAGCGCAGCCTTCTGAAAAACAAAACGTATTCGTTTATCAGGAGATTACGATGACATTAGTTATTGAAGCGGCTCCTACCTGTGAGTTTCCACAGGTGGTGAATGCCAGCTATAGCACGTTAAAACAATTCAACAACACTGCAGAACTCGAACGTCAACTAGGCAAACGTCCGGGCGTTCTTCCCAATGAAATTAACCCTAACCAGCATGGCCATAAATTCGGCTTGTTCGATGCTATTCGCCTAATGAAGCTTAGTGGTGATTTTCAGATCCTCCGAGCCATAGCCGCAGAGCTTGGCTACTCCACGTATTTCCTTGGTGATTATTCCGGCATCTCAGATGTAGAACTCCTCAATTGTTATAGCCAGTTTCACGCTGAAATTGGTGATGTGAACCGTGCAATATCTGAGTCGCTGGAAGACGGCGACATAGAACAACACGAATTCGAACGCATTGAGCGTGAATTACAGCAGGTATTTTCAGCCGCACTTGAGTTGTTGGAACGCCTTCGTGCATTGGTAGCAAACTAAGTAACGGCGAAGCCACAGGAGGTATGCCATGACGTTTATCAAGAATAATTCAACGATGCCTGAGCCTGAAGTTTTTATGCATTACTTCTCAGAACAAGAGGAGAGAAGGCTGTTTAGAACGGTTAAGGAAACATACGGCCTTTACGCCAAAAGGGATTACTACTGGATGCTACTGATGCGTGAAACTGCCGTTCGCTTAGGTGTGTTAGCAGGGCCAGATGCGAGAAAAGCCAAAGAACATAATTTGCCAATGCTTGGTTTAACGGTCGGTGATGCAGAGCTGAGCTTACAAGAAGGCTACTTAGTTTACGACACTATGAACGCTAAAAACCTCAAGAAGCATCCAATTGCATTGAACAAGTCAGCAACTGGCGCGTTAAGGCACTTGCTTAAAATTCATAAAGAAATGAGCGCAGGCATCGAATGGGACACACCAAGATTAGAGCGTCCTCTTTTCCTTAGCCGTAATCATCAGGCGATGAGCCGACGCTCGTTTCAGGCACGTTTTGCACAGTGGTGCCGCGTGGCTGAAGTTCCTGAGGGAACGCCGCACTGGTTACGCCACAGTTGGGCGAAACGTTTCTTAGAACGTACATCATCACCCGATGCTTTGCGTCGCGTTCAAGCGGTGCTTGGCCACTCGAATCTCTCCACAACGTCGATTTATACCGCACCTGATCGTGAATCTCTGGATTCAGCAATGAGGGAGGCTAGCACATGTTTTCGATAGAAAGAGCTCTGGTGCCATATTTTCGCCAGCAATACGCAGAATCCTTAGTTAGGGGTGATGTGGTCAACATTGAAGGCCATGAATTTTGGTTGGTTGAAAAGTGTGAAGAGCAAGGAGCGAATGTGGTCGTTAAATGCTTAGGCTACAAACCGTTACTTATCAGCAAAGACAGAATGGTCTCGGTACGTACGTATCGATATGGGGAATAAAATGGCGACAACCAAAACACTAAACGAAATGGTCAGAGAGATGCGACGTAATGCGCTATCTGCGGCTGTTCGTAACATTAATGTAAATGTGTTTAGCGGCAAAGGCTCAACGATTCAGGTCATGGAATACGTTGCAAAACACTTAAACATCCAACCCTATACGGTTCGCCTGTGGATGATTGGTGATGGGGTTCCTGAGTACTACGTTAAGGAAATGTTGGCGTTACTGAATCAGCATTCTGTGTGGTGTAAACATCAGTTATTTCCTTCAGAGCGTTTAGCTTGCTCGTATATGGAGAAACCCCATGCCTAACGCCATCCAAGCCACCAAACTAAGCGCACCAGAACGAGCTTGTCTGTTTAAGTTGGAACAGCAAATGGTACGTCAGCAAGGTTTCATTAATCGAGAAGCTTTCAGTGACGAGCAGGATTCTGTGTTTAGTGCATGGGAAGCTGAAGGGCATATCGCTTTGAACCCCGATGAACTTAAGCATTTGCCTCAGAAGCAAGTTGAACAACATCAACTCACTCATAGTTGTCATTTGAGTAGTGATTTGTGGATTGCATCAGCTTGTTTGCGTCGAATTTATGCGTGTGATTTGTGAACCATATAAAGGGTGGCAATGCCCCCTTTGGTATTTCACGCCCGTTTTAACTCGTCTAGTTACACCTTCCGTGGTGTTAACCACTCTAGAGCCAGACAAAAAGAAATTGGTATGGGCTCATATTCAGCAAAATCATGAGCCTATTGCCAACCTGCTGAAATCAGTGGAGTTTCAACAGGTAAAGCAAAATTTAGAACACTACTTTGGCCCAGTTGCGATTGGGGTAGATTTAAAAGATATCGGAGGCACGCTCTATGGCGTCCGCAGAACAACTAAAACAGACCATTGATTTACACGAGTTGGCTGATCGTTTAGGTATGGAACGTCCTGATCCTAGTGGTAATTACAAAGCTCCAAACCGACCGGATAAACACCCAAGCGTGAGTATTTTTGATGCAGGTAAAGCCGGTTACATGATGTGGAAAGATCATACATCCGGTGAAAAAGGCTCGTGTATCGATTTGGTTATCTATTGTGGTCAAGCTGTAGATTCTAGTGAGGCCATGCAGTGGCTACATGCTGAATTTAATATCCCTACCGATAATATTCTTCAGCAGAAAAAACCTCAAAGCCAGCTTTCATGGGTAGCCGAAAAGCAGCTATCTGTCTCATCTGATGCAAAGGCTTACTTGGTTGATGAACGTGGCATTCCGGCTCCCGTTGTCGATATGTTGATTAAACGTGGTGCGATCGGTTTTAGCGATTGGACTAGCCCGAGTAAAAATGCGGGAGAACTTGGTTATGGTGGGCCAGCGGTGACGTTCCCAAGTCGCTGCCTATTCACTAATGAGGTGATGGGGATTGACTTGCGCTTTATCGACCCAGCTCTAAATGGTGATAACAAAACCAAAGCCATGGGCGAAAAACGTGGTTATCCATACATTCCAGATAAGGTCGCTCTGAAACGAGCAAAAACTGTTGTGGTGGTTGAATCTGCTATCAATGCCATTTCTGCTATTGCCGCATTTGACCCTAATGGTAAAGGGAAAAGTTTGAGTACTGCCATTGCAACGCGGGGTTTATCTGTTGATGAAATTGACTGGCGATTCTTAGCGGGTAAACGTGTGATCTGTTGCTTTGATAATGATGAACCTATTAAAGAAGGCCCAAGGAAAGGGCATAGGCCGGGGCCAGAAGCCGCTTGGATTGTTCACGAGAAATGTACCGCATTAAACATCCCCTGTTTCCTCGTTGATCAGAAAAATGGCAAGTGGGAAGGGCTTAATGACTTAAATGATTTCCTCAAAAAGCATGGCACTCAGTTAACCAAGTATAACCTTAGTAACAATTTAGAACAGTGGCTGGTAGCAGGGCAGGATGGAGAGTTCGAACATGCCAACTTCAAGCGTTTACCTCTGCCAAACCATGATCAGGATTTGTACTGGACATACCGAGTAAAACCGGACTTTACCAGTTACTTAAAAATTGTTCATGAAGATGGCGAAGAACGAAAGATATCTCAAGATGTCTGCTCTTTTCGTATTGCAGCCTTATCGAAAATTACCATTTCTTCAGCCAGCTCTGCGATGACTGGTGAGCCGGATTTACAGCCAACGAAAGTTTACTCTGCAACCATCCAAACGCCAGACTCACCAAGCGAATTAACCCGCTTCGTGCTTAAGCGCGAGCAGCTTTACAACATTGATGTATGGCGTCGTGTGGGCGGTGGTATTTTCAACCCAGGTAAGTTCACCCGTATGATCTCGATTCTAGAGCGTGCTACTCATATCGGCGAACGTAGCGCTGTGAACTTCGTGGGTTTAGCCTGGCATGATGGCAAAGCGATTTTAAATGAAGGGCCTGATTCTTTCTTCACTGACCCAACTCAGCAGTGTCCTTATCACAACCTGCAATTCCCTTCAGGAACACCAGAACAAGGCCGTCGAGTTATTGAGGCTTACCATGCAACTTTCAAAAACAATGCCGCTTTGATGCTATTGGTTTGGGGGTTAGGTGCTCATGCCAAAACGTTCTTAGGATTCTGGCCACACTACATGCTTAACGCTGGTAAAGGGGCTGGTAAATCAACTTTGGTTAAATCATTGGAACGTACTTTGGCGTTTACCATGTTCTCTGGCCAGAGTTTGAAAACAGAGTTCCGTTTGCTGACATCGATATCGCATACCTCTCACCCAGTCGGTTGGGAAGAGCTGTCAGCGCAGGGGCAGGGTGTAATCGATAAAGCCGTCGCCATGCTTCAAGAAAGTTACCAGTACACCATCACCCGCCGTGGTACCGATATGACCGAGTTCTTGAGTATCGCGCCAGTTCTGCTAGCTGGTGAGGATGTGCCGGTGCAATCACTACTGGGTAAATTGGTTCGTTCAGATCTAACAGGTCGTAAGGGAGATATGATTCCTGATGAATTGCCTCGTTTCCCTGTTAAAGACTGGATCAAATATCTAACTTCATACACTCGTCCGCAAATGAAACGTGCCTACCGAGAGTGTGTGGATTTCCTATCTAAGCATTGTATGGCAAAGCCAGATGACAACGGTGCTAACCGTATGCGTGATAACTATGCATGCCTAATGCTGACTTGGCGCCTTCTATGTGAATTCACAGGTGTAGCGAGCAACTACGGTGATTTTGTAAAAGACATCGTTACTGAGATGAACACCCATATTCGTGAAACAGAAGCCGAGCGTGAGCCATGGGTTTGGATTATGGAGCTGATTCTAGGCGAAATGGATGCTGGTCACTTCCGCCATCCATACGCATTTGACTGGGTGGAAGGTGAGCTGTGCTTGTTAGTTCGTACTAGCCACATCATGCAGCACATCAGCCAAAGCCCGGCATTAAAAGCCAAATTCGATAGTTTGCCAGTGAAGAGCGATCGCATTCTCAAGAAGCAATTGAAAGAAGCCAAAGTAGTTTTGAAAGATGGCCATGAGAAATCTATCAACGGTAAACGTATCGCTAACTTTGTCGCCCTAGGCGTTGAGAACTTGCGAGAGTTCGGCCTGTTCCCAGCCGTTCCAGACGACGTTCAAGAGAAAGAAACTAACCAGTAAGGGGGAGAGATGAAAAACCATCAGCTCAAAATTAAATCAGAGCACTTAAATTCCATCATTTGGGGCGACATGACCTTTGATATTCGCAAGAACGACAGAGATTTCAAAGTCGGTGATCGAGTAACGCTAATCGAAGAAGAAGGTAATCGTTATCTGACTATTCGCATCAAGTACATCACTAGCTACGCCCAACAAGATGGCTACATTGTTTTTTCCTTCGGCTGGATAAGCGGAGGAAAGCTAATAGGAGAAGAGAAAAACGGAATGTTAGCGCTGAGCTTCGATGAACTGAGGAACCTTAATTGAATAACTACATAGCCGCTTTTTTGAATGATAACGGTGCTTTGTCTGTATGCAATAAAACAAACCAGGTTATCAACATGCAGATTGGCTCATTTCCTAGCTTTGAAAAGGCAGTGGAATCAGCGTGTGATTTATTGGAAAGCCACATTATCGGTAACGGTGTATTACATCGAGACGCAGGTTTGGGAGGTTTTCTTATTTGCAACGAACAAGAGTTCGAAAAACTAAACAAGGAGGCAATTGAAAATGCCAAAAACAAAACCGCTTAACCATATCGCAAAAATGATTGTTGAAGTCTATGAAGAAGCTGGACTGGACAAACCTTATATCAACGGCAAAAAGCACGATATGAGCAACCACGAAAACAAATTCGAGACGTTGGCCAGCGCCATCAATCTCGATGCAGGTAATCGTAAACGCTTAGCTGCAAAGCTTGGTATCACATCACTGCACTTAGATGTGACAGTGAAAGTTCTCAATCATCATTGTTAATACAAATTGTATAAACCGCAGAAGGTAAAGCATATGTACTTATCTAACTTACAACTCGTCATGATGGCTGAAATTAGCCAGGAACCATCAACCGGCTATGACCTATCGAAGTCACTACTTGATAAGGGTTGGAAAGCATCCCACCAACAGATTTATCGTGATTTGGCCAAACTTCATGGGCAGAGCTTAGTCTCTCTAAGCGAAGTTCCTCAATCGGGTAAACCAGATAAAAAGCTATATCTGCTTAATGATGCTGGCAAAAGTATGCTAGCAAAAGCGTTAGACATTGAACCATCTGTGCCACGTATCCAGGATGAAGCACTGGTTCATTTATTCCTAGCTAATGGTTATTACTTTGAACAGCTGGAATCACAACTAAGGAACGCTATCGAACGTGCAGAAGAACAGCAGCACGGGAATGACTCATTATTGAAATTAGTTATTACTCGAGAGATTGAGCGTTTAACTGCAGATCACCGATGGGTTATTCGTGTTCTTGAAGAAATTGCTCCGGGAGTCTTCGACACGAAAGCTGCATAGGTACGCAAAACTATGCTCATGGCTCAAACACAACCTATGGGATTCCATTGATCGTCCTATAGGTTTTCAAAGCCCTCTTGCGGCAACTTGAGGGCTAAGAATTAACCAGAAGTGATTTAACTATCTGAATTAATTAAGTCTGTTCATTTCATCCCATAGGTTCACAGGTTTTTTTGTACGTCCCTGTGGGTGGAGATCTTTTATGTTAGTGAAACTCAGCACTTGGAGAAAAACACGTTTTTCAGAAGGTTGTGCTCCAGACGTTCGAATCTGTCGTAGGGAAATCGATTTAGGTACGTTGCCAGGTAAGCGAATAGGTCGCACTTATTATGTGGATATAGATAGAGAAAAGCAGTCATTCGGGGATCCTTTATTGGATGATTTGATGACGCATTAATTATTCATTTATGAGGTGACCGTGCCACGTCCTAGAAGTAAAAAATATAGAGACCTTCCAGAAGGTCTCTATTACTACAACAACAAAGGTTATGTATTTCGACGCATCGATGCGACTTGGAAATCGCTTGGTCATGACAAGTC
>Ga0075011_10002124_pt1 | contig 10757 bp, 9 predicted proteins | sample TARM_MetaG_T_14_FD_72354 | JGI IMG/M metagenome (GOLD analysis project Ga0075011, IMG submission 72354) | Freshwater microbial communities from Pennsylvania, USA, analyzing microbe dynamics in response to fracking - TARM_MetaG_T_14 | ecosystem: Environmental > Aquatic > Freshwater > River...
AACGGTCTAAATAGGCTGATTCGAGGCATTTACGGGAGAAAAAATCGGCTCAAACATGAAGAAATGAAATGACTGAGTCAGCCGAGAAGAATTTCCCCGCTTATTCGCACCTTCCCTAGAGACGTTCTTGGAGAGTGCAGTTCCCCAGCTTAGGGGAACCGCTATCAAACCCCTAGTCGCTGCCGAACAGATCGCGGGTATATACCTTGTCCATTACATCTGACAACTCTTCAACCATGCGGTTGGCCAATATCACATCACAACTCTCTTTGAATTGCGCCAGATCGGTAATGACTTTGGAGCGAAAGAACTCGGGCTCACTCAAGGTGGGCTCATAAATGACCACTTCAATCCCTTTCGCCTTGATCCGCTTCATGACTCCTTGAATCGCAGAAGCACGGAAGTTATCGGACCCCACCTTCATCACCAGCCGATATACACCCACTCGTTTTGGATTCTTGCGGATCACCGAGTCGGCAACAAAATCCTTACGCGTGGTATTGGAATCAACAATCGCCCGGATCAGGTTATTCGGCACCTTGTTGTAGTTGGCCAACAGCTGCTTGGTATCTTTCGGCAAACAGTAACCACCATAGCCAAATGACGGATTATTATAGTGGCTACCAATACGGGGATCGAGACCTATACCATCAATAACCTGGCGACTATCAAGACCATGAAGCTGGGCATAGGTATCGAGTTCATTAAAAAAGGCAACCCGCATGGCCAGATAGGTATTGGCAAACAGCTTGATAGCCTCGGCCTCTGTGCTGTCGGTAAACAGCACGGGCACATCTTTCTTGAACGCCCCTTCCAATAACAAATTGGCGAACACTTTAGCCCGATCGGTACGCTCTCCAACAACAATGCGGGAAGGGTGCAGGTTGTCGTAAAGGGCGCGCCCTTCACGCAAAAACTCCGGCGAGAAAATCAGGTTCTCACACCCCAACTCTTCACGCAGCCGAGCGGTAAAGCCGACCGGAATAGTGGATTTAATCACCATCACCGCATCGGGATTTATCGCCATCACATCCTTGACCACTGACTCCACCGTGCTGGTATTGAAGTAGTTGGCTTCGGGATCGTAATCAGTGGGCGTAGCAATGATAACGAAGTCAGCCTCTTGATAAGCCTCTTCTTTATTAAGGGTGGCTCGTAGATTGAGATCATGGCTAGCCAGATAGCTTTCAATCTCTTTATCAACAATGGGGGAGCGACGCTGATTGATCAGCTCAACTTTGCTGGCAATCACATCAACTGCCACCACTTCATGGTGTTGTGCAAGTAAAACAGCATTTGACAACCCGACATATCCCGTGCCGGCTATAGCAATTTTCATTGTTAATCCTTTTACACCTGAATGAAAAATTTATAGGTCAATCAGGTTGGCTAATGTAGATGAAACTAGCATTCTTGCAATTTCAAATTTATCTGCCTCAGCATAACAGCGCAGCTCCGGGGCATTGCCTGATGGCCGCAGGTGAATAATAACGCCATTATTTAACGTCAACCTCAATCCATCTGTTGTATCCACCAAGCTAACAGTACAATCAGCTAAACCCAGCTTGGTTAATAACGTTTGGGGATCATCGATGCCCTCAGCCAATATCGCCTGGCTACGAGCAGTGGCAAAATTTTGAATTCGGTCAGAATGGGTATAACGGGCAGGTAAGGCATTCACCAAGGGTGAAATCGCCCCCTTGCCCGCAGCAGCTAACAACATCAAAAACGGCAGCACAGCATCACGGGTTGGCAAGGCCGCCAGTGGTTTACCTGCAAATTCGATATCACTACCTAACAGGAAACCGCCGTTGGCTTCAAAACCTGCTACGCGTTGGTATTGTTTAGCTAATTGTGCAAATTCAGCGATCACATAAGGTGAACCGATTTTGGTCAGTTGCACGCAGTCAAAACGGCCACAACGAGCAATCACTGTGTTACTGCTGACCGGAATGGCTAAAGCTTCAATATTCAGGGCACTGGCACATAGCAGACCCAAAATATCACCACGCAGCCACTCACCATGCTCATCCGCCACCAACGGTCGGTCGCCATCACCATCAGTCGAGAAGATTGCATCAAGTTGGTATTGGGCAGACCACAACCGTGCCTTGGATTTATCTTCTTCCCCTACCGCTTCAGTATCGATCGGTACAAATTGATCACTGCGCTCGATGCGAATAACTTCTGCCCCCAACGAAGCAAATAACGGCGCATAGAGTTCACGACCGGCGCTGGAGTGCTCATAAATACCGATTCGTTTACCGACTAACATATCTGCCGCGAACAAGCTGGCATAGCGGGAACAATAGTTTTCCGCAGCCCGTGAATTGGCGACCAGCTCAGGCAACGCAGGCAACGCAGGCAAGGTATCAAATTCAACCGCTGCCGCTAAAATAGCCAATTCATCCGCTTTGCTGATCTCACCATCGGGTCGATAAAATTTCAGCCCGTTACGATCAAATGGAATATGGCTGCCAGTAACCATGATGCACGGCAATTTATCTTGCATTGACTGATAAGCTAATGCTGGGGTTGGGATCACTCCGTAATAGATTGGCTCAATCCCGGCTTGCATTAATGCGGCAGCACAAGCTTGCGCCATTGCATAACTGCTTGGGCGATTATCAATGGCCAACGCTAATTGCTTGGGGGAAAACTCATTGCGCAAGACGGCAACAAAAGCATGAGTAAAAGCCGCACACACTTCGGGCGTGAAATCGACCACCAAGCCACGGGCACCACTGGTGCCAAAGGCAATACCACTTTGTGAAATAATAGATTGGGTATTAATCATTATTTTTAACCAAAAATTGCGGAATTTTAGACAAGTTTTTCCATGCAAGCGTCACCGGCCAAAATAGTCCATTGTTGCGCATAGCTTGAATATCTTCACGCATCTTGCGCAAGATAGTGCTTAGCGAACGATTGCTGATGCCACCTACACGCATCTTGATTAACACCTGAGGCAAGTAACCAGCTCGGACATTTTCACGCCAGAGATAGCGTAAAATTGAGTCATAATCAGCAGCGATTTTATAACATAAATCAAAATCATTAAATTTTTGATAGCAACTACGACGCATATAAAACGTCGGGTGAGCTGGCATCCAACCATATTTTAATTTTTTCTTGTTATAGTTGCCGCTTTGCCAAAGACGTACCACTTTACTGATATCGTTTTGCTGAACATATTCAAGATCAGCATAGACAGCATCATACTCACCGACGTTGAATACATTAACCAAATCGGTAATCGCTTCTGGATAAGCCAGCAGATCATCCGAATGCAAAAAACCTACTATATCGCCGGTTGCAGCTGCAATGCCTTTATTGAGCGCATCGTAAATTCCACGATCGGGCTCAGAAATGATTTTACTTACTCTGGTGCAGTTATGGTTAATCACCTCAAGGGTATTATCTTTCGAGGCGCCATCGACAATGATATATTCAATATCTGGATAAGTCTGGCTCTCTAATGACGCGAGTGTATCATGAATGGTGGCCGCACTGTTATACGTTGCAGTAATAATACTGACCTTCATCAATAGCCCACTCCGGTAGATGGAATACGCACAATATCATCTTCCCCAAGATAAATACCGCTACGAACTTCAATCATCTCAAGCGGGATTTTTCCTGGGTTTTCAATGGCGTGCGCCACTCCAAGTGGAATATAGGTAGATTGGTTTTCGGATAACAAAAAACTTTCTTCACCTCGCGTCACCCGTGCCGTGCCAGAAACAATAATCCAGTGTTCAGCGCGGTGATGGTGAATTTGCATCGCGGTTTTTTGGCCGGGTTTCACCATCAACTGTTTAACGTGATAGCGCAACCCATTGGCAATCGCATCGTGGCTACCCCAAGGGCGAAACACTTCGCGGTGTTGCAATTGTTCCGGGCGATTGGCCGCTTTTAACTGATTGACGATGCCTTTGATCTCTTGCACTCGGTCTTTATGCGCCACCAACACCGCATCTTTGGTTTCGATGACCACCACATCATCAATGCCGACCGTAGCGGTTAAGCGGTGCTGGGCATAGATAAAGCTGTTGTGAGTCTGCTCGGTTAACACATCACCGTGCAGCACATTGCCTTGCGCATCTTTGTCACTCACTTCCCACAGGGCAGACCAAGAACCGACATCACTCCAGTTGGCATCCAGCGGCATCACCACTGCATTGGCGGTTTTTTCCATCACCGCATAGTCGATGGAATCATCCGGGCAAGCGGCAAAAGAATCCGGATCAAGGCGGATAAAATCCAGATCATCTTGCGCTAAGGAGAGCGCTTGCTCACAGGCCGCCAACATGGCGGGGTTATGCTGTTTAAGCTCTTGCAGATATACAGAGGCTTTAAACAAGAACATACCGCTGTTCCACAGATAACGGCCATCGAACAGATATTGCTGAGCGGTGGTCAAATCAGGTTTTTCGACAAATGCTGCGACCGTGCTGGCGCCGTGGCCCACGTCACGCCCCTGCTGGATATAGCCATAACCGGTTTCTGGCGCTGTGGGCACTATGCCAAAGGTGACCAACTTGCCCTGTTCGGCCAAGGGAATAGCAGCTTGCACCGCTTGGCAGAATGCCGCAGGTTTGGCGATCACATGGTCTGCGGCCAGCACCAGCAATAAGGGGTCGTCACCTTGTGCGCTGGCATGCAGGGCGGCAATAGCCACTGCCGGTGCCGTGTTACGGCCAAATGGCTCAAGGGCGATGCCACTGTGCTGCAAATTCCCCTTGCGAAGCTGCTCAGCCACGATGAAGCGGTGCTCTTGATTGCAGATGATGAAAGCCGGCTGATGCGCCAGCGGGCTTAAGCGCTGCAAAGTCTCTTGCAGCAGGGTCGCCTCACTGGTCAGGGATAAAAACTGCTTGGGAAACAGAGTGCGCGACAAAGGCCACAGGCGAGTGCCAGAGCCCCCAGCCATTACAACTGGCAATATCATGGCATTACATCCTATCTAAAAAATAATCTCTGGTGTGTTGATGCACGCTTGGCTCTTGCAGCAAGTCAGCCACCTCAAACCAACGGTATTGGTCATGCTGCTTGATGGGCAGCGCATCTTGCTGCCCTTGCCACGCCAATTCATACCCCAGAACCACATAGTGAGTTGAGAAATCGTCGCCCGAAAAGTTATCGGTATAAAAGTGCTCATAGGCACCCAAAAACGTGGCGTTGTCTCGACTTGCGGCCAGCCCTAACTCTTCTTGGGTCAGGCGCAAAAACGCCGCATCCAGGCGCTCGTCTTTACGCACCCGGCCACCTGGCACAAACCAGAAGCCTTGCGCCGGGCGGTTTAACCGGCGGCCCAGTAATACCTGCCCTTGGCCATTGCGCACAATCAAATCCAGCGAGATAAGTGGCGTTGCCGCCACTATCTGTTGGAATTGCTCGTTGTCTAACCAATGATCTTTATTTACGGAAGTCATCTTGGTGCTCCAGGAACCATTGATAAGTAAGGGTCAACCCTGCTTCTAATGAGTGGGTGTAACGCCAGCCCAACTTAGCCAATCGACTGACATCCATTAGCTTGCGCGGAGTACCATCAGGTTTGGTGGCATCAAATACGACGTTACCGGAGAAGCCGACTACCTTGGCCATGGTCTCAGCCAGTTCGCGAATGGTGCAATCCACTCCCGTCCCCACGTTAATATGGGAGAGCATCGGCTGGGTATTGGCTTGATATATTTCGCTTGCCAGCTCCATTACATGGATACTGGCTGCCGCCATATCATCAACATGCAGAAACTCGCGCATTGGAGTCCCGCTTCCCCACACGACCACTTCATGAGCGCCCTGCAATTTGGCTTCATGGAACCGACGTAATAAAGCAGGGATCACATGGGAGTTTTCAGGATGGAAATTGTCATTTTCGCCATACAAGTTGGTGGGCATCACGCTGCGATAATCACGACCATATTGGCGGTTATACGATTCACACAACTTGATACCTGCAATCTTGGCGATGGCATAGGGTTCGTTTGTATTCTCGAGCGTTCCCGTCAGCAGTGCAGCTTCTGTCATGGGTTGCTCGGCCAACTTGGGATATATACAGGAAGAACCCAAAAATAATAACTTATTGACGCCTGCCTGATGTGCGCCATGAATAATATTGCACTCCATCACCAAGTTTTCATAAATGAACTCAGCAGGATAACTATTATTGGCGTGAATCCCCCCCACCTTGGCAGCAGCAAGATAGACCTCATCGATCGCTTCGTTGGCAAAGAAATGTTCGACAGCTTCCTGGCGAGTAAGATCCAGCTCCTTGCGGGAACGAACGATCAACTCAACATCATCACGAAGAGCCAACTGGCGGCAGATGGCCGAGCCGACCATCCCCCGATGACCTGCAACAAACACCCGTTTTTTAGTCGTGTTCTTGTCGATCATCCATCAGTTCTCCAGTGAAATCGCTACATCAAACCCATTCGCTTTTAGCAAAGCATGCTGTTTTGCTTGCTGCAGATCGTTAGCCACCATTTCTGCACACATCTCTTCGACTGTAATCTCGGGTACCCAGCCCAGTTTTGCCTTGGCCTTAGCAGGATCTCCTAGCAGTGTCTCCACTTCTGCCGGGCGGAAATAACGCGGGTCAACGCGAACGATGACATCACCCACCTTGACGGCAGGAGCGTTATCACCATTGACTGCGGTTACTGTTGCGATCTCATTTACGCCGTCACCACTAAACTCAAGTTCAATCCCCGCTTCTTTTGCAGACATGCGGACAAATTCACGCACGGAGATCTGCTTGCCGGTCGCGATCACAAAATCCTCGGCTGACTCTTGTTGCAACATCATCCACTGCATCCGCACATAGTCTTTGGCATGCCCCCAGTCGCGCAGGGAGTCCATATTGCCAAGGTAAAGGCACTGCTCAATCCCCTGAGCAATATTGGCAATCGCCCGGGTGATTTTACGGGTCACAAAGGTTTCACCACGGCGCGGTGACTCGTGGTTAAACAAAATGCCGTTACAGGCATACATTCCATAAGACTCGCGGTAGTTAACCGTGATCCAGTAGGCGTACATCTTGGCCACCGCATAGGGGGAACGGGGGTAGAACGGAGTGGTCTCACGCTGCGGGATCTCTTGTACCAGGCCATACAGCTCAGAGGTGGACGCCTGATAGAAACGGGTCTTCTTCTCCAACCCATTGATACGGATTGCCTCCAACAAACGCAAGGTCCCCAGCGCGTCTACATCGGCGGTATATTCCGGTGATTCAAAGGAGACTGCAACATGAGACATGGCGGCTAGATTATAAATCTCATCTGGTTGAATTTCTTTTACCAGACGAATCAGATTTGAACTATCTGAAAGATCGCCATAATGAAGCGCTATATTACCTTGGGAATTACACAGCTGATCGATACGCGATGTATTATAAGAAGAAGCACGACGAATCAAGCCATGGACTTCATACCCTTTTTCTACTAATAGCTCTGCCAGATAAGAACCGTCTTGGCCAGTGATACCAGTTATAAGTGCTACTTTCATAAAAAAACCTTTTTTTTAAATTGACTGTAATGCGTCATAAAATGGAATGCTAACTTTACCCCAAGAATATTTTCCCTTTATTAATTCACGTGCATTCCCCCCCATTACAATACGTTCATTTTCACTAAGCGATAAAATATTCTTAAGATTAAAAACCAGTTCGTCATTATTAAGTTCAAAGCAGGCGCCAGCATTATTCTCATTAATACAGTTCCATGGTGTGTTTATTGTAGTTAATACAGGCAACGATCTTGCCATTGCTTCACCAATAACCACTCCGAAATTTTCAGAAAATGATGGCAAGACGAAGAACTTAGATAAAGCAAAACAACTTTCCTTTTCATCACCAACGAGCATGCCTAAGTACTTTATATTACACTCCGACATAGAGTTAATTTTATCTTTATAATTACCATAGTCAGGCCCAGCTATTAATAAAGTCCAATCAGGATATAGCCTGTGTATTGAGTCCCATGCTGAGAGCAAAATGTCTAAGCCTTTCTTCTCATGTAACCTAGACATAAAAAGAAAATATTTATTTTCTTTCAGTAAATTAAATTTACTTAAGAATGAATTACTAACTAGGTGTTTTTTAGTTGGAACATCTACACCATGAGGAGAAATTATTACCTTACTTTTAATACCTAGATCTTTTACAAACTTATACTCATCATCACAAGTGACATGAATAAATGCAGCATTATCCAACGCTTTTTTTTGGAAAAGATACCATGCAGACTTCTTAATAAAAGAAGACTGGTTTAATGACCAAGGATATAGTGATCCTCTAACAGAGATAACGTTAGGCTTATTGAGTTTTTGAGATACATTATATGGTAAGTATGAAAAAAAATTCCACAAATTGTTAGTATGAATAACGTCAACTTCTTGTGCATGCTTAAATGCTAAGCGAGACTCAAGACTATATTTTAATTTATCCGTACCAAATTGCTCTAACAGTATAGGGGCCGGCAACGAAAAGTGTTTGATTACATCATTATTTGCCAAAGCGCCATTTTTGGTTAAAGATAATATTTGGCTTTTCATATGAAATTCAGTATCGAGAGTTCTCAACAATGACGGTAATGAAAATGCTGGGCCACCATAAGAAGAGTTAATATCCTCGATAAATGAAAGCATATTCATAAGTATGATCCCCTATAATTAATGAATTTAAAAGCAGAGAAAAAATAAAACCATAGAAGAACATAGTTCACACTTCCGGCTCTAATACCCAGCAAGATAAATGAAAGGGTAAATGCTATAGAAAATGGTTTTAAACTATCCTTAGCATTACAATTAAAAAGCATCCATAAGATCACAGTTATGAATATAATCAGTCCAGAGATGCCTAATTCTGATATTACTCGCAAATACAATGAAGCAGCGTCATCTTTATTCAACTCCATTCTCAATGAGTTATGAGAATAAAAAGTCCCTATATACTTGTTATAGTAATACTCGTGATTAAATAACCCGCCTCCTAATAACAGGTCATTCTCTAGTACTTTTTTAGAAACAAGATAGTTTGAATAAACAGCTATCACGGATAAATTCTGAGAACTTTCAATAGCCTCGACACTTACTATTCCACTTATACGCTCTTGCATACTTTCAGATTTAAATAATGCAAACAATATAAATATAATAAATATAAATGAAACAATAACCTTGCCAGCAGATACCTTACCATTGTAAACAATGTTTGCAACCGCCATAACAAGTAGATATATATAACCAATGAGAGAAAAGGTGTTTGCAAAAACAAATAAAAGAATTATCGAATATTTTTTGCCTACAATGGTTTTATCACCATTAATGAGATTGTTTATGGATAAGTAAACAGCAGGCAATAAAATTCCACACAACGCAGCAGGCTCACTAGCAATAGAGTAAAGCCGCAATAAAAAACCATTTTTTGTAAGATTCACATCTTTTAAACCTAGAAAAGAAAGTGAATACAGATCACCTATTTTAAAATAGTATAAAAACATCTGCAGCAATGCAAAAAATATAAAAATCTTACTCATGGCAATATAATACCGAATGAGTAGAGTTGCTTTTACATTATGCAAAACGATTGAAGTAACGGCTGTAAAAATAATAAAATTTATGATATTTTTGATTTTTTGAAAATCAAAAATCTTAACGTATGAGTACACAAAAAAAAATGAACAGATACATATAAAATATATGTAAACGTGAGGGATAGCGGCTTTTTTATCATATAAAGAAAATATTAGAATGCTACATAAACAAAAAACAACTATTAAATGGGATAGATTTAACGGCAAAAAACCAAGATTAAGAAAACCATAAGATGATATTGACAGCAATAGCAAGATAAAATGAAAGCTCCACATATCAATATGAAATTTCATTTCAAATAGCCTCTTGTTCTATACAACATAAATAAATATTAACTTCATTCATTACACATTTTCTAAGTGAGAATTTCTCTATAATGGGTTTCTTTGACACTTCATACTCTGATGCTTCTAATTTTATATATTTATCAACAATATTCTTTGCTATAAATTCATCGATAAGTAAATCTTCATGTTCCACAAAAACTTCTGAAAGACCACCTACATTAATCGCAATACACAATCTGCTATATATCAATGCCTCAATCGCGCTAATACCTAACCCTTCTTCCCGACTCAATACGAAAACACAATCACTAATAGACATAATCTTATAAACTTCTGAGCGAGATATCTCACCCAACATTATCAAGTTATCTATTTTATTTGACTCTATAAATTTTAATATATTATCTGATAAAGGCCCGGTACCAGCGACATAAAAAACAAAATCACTACCGAAACTATGACGCAGGGAACAATATAAATCTGGAATTCTATCTGCGCCTTTTATTTTATTTAAATTTCCAAAATATGAAAAAACTCTATTTTTACTATGAGATGAATTTAAAGTTATTATCTCTTCAAACGCAATACCATTATGAGTAACAATGACTTCGCTCTCAAAATTGAAAATTTTCATAATTTGGTTTGCTAATGACGAACTCACAGCTGTTACGACATCAGAATTTAATATCGCATAATGTGTGCGCTTGAATACATCATTGGATCTAAGAGGATGGGTATGAACATCTGAACCATGAAATGTAGTAATAAGTTTTACTCTAGAAGTGATTCTTTTCAAGATTGCAGCACAATATCCTATCGGATATCCCCAATGAGCATGAACAATATTTGGTTTAAAATGATAATATATAATAG
>Ga0075011_10002125_pt1 | contig 10753 bp, 9 predicted proteins | sample TARM_MetaG_T_14_FD_72354 | JGI IMG/M metagenome (GOLD analysis project Ga0075011, IMG submission 72354) | Freshwater microbial communities from Pennsylvania, USA, analyzing microbe dynamics in response to fracking - TARM_MetaG_T_14 | ecosystem: Environmental > Aquatic > Freshwater > River...
ACAATAAAGATATAATAATAAAAAAATGAAAATCAAACAAAAAAGTTGAAAAATAATTTGTCATAATAAAAAGATATGTTAAGATAAAGTTAAAAATAATTAAATCTAAATGATTAATTATCATTTGCATTGTGCTGAAAAAATTTCGGCATTAAAGTTATAAATTAGAAGTATAAATTCTTAAGGAGGGTTTTGTTATGTAAGAGCTTGCTAAAACGATCAGTTTATAACAGCCGTCTTCTTTGGGACGTATTGAGCTGTTTAGGATTAAAGGAGGTGAAATCTATTGAAACTCGAATTATATTTTAATTTAAAAAATTTGGAATTTCCATTGGATTACCGGAAGATCATGATATCTTTTATAAAAAAGTCACTGTCTGAAGCAAAAGGCGGTGAGTATTTTGATCGCTTTTATAAGGATACCATTGCAAAGTCGTTTTCATTCTCGATCGTATTTAATAGACCTGATTTTCAAAAGGAAAAAATTATATTGGGTAAACCCCAGTTGAAAGTTTTATTTTCGGCTGTTGATCAGGATAAGGTTGCCCTTATTATGTATGCAGCTTTTATTGCCCAGAAAAATAAGCCATTTCCATTACCGAACAGCAATGAAATGAAACTTGTTGCCATTCATGAAAAAAAGATCGAAAAGATAATCACCAATAGAGTTATTTTTCAGACCGCAATGGGTTCGGGTCTTTGTATCAGAGACCATGACCGGGTACAAAATACCGACAATTATTACGTCCATAATGATGATTTATTTCTTGAGAAGTTGAAAATGGTCCTGATTAACCAGGCTGTCCGGGCAGGATTGGGAGAAAACAAAGCCGAGAACTTAAAATGTAAACCTTTAAATTGCAAAATTGTGCCAGTTAAGCATTATAACCGCTTTATACCTGTTTCGACAGGGTTGTTTCAATTCGAAGCAGAGGCTGACTTGCTTCAGTATTTTTATGATGCCGGAATGGGTTCCCGTCACAGTGCTGGTTTTGGACTACTTGAATTAATTGCCCAGGATTTGTTCTGAAAGGAGGTTCAAGGTGATTGAAGCATTTATAATTAACGAAAAAACCTACATTAAATTGTCAGCTAACGAGTGGCGTTATTCGGCTGCGGCTTTGGGATTGATGAAGTATTTTGACTTTCTGGCAATTCCGATTGTTGAAAAAGAAGTTGAATTGCTCAATGAAGTAGAGATAGTAAAAGATTTACCGGATCAGGCGCTAATTGTGTATGAAAGTGAAACAGGTTTTGAATATCTATGTTTTGCAAAAGCGCTTTTGACAGAAGCAAGCTATTTTGATTTTGTTAGAAAAATTTATTCAAAAGACTTATACCCACTGCTGATCCAGGAACAGCTGAAGAAATCGCAGTTTAATGACGACGAATTGAAAGAAATCAATTCATGGTTAGCGGGAAATACTGTGATGAAAAGTGTTTTTAGCAAAATGAAGTTTGATGGTCAGAACAAGCAGGAGATTCTGACAGCTATCGAAGAAAACAGGGATCATTTAACCAAAGAGAGTTTCCGGTATAAGAAAAATCTCTATGCCAATTACAACAATACCTATCAACTGTGCAATGAAAGTGGAGACTGCTGCCGATTAACAGGTTATTCCCTCGATGTGGGGAAAAAAGGTCGTTCAAGTGCCTATAATTTCAATGCAAAAACAAAAACTGGAATAGATTCTCTTCTCTTTGACTGGGTTCCTTTCGCTTTTAATGGCGATCGGGAGGCGTTTTTTATCAATGCCAATCGCTCATTAAAGCAGCTAAAACAGACGCATACCTTTTTAAGTCATCAGATCCAAAAAGATCATGATGAAAACAAAAACAATAATCAGAATGTCCGTTATTCCTTGTTCAACAGTATTATTCATTCGGCGGGTTTTATCGATGAAGATGTAGAAGTGATTTACAAAAATCGGGAACGTGATTTTTTTGAAACCCTCTATATCCGTAAAGAAAGTATGAAAATTTTAAAAACCATGGGTAAAATTGATTTTATTAATTACAAGTCATTTTGTTTTTCTTTAAAAATCAATGACAATTACTACATCGATATTCAGGAAAAAGTGACCAATTGTATTTTAAATTTAATATTAACCGATGAACTCATCGAGCTGTTCTTAAAACAAAAAAACGGCAATGATTATTTAATAAGTCAGTTTATTGAGATTAATTGGTTAATCCGCAGGGGGGGAGAAATGATGAAAAAGAAAATGAGTGGCGCTTATGCCTGTGCCAAAGAAGTGGTAAAAAAAATACCGACTAATAAAATTGAATCCTATCGCCAAAAATTAACCAGCGCAATTGTCTTTAAGGATTATGATCGGGTCTGTCAGATCCTTTTACAATTATCCAATTATTCAGATGTTTCGTTTAATTTTGCCTATGATTTATTTGAAGATTTTGAAAACAATAAAGACATTGCCTATACATTTATCAATGCATTGCGAAACGAGACTGATTATAAGACAAAAAATGAAGGAGGAACACAAGCATGAAAAAAGCATTAACACTAACGATTGTGGCAAATATGACCGCCAATTACTCAGAAGGTTTGGGAAATATTTCCAGTGTGCAAAAAGTATTCAAGAATAAAAAAGTCTATTCGATACGGAGTCGTGAAAGCTTAAAAAATGCGATAATGGTACAAAGTGGTTTATATGATGATCTCCAGACAGAAGTCGACGGTGCTACACAAAAATTGGTAACCGAAGATTTAAACGCCGCCAATTGTAAGGCACTGGAGGGTGGTTATATGAGCACCAAAGGAACGACCTATATCCGTAAGAGCTCCTTCTATCTTACTGATGCGATTTCAACCGATAACTTTGTCAATGAGACCCGTTTCCACAATAACCTTTATTTGGCCAGTACTGAAGCACGGCAGAAAGGAATTAATTTACAGGAAAAGACAAAAGATAATCCCGCAGGTTTAATGCCATATCAGTATGAGTATGATAAATCATTAAAAGTATATAGCTTAACCATTGATCTGGAAATGGTTGGCAAGGATGAAAATTTTAACAATGAAGCCAGCTCTGAAGAAAAGGCAGCACGCGTGAAAGCCATTGTCGAAACCGTTGAAAATTTGAGTCTGGTTGTCAAAGGAAACCTGGACAATGCTGAACCAATTTTTATCGTGGGTGGCATGTCACCCCGTAAAACCCATTACTTTGAAAATGTGGTTAGGGTCCAAGGCGAAAATCTGGAATTAAGTGAAGATTTAATCGGTAAGCTGGAAAAAGGATTTAGCTGTGGTTTACTTAAAGGCAAAGAGTTTTTAAATGAGGATGAAATTGTGAAACAGTTAAAGCCGAAATCGATGACAGCATTCTTTGGCGATTTATACAAAGAAATCGATGCCTGGTATGGGGTGTGATGACAAACAGCTAGAAAGAAGGTGATTTTTATGAAGGCATTAAGAATCCGGTTGCAGCAGAGCAGTGCCAATTATCGTAAGGAGGAAAGCGACACAAATAAAATGACCTATCCATTACCACCCTTTTCAACCGTTATCGGAGCACTCCATGATGCCTGCGGCTACAGAGAATATCACCCCATGGATTTGAGTATCCAGGGAAAATATGAGTCAATGCACCGTGAACCCTATACCGATCATTGCTTTTTGAATTCAATTTTTCCTGATCGGGGTGTTTTGGTCAAAATGAGAAATCCGGAGTTACTATCCACGGCTTTTGAAAAGGTTGTGGCACCACGGAAGTCTAAAGGCTGTGATTTTCGAATAAGAGCAGATGCTAACATCTTCAATGAAGCATTGTACCAGGAGTTTATTGATTTAAAAGATCTGAATAACCAAATTGAGGTGTTCAAGAATTCTCGTATTAAACCGGTTCTAGAAGTGATCAAACGTCGTAAAGCAACTTTAAAAAGCAAAAAAAACAGGCTAGATAAAAAATCGGAAGAATATCTTAAACTCAACCGCAGAGAAGCGCAAATTAAAGCGACCGAAAAACACATAAAAGACGAGTTTGAAAAGTATAAAGAAAATCATTATACCAAACCCATTTCAAAGTTTCGATCCTTGACAACATCACTGAAGTTTTATGAAATACTCAATAATATTGAACTGCTTATACATGTGGCAGCCGAAGACAATATTTTAGAAGACATCTTGAACAATATCTACAATTTGAAAGCCATTGGTCGTAGTGAAGATTTTGTTGAAGTCATCGAAGCAAAAATTGTTGAACTGGTGCAGGATGATGACTGTGATGTAACGAGTTCCTATTCAGCGTACCTGGATTATCGTGACATTAAAAAAGGCTTGCTGATGCCAACTAATATCGGAGATGAGACAAAAGGCGAAGGTGGCACACGGTATGGCTTGAACAAAAACTATCAAATAATCGATGAGAAGCGCATTTTCAACAAAAAATCAGTGTTATATCTGTCAGAATACTGTATTGAAGAAACGAGCGACACGGTCTGGTTGGATCGGGATGGTCAGCAAGAGTATATTGTTAATTTGATTTAAGTCACGTTTCTGAAATAGGGGGAGTTATGAAGAAGCCAGAAGAATATCAGGCTAAACCGGATAAAACCATAAAGGAGCATAGTCTTGAACTGTTAAGGGAATTGGAACGGATCAAAAACCTTGGCTATATCGATAATAAAAAAGTATATGATCTAGCAAAAAAAGCCTGTTGGTTTCATGATTTTGGGAAGGCAAATGCCGAATTCCAAAATCGAGTAATGAGTGACAAAAAAATCCGGATGTCATTGGAGCGGGAAGTTTATCACAATATCTTATCGATTTTTCTCATTGATCCCAAGGCATTCGACAGCCAGGAAGACTATTACAAAGTGGTTCAAGCCGTTCTATTTCATCACGATTATGCTGATCCTTATGAAGTGTTAAAAGATAAAAAAGATTTGTGTAAAGCACTCTTAAAGAATTTTACTTGTTATCCTGTCAAGCATAGTCTTCAATATAAATTGAATATGTGGACTGAAGATGATCAGGTTGTGTTAATCAAGGGATTACTTCACAAATGTGATTACAGTGCCAGTGGCGGTTATGTGTCTGAATATCCCAATGATTTTTTAGAAAGTGGCCTCGACCGCCTGGGGTACCGTTGGAATGATTTACAGAATTTCTGCATCAACCACAGAAATAAAAATATTATTGCTGTGGCACAAACCGGCATGGGTAAAACCGAAGCCGGGCTTTTATGGATCGGTAATCATAAGGGCTATTTTGTACTGCCACTAAGAACCGCTATTAACGCAATTTATCATCGTATTGTAGCGGATCAACAGAAAAAGATTGTGACCGAAAAACTGTATGAACGGGTGGCGCTGCTCCACTCTTCTTCACTGTCTTACTATCTGGGCATGATGGATAACAGTGAAACAGAAATGACTGGAATTGATCGGGAGGATTTTGATGTTGAAGAATATCGTAATCGCGGGCTAAAACATTCAATACCATTAAATATCGCCACCATGGATCAGCTTTTTGATTTCGTTTTTAAATATCAGGGGTATGAGCTTAAACTGGCAACCTTGTCTTACTCAAAAATTGTTATTGATGAAATACAAATGTATGACAGTGACTTGTTGGCTTATCTGTTGATGGGTTTAAAGCGGATTTGCGAACTGGGCGGAAAGATTGCTATTTTAACGGCCACACTAGCGCCTTTTGTGGAAGATGAGTTGAATAAAGCAATTCCTGGGTTGATCAAACAAAGCTTTTTCGATAATACGCTGCGGCATAATATTCTGGTTAAGGCGGAAGAATTAAGCGTTACCGATGTCTTAAACCAATATAAAACCAACAAAGCATTGGCAAAAGGCAACAAAATACTAGTCATCTGTAATACCGTAAAAAAAGCGCAGGAGATTTATGAGAAATTAAGCGAAGCAGACATGGTGTCGAAAGATGAATTATTCTTGCTACACAGTAAATTTACTCGGGGGGATCGCACGCAAAAAGAAGCCGCGATTAAAGAGTTTGGGAAAACTTATGAAGAAGATGAAAAAACCATTGATATTCAGAATGGCATCTGGGTGTCAACCTCCCTGGTGGAAGCGAGTCTGGACATTGATTTCGATTATTTATTCACAGAGTTGCAGGATCTCAATTCCCTGCTGCAAAGACTGGGACGTTGCAATCGCAAGGGTGTGAAGCCAACTGACGTGACAAATTGCTTTGTATATACTGTTATCAATGAGAATCTATTCATTATTAATAATCGTGGGTTTATTGATTGGGATATTTTTAACATTTCGAAAGAAGCCCTCGGGAACTGGAACGGGCCGATAACCGAAGCAGAAAAACTCGCTTTGATGAATGAGCACCTCACAACTGAAAAATTAAAAAGTTCGAATTATTACCAGGCCTATAAAGAAAAATGCAATTGGATTGCAACCATCAAGCCCTATCAATTAAAGCAGAATGATATCAAACTCCGCAACATTCTGACTGTGGAGATCATTCCCAGTCCGGTTTTTGATGCTCACAGGGAAGAAATATTTGAATTGACTGAAAAGATCAATCATCCCCAAACTGATACTAAAGAGAAAATTGCATTAAAGGAAAAGCTTTATGCTCATACCCTTTCTGTAGAATCATATCACGCAAAAAATTACGAAAAGGCAAAAGCTCGTGGAGAGGCCACAGTTTATACCCCGATTCAAATTGGAAGATTTGAATCGATAAAGGTTTTGGAATGTCAATATGATGACTTGCTGGGGTTTCGCAAGATGGACTTTCAAACCATCAGAAAAGCAGAGTTCTTTTGAAACTCAAGCAATGATAATGAAGGAGGTATGCATTTTGGAAAAAGAGATTACTGGAGTAATGGTTTATTACTATCAGGTTTGCCACCGAAAGCTTTGGTATTTTTATCATGAAATTCAAATGGAACAAAACAGTGATCAAGTCAAAATAGGAAAACTCCTCGATGAGAACGCTTATAGCAGGGATGATAAGCATATCAATATCGACAATGTCATTAATATTGACTATATTCGCACGAAAAAAGTTCTTCACGAATTAAAAAAGAGCAGAAAAATTGAAGAAGCCAGTATTCTCCAGGTAAAATATTATCTCTATTATTTGCTGAAAAAAGGTGCAATCGGGATTACCGCAAAAATCGATTATCCGTTATTGAAACAAAGTGTTGAAGTATCGCTGTCAGAAGAAGATGTTGTCGAAATTGAAAAAATTCTAGCTACTATTACAAAGATCGTAAAAGAAGAAATACCGCCGCCATTTAGGAAAATGGCGATCTGCAAAGCATGTGCCTATCATGATTTGTGTTTTATTTGAAAGTCAGGGTGACGATGAAACGAGATTATTATTTTTATAATGATGGTATCATTCGTAGAAAAGATAATACCATAACTTTTACGAGTGAAGCGAATGGAAATAGGGATTTGCCCATTGAAAATATGGGGAATCTTTATGTGATGTCAGAAATGAGTTTGAACACCAGTTTGATCAATTTGTTGGCAAAATATGGTGTGTGCATACATTTTTTCAATTATTACAGCTTTTACACAGGCAGTTTCTATCCCAGAGAACAGTTGGTTTCGGGGAATATCATTGTTAAACAGGTTGAGTATTATCAGGACAATGAAAAAAGAATGCAGATAGCAAGAGCTCTGATCGATGGCGCATCCTATAATATATTCAGAAATTTACGTTATTATAACGGCCGTGGAAAAGATGTTAAAACTGAAATGGGGACCATTGAAGATTTGCGAAAAAACGTACCCAATACGACAGGAATAAAAGAACTTATGGGATATGAAGGCAATATTCGTAAAACTTATTATTCGGTTTGGAATAAAATCATAGACCAGGATGTTGATTTTACAAAACGTGTTAAGAATCCTCCGGACAATATGATCAATACGCTGATTTCATTTGTCAATACCCTTGTTTATACTAAAGTTTTGGGAGAAATCTATCAGACTCAATTAAACCCAACGATCAGTTTTTTACATGAACCGGGAACAAGACGATTTTCATTATGCTTGGATATAGCTGAGATCTTTAAACCATTGTTAGCAGATCGACTGATTTTTTCGTTGTTGAATCGCAATCAGATTACAGAAAAGAGTTTCACAAAGAATTTGAACTATTTACATTTAACCAAAGAAGCCTCTAAAACAATTGTAGCCGAATTGGATGCCAAATTGCAGACGACAATCAAACATCGGGATCTGGAGAAATCGGTGTCCTATCAATACTTAATTCGGTTGGAATGCTATAAAATGATTAAACATCTGCTGGGAGAAAAAGAATATGAACCATTTAAAATTTGGTGGTAGAGGTGCAACGAAATGTATGTTATTCTAGTATATGATATCTGCGGCGATGATGGTGGACAGCGTGTACTTAGTAAGACGTTTAAAATATGCAAGAAATATTTAAACCACATCCAAAATTCTGTATTTGAAGGGGAATTATCTGAACCTCAGATCATGAATTTAAGATATGAATTAAATGAATATGTTCGTAAAGACATAGATTCGGTTATTTTATTTAAAAGTCGAAATGAGCGATGGCTGAAAAAAGAACTATGGGCAAGGGAAGATGATAAAACGGATAACTTTCTATAATTGTCGACCTGAGATCATGTAAAAATACAGTGGGGTTGACAATTGTTGATAGCATGGGAAAAGAATAATGATTGTTGAGCTAAATTTGAATAATTTGATTTTAAATTTATTAAATTATAGAGGTCGACAAAACAGACCTTTGAAACATACTAAACGAGCGCTATAAAAGAAAGCGCATGAGAGTTTCGCCATATTGGAATTTAAATTCAAGACAGGATGGTGATGTAGGTGACAACGAGGAAATGAGAGTTTCGCCATATTGGAATTTAAATGCAGGAGTGGATTGATGAATTCTATATAGCCCGCCTATGAGAGTTTCGCCATATTGGAATTTAAATAAGAGATGGACGCAAATACGACATCAATAAAAGACCATGAGAGTTTCGCCATATTGGAATTTAAATTGTTAAGCGGTTTTTATCATTCGAAGAACGGCAATTAATGAGAGTTTCGCCATATTGGAATTTAAGTCAGAATAAATATAATAAATCATGACAGCAGTTCCCATGAGAGTTTCGCCATATTGGAATTTAAATGAAAAATTATTCCAGTCCTCTAAATAATAAAACAGATGAGAGTTTCGCCATATTGGAATTTAAATTTCATCTATTAGAGGTTGGAAATAAAAATTTTGCGATGAGAGTTTCGCCATATTGGAATTTAAATCATTGTAGTAGCACTCGATCCCGTCATCCCCGCAAAATGAGAGTTTCGCCATATTGGAATTTAAATGCTGGGAACGTGGCTCCAATGAGAACGTAAATCGTATGAGAGTTTCGCCATATTGGAATTTAAATTAATTTAAAGCCGTTAAGCGGCTAATTTGATGCATTTATGAGAGTTTCGCCATATTGGAATTTAAATCTTGGTTCAGTCGCTATTGTGATAACTTTGCCGTTTTATGAGAGTTTCGCCATATTGGAATTTAAATGATGTATTATCAGCGACTCTGGCAATACTAGCAGCATGAGAGTTTCGCCATATTGGAATTTAAATGACTTTACTGATGATCGATGAAGCATCAGTGAAATTCATGAGAGTTTCGCCATATTGGAATTTAAATATTTTCTGCTTCAGGTAAAATAAGCGAAAATTCATTATGAGAGTTTCGCCATATTGGAATTTAAATTTTTGTAACGAAACGGGTCTTATTTTTTAATTTTTATGAGAGTTTCGCCATATTGGAATTTAAATGCGATATCTCCAATACCATCAATAACGCCTGTTATTCCATGAGAGTTTCGCCATATTGGAATTTAAATGTTAACGTAACCTTTACCCCGTAAACGCTTGACCGGATGAGAGTTTCGCCATATTGGAATTTAAATTTATTTTAGTTTCTAATTGTTTTGATTTCATAGTTTATGAGAGTTTCGCCATATTGGAATTTAAATGGCATTTTTCTAGCAAAAAACGTTAATTCATGTCGATGAGAGTTTCGCCATATTGGAATTTAAATGTTAACGTAACCTTTACCCCGTAAACGCTTGACCGGATGAGAGTTTCGCCATATTGGAATTTAAATTGATTCCAGTTCGGTCGAACACGCCGGATTGAGTCTAATGAGAGTTTCGCCATATTGGAATTTAAATTGGTAGGACTTTGTTTTATCATAAATGGGGATTAACATGAGAGTTTCGCCATATTGGAATTTAAATTTTTTATTAAGTCCTGGTCAAACTGAATGGCCGCCATGAGAGTTTCGCCATATTGGAATTTAAATAATCGCCGCAAAGATAAAAGAAAAGTCACCGGAAATGAGAGTTTCGCCATATTGGAATTTAAATTTGAGAAAACTTCTTGTAATACCCCTTTAAATCGATGAGAGTTTCGCCATATTGGAATTTAAATTATTAATTAATGATTTCAATCGAAAACCCTTCAAATGAGAGTTTCGCCATATTGGAATTTAAATGGCCAAATTCGTTTTTGGCCCAAACGTCCATTTCGATGAGAGTTTCGCCATATTGGAATTTAAATGTGGTGTTGATGCAATGTATCAGGCGGCTCAAAGTGATGAGAGTTTCGCCATATTGGAATTTAAATCATCGGTTAAGTCTTTGTTTATTGTAAAATAAAAATGTAGAAAGTTGCAAAGCAAAAATCCATAGTATTGCAAGTTGGAAAATGCACAATATTGCAAAAATCC
>Ga0075011_10002126_pt1 | contig 10751 bp, 7 predicted proteins | sample TARM_MetaG_T_14_FD_72354 | JGI IMG/M metagenome (GOLD analysis project Ga0075011, IMG submission 72354) | Freshwater microbial communities from Pennsylvania, USA, analyzing microbe dynamics in response to fracking - TARM_MetaG_T_14 | ecosystem: Environmental > Aquatic > Freshwater > River...
GGGGGCATTCCTATTGGAACAATTGCTTCAACTCCATGACCATGGGGGCCGCGGTCCAGAAGAACAGGAGCATGACCACGGCGGTCAGGAGTATGAGCAGGACCGCCCTGGTCTTGCCTACCCCGAGGGCCTTGTGCAGGCCAACGCAGATGAGTACGGCGCGCACCGGTTCCATGATGATGGCCAGGCCCGGAATCCAGGAAACGACCATGACCGCGCCGCTGGCGTAGGCATAGATGTTGAAGATTCGACCGAAGCCCGCCTTGTCCCGGCCGGTCATGCCCATGAGGATGAAGGTGATGACCGCGCCGAAGGCGGGCATGAGGATGGCGTTGAGCATCATGACCATCCCCATGGACAGGGAGTTCTCGAAAAAGTAGGCCATGCTCACCGAGCAGTAGAACAGGGCTGAGATCATCAGGAAAATGAGCGCCCGCCGGGAGCCCGGCTCGTCGGCCACCCGTTCGAAATAGCGTACGGGGGTGCGCATAATGTCCATCAATGTCTCGAAATATTCCCGAATCCCCATCTTGTCGTTTGTTTCGCGTATAGCTTCCATGGTGCCCCCCATGTTTTTTGGATGAATCGAAAGTCTAGAACAGGTCCCTGGTGCATTCGAAAATGCCCCAAACCAGCATGGCTATGGTCAGGACGAACAGTACCTTGCGTTCGGTCTCCTTGCTAAAATAGGTGACGCCGTTCTTGTGGACGAATCCGTGTTCCTGCTTCTCTTGTTCTTGCATTGTGGCTTCCTTTTGTTGTCGGCGGCCCGCCCATGGGCGGGCCGCCGGTTATGTTTTGTTCAGGTCAGGGCCGTCAGAACGATGGCAGGCTGCCGAACCCGAGGCCGGTCCAGTAGATCGCCGTGAGGAGTACGATCATGATATTGGCGACGAACCACATTGGGATGCCAACGCGCAGGTAGTCCTTGGGCTCCAGATATCCGGAAGCGTAGACGATGGCGTTGGGCGGGGTCCCGATGATCAGGCAGTAGGCGAAGGAAGACGCCACTGCGGTGGACATGGCCATGAACGGCAGGAAGGTGGTGCCGGGGTGTACGATGCTGGCCATGTTCAGGGTGATTGGGCCGACCGCGGCGGCTGCCGGGCCGTCGGCCATCAGGTTGGTCAGCACGGCGGTCAGTCCGTTGGAGGTCAGCATCAAGGGGATGCCCTTGTCCATGCCCAGCGGGGCCAGCATGTCGATGACGGACTGGGCCAGCCAGTAGGCTGCACCGGTCTTGTCCAAGGTGCGGCCGAAGATGATCGCACCCGCGTACAGCCAGACCACGCCCCAGTCGACCTTTTCCTGGTAGTCGCGCCAGTTGACCACGCCCGCCAGCAGGTAGGCCACCGCTCCCGCGACCGCGATGACGCCGATGCCGAGGCGGATGGGGTAGATGCCCATGTTGTAGAATCCCTTCTCGGTGAACCACCCGAAGACCATGACGATGAAGATGACCATGGCCCAGATCTGGTTCTTGTTCCACTTGCCCATCTTGCTGATTTCACCTTCCAGGTGGCGCATGGCCGGTGCCAGGGAGGTGATCCGGGGCTTGAAGAGCAGGTTGGTGGTGAACCAGGTGATCGGGATCATGACGATGACGAACGGGAAGCAGTACATGATCCACTGTGCGTACCCGATGTCCATGCCGAACATGTCGGTCAGGTAGGTCATCATGATGACGTTGCGCGCGCCGCCGGACGGTGCGCCGGGACCGCCGATGTTACAGGCCATGGCGATGGAGATCATCAGCATCTTGGCCAGTTCCTTGTCTTCGGGAATCTCGTCGGTCAGGCTGTTCTGGTAGAGCAGCATGCCGATGGGCAGGAACATGGCGGCCAGCGCGTGGTCGGAGATGAACGCGGCCAGCGGGGCGATGACGATGAAGAAGATCAGCGTGATCCAGCGGACGTTGGGCACGGCCAGCTTCTTGAACATCAAGAGGCACATGCGCTTGTCCACGCCGGTCTTGACGAAGGCGGCGGCGAACATGAGCGAACCCATGATGAACCAAACGGCGTCGTCCCAGTATAGCCCGGCCACCTCGGAGCGCGAAATCACGCCGGTGAAGACCAGGATCAGACCGATGCAGAATGCCACGCCGGGCAGCGGCATGCACTCGGTCATGAAGCAGAAGACCACGAACACAACCATGGCGATGGCCACCTTGATGCTCCAGGCTCCCTTGTTGGCGCTCTTCTGGTCCTTTGGCGACAGTTCCTGATAGTCCAATCCTTTCATGCGCTTGTCAAAGGCGCCCTTCATGATGGTCAGGTATTTGTCGGCGGGTATGGTGTCGCCCACAAAGGTCTGGGCTCGCTTGAAGTTGGCCGCATCAGCGGGAATCTTGTACTTCTTGGCCCACTTTTCGTCGCGCTTCATCAGCCGTTCTTTGGACAGCGCGCCCATGCGCATGTTCTGTTCCATCATGCGGGCGGCCAGGATCTCCCATTGGTCACAGTCCGAGCTTCTTTTCTGGAAGAGCTCCTGGCAAAGGTAGTTGGTCACGACCTTGGGGCCAACCGAATACTGCATGCCCACCTTCTTCATCCCCTGAGGGGTGGGAAGGAGCAGGATCAAAACAAAAAGTACCACCGGAATTATGAGCAGCTTCCAGTTGACGAACTTATCGTAACCGGTCGCTTTCTTCTTTGCTTGAGCCATTTTGTAACCTCGCAATCGGGCTTCGGGTTAGCTGGACGAAATGATCTTGGCGATTTCGTAGAAGACTTCCTGTTCGCGGACGATGCCGATGTCCTCCTTCCCGTCGCGGACGAGCATGCGTCTGGCCGGGAGCGTGATCATCGTGTTGGCCACGTCCATGAGGTTGGCGTCTGCATCAATTGCCGGGATGGTGTCGGACATGATGTCGCGAACGGGGTTGCCCATGATCTCCCTCACCCGCGAGGAGAACAGTCCCTGCCAGAACAAAGCCGAATACTGCAGGCTGTCCGCCATGGACGGCTTGGGTGCGGACAGGTAACCGGGCCGGATGGCTTCCACCAGGTCCAGCGGGCTGAGCAGGCCAGCCACGCTGCCGTCCGGGTTGGTGACCACCACCGAGCGGTGGCCGGTGTCCATGAGCCGATCCGTGGCCATGAGATGGCGCATGGAATCCTCAAGGGCCTTGATGGCGTCGCGTACGGTGCTGTTCAGGGGAATTTGCGTGTACTCGTCCAGAGGGATCATGATCCCCCTGGCCAACTTTTCGACGTAGGGTGCCTTGGTGGCGTACTCGAAGGCGTCCTGAATCTTGGTGCTCAACAGGTCCACGTCGCAGGGTTTGGCCAGGTAGTCGAAGGCCCCGGTGTCGAGCGCCTTTTTCGCCCCGGGCATGTCGCCGTGGCCGGTGAGCATGATCACAGGGAGTTCCGGCATTTTGTTCTTGATCAGTTTGAGCGTTTCGTGCCCGTCCAGGCCGCCCATTTTGACATCCAGAATGACGACGTCCGGCTTGTCGGCCAGTTTTACCAACGCCTCTTCCCCACTGGCCGCAAGGATCGTGTCGAATCCTTTGCGGGCCAATATCTTCGCAGTGGTGGTGCGGAAGCGTTCCTCATCGTCGACCATGAGGACCTTGATTTTAACCATTACAACCTCCTTGAAGTTAGCTAGCGCAGTTCACCCTGACCGGCGGACTCGGCCATCCGGGCAGAATGTATTTTCTTTTTTTGAAGCGTAACTTTTTCGAACGCCTCCTCGGCCTTGCCGAGGAAGTCTTTCATGCTGACGGGCTTGATCAGATAGTCCAGGGCACCGAGCTTGAGTCCCTCCACCGCCGTCTCCATGGTGGCGTGGCCGGTGAGGATGATGACCTCGCTGATGGGGTAGTTCTTCTTGATATGCTGTAGCGTCTCCATACCGTCCATTCCGGGCATCTTGATGTCGAGAAAGATGACATGCGCTGCATAGGTCTTCAGCACGTCGAGGGCGTCGGCTCCAGAAGTGGCCGTGCGCGTCTCGACTCCGAGCTTTTCGAAGAGCTTTTTCGTGGTGCTGAGCAGTCGCTCTTCATCGTCCACGAGTAGGATTTTCATCTGTTCCATGATGTCACCGTTGGGTTGATCGGTTGTTAGTCAACAAAAACTGATTTCACTTAGCAACTCACATGCCAAATATAAGGCACTGATTATTATTGATATTTTCTTGCAAGGTTGATTGCGAGACAGGTTTGCCAGATGATATTGCGTGCAAAATCGAGCCGCACGGGAAGCGGGAGAAAGGGAGGCCGGGCACGGCCGAGGCGGGGGGAATGTCTACAGCCCTAAGGGATGGCTGAAGAAATTCAGCGCGGGTAGGCATATCTCGCATGACGGAAGGCATGGATACTGCTAGGCTATGTTACGTTCGGGTTAAGAAGGAATTGGCATAGATTAAAGGGGATGGTGGCACATGCCTTCGCTGTATTATGATAAAAATGATCACAAGCTGCTTGAAATAGTTGAAGATGTTTTGAATCGTGGGGTGGACAAGGCGCAGTTCAAGACCCTGCTGGAACCGTACCTGAAGCCCCACGGCATCAAGGAACTGGCTGCGGATCGGGGATTGCGCATCGCCTATGCCATTATGCATTTGCTCGAATCCCTGAAGTCGGACCAGGCCTCGGAAAGAACCAAGGCTCTCATCGCCCTGCGCGACGAGACCCTGACCGCGGCCAAGGGGGCCATGCGCAACAACCGGGCGCGGGTCCTGCTCCAGATCGGCAAGGAGCTTGTCCGGGCAAAGGGCGACCGTTGCCGCCAGCTGGCCCTGGCCCACGACTTCCGCAGGGCCGCAGCCGGAAAGATAGGTTTTTTGCGCCAGCAGTTGCGCCGCTACCACCTCCTGGAGATGCCCGAGGAGTGGAACCAGATCGCTTTTGACGACCGCGTGCATGACGCAAACAGCAAGGGGCGCAAGTCCGCCACCCATCTGGTCATGGACGCCTGGATCAAGGGTATCCGCTATCTGACCGTGGTTTACTACGACTGCATTGACCTGCCCGTTGCCCGGGAACTGTTGGCCTCGGCCGCCATCCTCGGCATCAAGGTTCGCATCGGTATCGAGTACCGGGCCATGCACCGGGGCCGGTTCGTCAAGTTCGTCTGGTGCCCGGGAGGACTTCGGGACGACTGCGATATCGAAAGCCTGTTCAGGGTGGACGCCGTGCGCGAGCTCATGGGGCAGGGCAGGGAGGTGCGCGAGGCCAGAACCGATTACGTCCGGGCCGTGATCGTGGCCTACAACGAGCGCCACCGCCAGTCCATCCGCAAGGAATTCGGAGTGATGCTGCCGCCCGTGGAATATGCGGAAATGGTCGCCGCCGTGGGCGTGGACCAACCGGCCGTCCTGCATCTCGGCACGTACATCCACTCCCAGGCCATGCCGCTTTTCGAAGAGCGGGTTGCCGCATTGCGCCGGGAGGCCGACCAGGCCGACTATGACGCCAGGGCGGCCATCGCCATGCAGGTGGAGTCCCTGGACGCCCTGGACGTGGACACCCTGGTGGCCCGCTATCTTTCCCCAGCAGAGAACCGAGACATCCCGGACCCGGACCAGCCCCGCGACACGGGCATGCCAGCGCTCCTTTCCCTGACCCCGGCCGAGCTGACCTCCCGGCTGCGCAAGGCCGCACACTCCAGTCATCTGACCCTGATTCTGGCCGATCTAGAACTGGAGGACGTGCTTGAAATACTGTTTCAATGCCAGGGGCGGGTCACCCATCTGGAGGTCTTCAACACCAAACACCTCGATCCCGGCCAGACCAGGCAACGCATGCCGTTCAGCCAGTTGCAGCAGGCCCTCAACGAGCAGAACGCGGTCAAGCTCAAGCGGCTCATCCGAGGGTGCATGGACTTTGTGCGGGAACGGTGCGGACCTGACGCCGAAGACCGGCTGGAAGTTCTGGAAGGGCTGTTGGAGCGGTTTGACCGGCTTCTTGAATTCTACAGACGGGTGCCGCTCGGCACGAGCATCGGCTCGGGGTCCACGGGCCGTTCCACCCGGACCCACGGCATGGGCTTCGCGGTCGTGGAGACCCTCCCCCTGCGGGCTCAGCGCGAGGCCGCTCGGTTGCGCCCGGACGACCGTATCCCGGTGCAGTGCACGGCCATCCGGTCCAATGAATACGTCATGCCCCGGCAGAACAAGGGGATCTGGGGCGGCCTGATGCATATGGCCTCGCAGGTTTCGGGCCTGCGCCGACTGGTCTGCCGCACGTGCACCCGGTGGCGCGTGGAAGAGTACGCCGTGACCGCGACGGGCGGCAATCTGGTTGCCTTGGGTGGCAGGCGGCAGGAAGGCAACGGGTTGTCTCTGTTCGAGGCTGAGGACTCCTGCAAGCGCCGTCCTTCGCTCGGCCATTTGAACACCAAACTCAAGAACGTGCTCAAGATCCTGGCCGGGTTCATCCCCGCCTTCCTGACCTTCTACCTGACCAAGGATTGGTGGGTCCTGGCCTACCTCGGCGGGGTCATATGGTTCTCCATCACCGGCCTGCGCAACGTCATCCAGTCCGTGCTCGGCGGGGGCGGGCTCCGGCGCTCTCAGTTCCTGGCCTGGAACGACTACATCGATTGGGAGCGCATCTCCGATTCCCTGCTCTACACGGGTTTCTCCGTGCCCCTGCTCGACTGGCTGTGCAAGTCCGTGCTCCTGGACAAGGGGTTCGGGGTGACCACGACCACCAACCCGCTGCTGCTCTACACCATCATGGCCCTGACCAACGGAGTGTACATCTCGAGCCACAACGTGGTCCGGGGGCTGCCCCGGGAGGCGGCCGCGGCCAACTTCTTCCGTAGCGTCCTGTCCATCCCCATCGCCATGCTCTTCAACTGGGCGGCCCAGGGGATGCTGGTCATGGCCGGTTCGGCCGACCCCATGGCCGTCTTGCAGCTGTGGGCGGCGGTCATCTCCAAGCTGGCTTCGGACTGCGTGGCCGGGGTCATCGAGGGGTTCGCGGACCGCAGGCGGAACATCGCCATGCGCCGCTGGGACTACTCGGAAAAGCTGCGCCAGGTCTTCGAAATATATTCGCGCCTGGAAATCGCCTTTCCCACCCGAGACATGCTCGGCATGCTCAACCGGCCCGCCGAGTTTATCGCCTTTTCCAAGGAGTCGAACTTCAACCACGCGCCCGAGGTTATCGCCAACGCCCTGGATATGCTCTACATCATGGCCTACAAGCCGCGCGCCCGCGAGGCGTTGCGCCAGGCCCTGGAGGCCATGTCCGTGGACGAGGTCGCGGTATTTCTGGCCTCGCAGCAGATTTTGCGCGAGGAACAGTCCGTGTCCATGCTCTTTGTGGACGGGCTGGTGGGTCGCAACTTTGCCAAGGGGCTGTCCTTCTACCTGACGCGCTATGGGGCCTACCTGGAAGAGATCGGCAGTATGACCGCCGAGGCGCTGCGGAACGTTGTGGAGGACGGGGCCGAAGCCCCGCCCCCCGATGGGGTCCCGTCCCGGGAGGAGGACGGTATCAATCGTTCTTGCCGGGGATGTGAACGGTGAATGTGGTGCCTTCGCCCTTGGCGCTTTCCACGGTCAGTTCTCCGCCCAGGGAGTCGATGATCGAGTGGCAGACGGACAGGCCCAACCCCGTTCCCTGACCGGGGGCCTTGGTGGTGAAAAAGGGCATGAATATCTTGGATAAACTCTCCTGATTTATACCGCAGCCGTTGTCGGCAACGGTGATCACCGCCCGGCCTTGGCCATCGCCCCGGGCGATCACCTCTATGTGACCGCCCTTTGACCCGTGGCGGTCCACCACCGCGTGGATGGCGTTGTTCAAGAGGTTGATCATGACCTGCTGCAACTGGCCCGGATCGGCCAGGATGATCGGCACGTCCGGGTTAACGTCGCAGGTCACGTCAATGGCGTTGACTTGGGCCTTGTTCTGGACCATGGCCCCGACCTTGGGCAGGAACTCGGCCAGATTCATGTCCTGGACGCGCGGTGCGTCCTGTCGTCCAAAGCGCAGTATCTCGCGGGTGATGGCCGCGCATCGCCCGATCTGGATCTGGAACTGATCGGCGATCTCGCTCAGTTCGCCGCATGCCTCCCGGTTGGCGCACACGTCGGTCACATCCTTGAGGGTCAGCTCCAGCAGGGCCAGGTCGGTCTTCATGATCTGCAAGGGGTTGTTGATTTCGTGGGCGAACCCGGCGGCCATTTCCCCCAGCTCGGCCAGGCGGGCGGCCTGAAGCAGCTGGCCTTCCAGCTTGTTGACCGCCTCGGCCTGGCCGCGCAGGGTCTCGGACAGTCTGCGGCTGACGATGAGGGCCAGGACCACGATGACCGCCCCGCCGCAGAGGAGCACGACAAGGACCGTGTAGCCCGCCATGACGACGGCCTGGAAAGCCTCCTCCTTCTTTTGACGGACAATAAGCCGCCACTTGCCGTCGTTGAGCCGGGCTGAGGCGAACAGGTAGTCCTCGCCGTCATCCGAGCCTGTGAAGGAAATCAGGTTCTCGCTTTGGGCCGGGTAGGCGTAGTCGTCGCGTTCGAGCAGCCCGCCGCCGTACCGCCGGTTGGTTTGGAAAAGTCCCTTCCGGTTCAGGATGTATGCCTCGCCGGTGTCGCCGATCCCCGGCGCGTTGACCATGTTGCCGAAAATGGTCGGGTTGACCGTGGCGCGCAATGTCCAGATCCGGCCGTTGAAGTGCCTCGTCACGGCGATGACGAAGTGGGGTACCTTGCGGTAGCCGAGATACACGTCGCTGATGAAATAGCCGTTTTGCAGGGCCTCTTTGTACCAGTCCGCTTCCCGGTAATCCTTGTCGGCCAGACCGAAGGGGCCTACGTAGGCCGCGTGGCGTCCCTGGGGATCGATGAGCCCCATGTCCTGGAATACAGGGCCGCCGGAGCGCAGCCAAGTCTCGACCTCGGTCTGGGCTTTGGAGCCGTGCAGTGCGTCCGAGGGGAGCAGTGCCAGAAACAATTCCAGGTCGCCGCGCCGCTCACGGAGGAATTCGTCGATGAGCGTGGCCCGGTCCACGGCGGCCTGGCGAATGGAGGAGACGGCGAATTGCCTGGAAGCCCCGGCAAAGGAATAAAATCCGATGGCTGCCGATATGAGCAGTGGGATCGCCGGGATGATGATCATGGTGACGAGGAGCAATCTGTGAATCCCGCAAAGGGGCTTTTGCGTGGCCATGGTTTGTCTGCCTGATTGTTTTTGCAAGATATTTTAAAAATTAATATTTATTCCAAATGGTTAAAAAATCGTGCAAAACTTCGCTCTTGCCTAACGATGTTGGAGAGTATTTAGCAACCATCGTGCCGGAAAAGGTTTGACAAAGGGGCGCGCAGAGGCCTATCGGCAAAAAACATATGAGGCGGTGTTCATTGATTCGGTCCGCCTTAAGCACGTGATGGAGGTTGCCATGTCATCATTTCCCACATCGGGGTCACGGATGTCCGACTGGATACGCAGGCATCTGCCCGGCCTGGTGCGACGGCTCGGGCTGCGGGGCAAGCTGCTCCTGGCCCTGATGCCGTCCATCGTGTGCATTCTCCTGTTTACGGGTTGGGCGTCCTATAGGGTCTCTGACGAATTCATCGACATCGCGCTCAGTCGGACCGTGCGTCAGAATACCATGGCCGTGGCCCACGAGATGGAGCAGTACCTGGATGGCTGCCGCACGGACCTGCTCTTCCTCGCTGGGGGCCGCACCGACGCGCACAGCCTGCGCGACGCCTTTTCCCGGCTTATGGCGGCGGGCGGTAGATCCTACCTCGAACTTTGCTACCTCCCGGCCTCGGGGGGAGAGCCCGTGGTTCTGGTCGGCCAGGGCGGAACCGTACACGCCTTGGCCCTGGATTCCCTGGACCGGGTGCGGCCCAATCCCTTTGCCGAACTGGACCGGCTGACGACCCTCACGCCGGGGCAAGTGGTCCCCTCGGACGTGCTCGAGGTCTCCTACCCCATGCCCTCCAGCGACAGTGGCAACCGGTACACGACCGCCAACGTGGTTCGTTTCTACACCGCCTGTCCGGGCAACAGGGAGGAGCCTCCGGGCCTGCTCTTCCTTTCCGTAGAGGCCGTCACCCTGCGCAACATCCTATCCTGGTACAACTCGCGCAAATCGCCTTTATGGGCCTTTCCCCGGAGCGACGAACTTCGGTTCAGCTATTTTATCAATAATGAAGGGTGGATGCTCTTTCAGGCCGAGGATTATGACAAACAGGGGAACGAGCTGACAACGTACCTGGCCCGCGAAGGCTTCGACGGTTCCCTGGGCAAGCCCGGCAACGCGGCCGCGTTCCGGCCCAACGAAAAGTACGCGTTGTACTGGAACGCCGTGGCCGCCATGGGCACGGGCGAGAACGGCCTGGACCGTGTGGAAGAGACCCACCCGCAGCAGTCGGGCGTGGATTTCCACTATTTCAGTTACGCCCCGGTCCTGTTCCGGGCCGATCCGGGCGGCCCCCCGTCGGCCTATGGCGGTGTAGTCTTCGTGGACCGCAGCCAATTGCCGATCATTGCGGGCTACAAGAACATGGATGTCATGCTTTTCGTGACCATCGGCGGCATCGTGGTCATCTCCATCCTCATCTTTCTGTTCGGCCGCATCCTGACCAAGCCTATCCGCGAGCTGGCCGCGCGTATGAACGCCCTTAATTCATTGGAGGAGATGGAGGAAGTCCATCTGCCGTACAGCGGCTACGACATCACGGTACTCCAGGAGTCCATCAACAACATCATCCGGCGCGTCAAACAGCAGGTGGTTGAGATCCAGGCCAAGGATGAGGCCATCCTCAACGTGAAC
>Ga0075011_10002127_pt1 | contig 10748 bp, 10 predicted proteins | sample TARM_MetaG_T_14_FD_72354 | JGI IMG/M metagenome (GOLD analysis project Ga0075011, IMG submission 72354) | Freshwater microbial communities from Pennsylvania, USA, analyzing microbe dynamics in response to fracking - TARM_MetaG_T_14 | ecosystem: Environmental > Aquatic > Freshwater > River...
TGATCCAACCTTATCGCAATCTGCGGTAGAAGCCGCAGCAAAATTAGCTAATATCCATGATGATATAGTTGATTTACCAAATGGCTACGATACGGAAGTCGGTGAGCGAGGGGTATCCTTATCCGGTGGACAAAAACAACGGATCTCGATTGCTCGAGCGGTTTTAATTAATCCGGAACTCATGATACTAGATGATTCACTATCTGCGGTTGATGCGAAAACGGAAGAGATTATTCTTTCTGGCTTGAAGAGAGTTAGACAAGGACAAACTACAATTATCGCCGCCCACCGAATCAGTTCAGTTATGCATGCTGAAGAAATTATCGTCGTTGATGATGGAACCATCGTTGAACGTGGGACACATGATCAATTACTTGAGGTTGATGGATGGTATAAAGACATGTATCAACAGCAGCAACTGGAACGTAAAATTGAAGGGGAGGATCAGTAATGGAACAGCAAGAATTAAAAGATAGACGATCGATTCCTTTCAAGGAACAAATGACGATCCTCAAACGCATTCTTAGTTACGCTTCTCCTTTCAAAAAGCAATTTATGGTTGCTATTGGCTTCAGTTTGGCTCTTGCTGTGACAAATGCGATTTTACCGAGAATCATTCAAGTCTTTATTGATGACCACTTAGCGACAGGTACGGCTACTTTACGAATCGTTCTCCTCTTTGCCTTTATACACTTTGGAGTAACTCTTGTACGGATGGTCGTCTGGTACTGTGAACTGTATTTGTTTAATATGGCCTCAGAAAAGACAGTTCAACATATTAGGAACGCACTTTATACTAAATTGCACAGTTTAGGCATGCGCTTTTTTGATAAAACAGCAACAGGGTGGATTATTACCCGTGCAACCAATGACACAGAGGCAATGAAAGACTTTTGGCACGTCTTCTTAACGTTGATTCAAGGGGTTCTAGGTGTGGCGATTTCTCTTGGAGCCATGTTCTTACTAGATGTGAGAGTGACGTTGTGGATTTTACTGTTCGCGCCCATCCTTTTAGTCATTGTTCGTTTCTATCAAGTTTACAGTTCAAAAAATTACAACGAAATGAAATCCAAATTAAGTATGCTAAATAGTAAATTAGCAGAAACGATTAACGGTATGGCCGTCATTCAACAGTTCAGGCAAGAAAAGCGTCTGCAAAAAGAGTTCAAAGAGACAAACCAGTCTTATTATGACTCACGCTTTTCAGTGGTCAAAATTAATGCCTTACTATTAAGTCCGGTTATTAACTTTTTATATACTTTAGCTGTTGTTTTAATTCTTGCCTTATTCGGTTATGATGCATTAAGTAGCCCAGTAGAAGTTGGTGTCATTTTCGCCTTTACTTCTTATGCGAACGACTTTTTCAGACCCTTAACACGTCTAATGGATAGTTTGAGTTTATTCCAAGATGGTGTCGTATCATCCAGCCGTATTTTAACGGTTATGGATAACGAAGAATACGTGCCGGCACAAGAGGACAATCCTGATTCGGTCATTACCGAAGGAAAAGTGGAGTTTAAAGATGTATCCTTCTCTTATGACGGTGAGAATGAAGTACTGAAAAACATTTCCTTTACAGTTAACCCTGGAGAAACGGTCGCTTTAGTCGGTCACACAGGAAGTGGTAAATCGTCCATCATTAACGTGTTGATGCGCTTTTATGACTTCGACAAAGGGGAAGTTCTGATTGATGGGAAGTCAATCAAGTCATTCCCTATTAGAGAATTGCGCCAGCGTACCGGGTTAGTCTTGCAAGATTCCTTCCTCTTTTATGGAACGATTAAAGACAACATCCGCTTGATGAATCCATCGATAACGGATAGAGAAATTGTTGAAGCCGCACGTTTCGTTCAGGCTGATTCCTTCATCGAACAATTGGATGGCCAGTATGATGCGAAAGTTGTGGAAAGAGGAGCAAGCTTCTCAAGTGGTCAAAAGCAATTAATCTCTTTTGCCAGTACAATAGTCAGAGATCCGAAAATCTTAATATTGGATGAAGCGACTGCCAATATTGATACAGAAACAGAATCACTCATCCAAGAAGGCCTACAGCGCATGAGAAAAGGGCGAACAACCGTCGCTATTGCGCACAGGCTCTCAACGATTAGAGATGCTGACCAAATATTGGTTCTGGATAAAGGACGCATTGTCGAAAGAGGAACCCACGACGAATTAATCGAACGTGGCGGACTCTACAAAGACATGTATGAACTTCAAAACTTAGGATTGCAACAAGCATAAGAAAAAACTCCTTCGTGACCTAAAAAGTCATGAAGGAGTTTTTTTGATATAAATTATTAAATTCAAACAGTTTAATAGTTCTAATTTGACAAACAATTTCTAGAGTAACTAGAATAATAAAGCTGTATTTTTCCAGTTAGTCTTTAAAACGCTGAAGTAATGTGAATAATAGTGGAGTATTACTCCGATTACTCATGAAAAAGTGAACGTAAATGGAATAATACGCGAGTATTCTTCCATTTAGTCAGTCAAAAAGCTAACTAACCGGAAAAATGGACAAAATCAATAAAAAATCACAGAAGAAAAATCAATCATTTTCTACCATGCCTTTTCAGTTTAGGTTTGTTGACTCAATTCTTTATCGAGAGTTTCAAATGATTCCTGAATGCGGTTAGAGTAGTAAGCATTGACGTCTTTGACGCCTTCAACTTTTCGTTCCACCATAAATGGTTTGCCAATTCTAACAATCGCTTTTTTACGCTTGATTAAATCACCAAAAGTTAACGGACCATAGTAAACTGCAGGAACGACTGGCTTTTGACTTAATTTGGCAATCGTCACTACGCCACCTTTTAATTCAGACGAGTGGCGTGTACCAGTTGGAAATATTCCGACACCACGATCGGTCTCCTTAAGAATTTTGACAGGTGTTTTAATGGCACTAGGACCAGGTTTTTGTCTATCGACAGGAAAGGCATTCAAGTGAGTAATCAGCCATCTCAGGAGTGGATTCTTAAATAACTCTTTCTTAGCCATGAAACTAAACTGCTTAGGTGAAGTGGCAAGGACCAAATACACCGGATCAAGCCAAGAACGGTGAGGAGCAACTAATACATAGTTGTCGTCTTTCGGTAAGTTTTCTAAGCCTTGGTATTCTGGTTTACCATTAAGTATATATATGAGTATTCGAATGAGTCCTCGAATAAATGAAAAAAACATAGATGCATCATCCTTATCTTAATTACTTTATCTCTCTCAAATAGTATGAGTGACGAAGCGATTTTAATCAAGTAGATTTGTACTTATTCCTCGTAAAAAATTACTTTATCTTTATGAGGAACGTTCAACATTTTTAAAATTAATGAGTATAATACCTGAGGGGCCTTGTCATTGCAAAGCCATATGTGGTATAATTATCAACGGTGCAAAAAGCACTTATTTCACACCTTAGTTGATGTACAGGATGGTGCTCCGATGCCATGGAGTGTCCTTGCAGTTGAAGCTAGGGGAGGGAAAATAAAAAAACCATATTGGAGGAATAGACAATGGCAGTAGTATCAATGAAGCAATTACTAGAGTCAGGGGTACATTTTGGTCACCAGACAAGACGCTGGAACCCTAAAATGAAACCTTATATCTTTACAGAAAGAAACGGTATCTACATCATTGACTTACAGAAAACTGTTAAGTTAATCGATCAAGCATACAACTATGTACGTGACATCGCTGAAGATGGCGGCGTTGTTCTTTTTGTAGGAACTAAAAAACAAGCACAAGATGCAATTAAAGAAGAAGCTATAAGAGCTGGCGCTTACTACATCAACCACCGTTGGTTGGGTGGAACGTTAACTAACTGGGACACGATCCAAAAACGTATCTCTCGTTTGAAACAATTAGAGAGAATGGAAGAAGACGGAACATTTGATGTCTTACCGAAGAAAGAAGTCGGTATCTTAATCAAAGAACGCGATCGCCTAGAAAAATTCCTTGGTGGAATCAAAGATATGCCTCGTAAACCAGATGCACTATTCGTTGTTGACCCAAGAAAAGAGCACATTGCAATCCAAGAAGCTCGTAAATTAAACATTCCTATCGTAGCTATGGTAGATACGAACTGTGATCCAGATGAAGTGGACGTTATTATCCCTTCAAACGACGATGCGATTCGTGCTGTTAAACTATTAACTAAAACAATGGCAGATGCTATTATCGAAGGTAACCAAGGAGAAGAAGGCTTTGAAGAAGAAGCTAAATCTGATTCTCTAGAAGAAATCGTTGAAGTTGTAGAAGGCAACAACGAGTAATTCACTCAGCCTGAACGAATAGTAAAACATTCTACTAAGACTTAGGAGGAACAAACTAGTGGCAAATATTAAAGCAGCTCAAGTTAAAGAATTACGTGATAAAACAGGCGTAGGCATGATGGATGCGAAAAAAGCACTTGTTGAAACAAACGGTGACATGGACGCAGCTATTGACTACCTAAGAGAAAAAGGCGTGTCTAAAGCAGCTAAGAAAGCAGATCGTATTGCAGCTGAAGGTTTAGCAAACGTTTATACTGAAGGTAATATTGCAGCTATCGCTGAAATTAACTCTGAAACAGACTTCGTTTCTAAAAACGAAAAATTCCAAAATCTAGTTAAAGACATTACTAAAACTGTTGCTGACAACAAACCAGCATCTGTTGAAGACGCTCTTGAATTAGATATGGGTGGAGACTCTATGTCTTCAGTTATTACAGAAGCAACAACAACGATTGGTGAAAAAATTACTCTTCGTCGTTTTGCAGTTCTAGAAAAAACTGAAGGTGAAGTATTCGGAGATTACGAACACATGGGTGGCCGTATCGCTGTATTAACTCACGTTGAAGGTTCCGACGTTTCTGTTGCTCGTGACGTTGCGATGCACATCGCAGCAATCAATCCAAAATACATTACTCGTGACGATGTTCCTCAAGAAACAAGAGACCATGAGTTAAACATTTTGAAAGAGCAAGCTAAAAACGAAGGCAAACCTGAAAACATTGTTGAAAAAATGGTTCAAGGTCGTCTAAACAAATGGTTAGCTGAAGTTAGCCTTGTAGACCAACCATTCGTTAAAGATTCTGACAAGACTGTTGGACAGTACTTGAAAGAAAACAACGCATCAATTAAATCATTCATCCGCTATGAAGTTGGCGAAGGAATTGAAAAACGTTCAGAAGACTTTGCAGCAGAAGTTCAAAGCCAATTAAAAAACAAATAATGTTTAAAACAATGGAGCTATCCTTTATGGATAGTCTTCATTGTTTTTTTGTGCTGTTGTCTTTATATAAGAGAGAATAGAGAGCATATTCGCTTACCATGTGACACAAGTGATTGGGAAAAGTGTCTAGTTATAGTGAGAATATGAGAATACACTAATAGGACTGTATTTTTTAATGACCTGTATGCTCAATTATGTTAGAATAATGAGTGATGAATGATGGAGGGAAAGATTTTATGGATGAACCGAAGTACAAACGTATCGTACTGAAATTAAGTGGCGAAGCACTTGCAGGAGAAAAAGGGTTTGGTATTGAACCCCCAACAATCGCTGAGATTTGTCAGGAAATTAAAGAAGTACACGAATTGGGCGTTGAAATAGCGATTGTCGTAGGCGGAGGAAATATTTGGAGAGGTCATGTAGGTGCTGAAATGGGTATGGAACGATCCCAGGCAGACTATATGGGCATGATCGCAACCATCATGAATGCGTTGGCTCTTCAGGACTCACTAGAAAACATTGGTGTACCCACACGTGTTCAAACGTCTATTGAAATGCGTCAAGTTGCTGAACCTTACATTAGAAGAAGAGCCATTCGACACCTTGAAAAAGGAAGAGTCGTTATATTCGCGGGTGGAACAGGGAGCCCATATTTTTCAACAGATACAACCTCAGCATTGCGTGCGGCTGAAATGCAAGCAGATGTCATCATGATGGCAAAAAATAACGTCGATGGTGTGTATTCATCAGATCCAAACATTGACAAAGATGCTGTGAAATACGAAGAATTAACGTATTTAGATATCATTAATAAATCACTGCAAGTGATGGATACAACGGCTTCATCTTTAAGCATGGACAATGATATTCCACTAGTCGTATTTAACTTGAATCAAAAAGGAAACATCAAACGAGTTGCAATGGGTGAAACCATTGGAACAACTGTTAGGAGGAAAAAAGATGACTAAAGAGATTTTAAAAGATACTCAAGGACGCATGAAAAAAGCAGAACAAGCTTATGTAAGAGAATTAGGTGGGATTCGTGCCGGTCGTGCTAACCCGACTTTACTTAATCGTATCTCTATTGACTACTACGGTGCACCAACACCGTTAAATCAATTAGCTCAAATTTCTGTACCAGAAGCACGAGTCTTATTAATCACACCTTATGATAAAAATACATTGGCTGATATCGAAAAAGCGATCAACCAATCTGATATTGGCATCCCACCGGCAAACGATGGGAACGTCATCCGTCTAGTTGTCCCAGCATTGACTGAAGAAACAAGAAAAAATATTGCTAAACAAGTCGGCAAAGAAGCTGAAAATGCAAAAATCGCTGTCCGTAATATTCGTCGTGACGCAATGGACTCATTGAAGAAGGCAGAAAAAGATGGCGAATTGACTCAAGACGAGCAACGTCATTATGAAGAAGAAGTACAAAAATTGACAGATGCCAGTGTAAAAGCAATAGATGTTTTATCAGCTGAAAAAGAAAAAGAAATCTTAGACGTATAAGAGTCAAGTATCTAAGAATGATTTCTCGACAATTAAAATAAAAAAATAAGGAGAGAAGCATCGGAACCTTTAAAGAGTACGATAACTGTACTGCATTAAAGGGCCTGAGCGACTCTCCTTTTATTTTTTACTATAGTTTATTAATAATATATTTGTTCACTAACTTTGTCACTACTGTTGTAATGATAATACTCATGACATACTTTCTTAATCGTCTCATGCTGTTTCCTCCTTAAAAAATTTTAATCTTTTTCCTTTATAGTACATATAGTATAGCAAAAAAAATACTTGCCAAGAAACAGAACGATTGTAAAAGACAATCGGGCATCTTCATTTTTAAGTGGTAATTTATCTTTATTTTTACTACAATGAGAGAGATGTATCTTGACACTAGGAGGGCATGGTGTAGAAAGTACACCGAATAATATGTTAGAACAAGATAATATAAATAAACCCAGCCATGTAGCTATTATAATGGATGGGAACGGTCGATGGGCCGAACAGCAAGGCCAACCAAGAAAAGTAGGACATGAAGAGGGAATGGAAGCTGTCAGACGAGTCACGCGACGTGCAAGCGAGCGTGGGATTGATGTGTTAACCCTTTATGCATTTTCTACAGAAAATTGGAAGAGGCCACCGCAAGAAGTCCATTTTCTCATGCAACTACCTATTCGTTTCTTTGATACCTTTGTTCCAGAACTTCAAGAAAAGAATGTGAAAGTGAACATGATAGGTTTTGAAGATAAAGTACCGACTTCTACAAAAAAAGCCATCTCCAAAGCGATGGAACAAACGAAGGATAATACTGGCATGATCTTAAACTTCGCATTTAACTACGGTGGTCGTGCAGAAATTCTTGAGGCGACGAAAGAGTTGTGCAAAAAAGTGGCGTCCAATGAATTGTCTGTAGACGACATAGATGAGCGCTTATTTGAAGAACATTTAATGACCCATTCGATTGGTGATTATCAAGATGTTGACTTACTCATTAGAAGCAGTGGCGAACAGCGCTTAAGCAACTTCTTGCTTTGGCAAAATGCCTACAGTGAGTTTTATTTTTCAGAACTATTGTGGCCAGAATTTAATGGAGACGTGTTAGACGAAGCGTTGCTGAGTTACAAGAACAGACAGCGGCGATATGGGGCATTATAATTTATGACAAGAAAGCCGAGGAAGATCGATGGCAATTAGAATTGAAACAGCAGTTATTGCATTACTTTTATTTATTCCTTTAATTTGGTTTGGCTCTTGGCCGCTTGAAGTTGCGATGGCACTCTTGGCAGTTTTGGCTGTAGTTGAATTTATACAAATGAAAAAATCCAAACTAAAATCATTTCCATCCATAGCCGCCTTGATCGGTGTCGCTTTAATGGTGTTATCTTTTAGCATCCTGCCACTTGATTTAATGAGAGTCCTAATGGCGGTAACAGTCTTACTTTTGTTTTATACTGTCACCAACATAACCTACACGACTCCTGATGCAGGGTCGACACTACTCATGCTTGGCTATAGTGGTATTGGCTTTTATTCTTTTGTAGCGCTTAGAGAGTATAGCCCGTCGTTTCTCATTTTAATTTTATTGGTTATCTGGTCAACAGATACGGGAGCTTATATGATAGGAAAACGAATGGGGAAAACGAAACTGGCACCGTCTATCTCACCAAATAAAACCATTGAAGGTTCTGTCGGTGGGACATTACTTTCAGCTATTATTAGTGCAGTCTATCTATTTTACTTTCAGCTATTTGACTCCTATATCTTATCACTCTTATTCATGGTAGGTTTATCAGTCATTGGACAAACAGGAGACTTAATTGAGTCTAAAATTAAAAGAGAGTATGGTACAAAAGACACTGGTCATTTACTGCCTGGACACGGCGGTATACTTGACCGGTTCGACAGTATGCTGCTCGTGTTGAACGTCCTTTTCATTATTGGCATAATTTAACCTGAAGGAGAACACTTATGATACAAAATATATTAGCATTTATACTTGTTTTTGGCATTATCGTTATTATCCACGAGTTTGGTCATTTTTACTTTGCTAAACGCGCGGGAATACTTGTCAGAGAGTTTTCGGTTGGTTTTGGGCCCAAGTTGTTCCACCACCGAAAAGGGGAGACAACCTATACCGTTCGATTATTGCCACTTGGTGGTTACGTTCGTATGGCTGGCTTTGAAGAAGAACCAGAAATCAGACCCGGCATGTTCGTTCAGCTGACGCTTGACGAACAAGATCATGTTAGCCAAATAAACTTGGATCCAGAGCAGAACACCATGGATGCTGTACCAATGGAAGTGACATCATTTGACTTCGATACGGAACTCTTTATTGCCGGTCGCGTCGGGTTGGAAACGGAAGAAAAAGTCTATTCTGTCAACCGTGATGCATTATTGGTTGAAAAGGACGGCACACTCCTTCAAATTGCACCTTTAGACCGTCAGTTTCAAAGTGCCTCTTTAGGTAACCGCATGCTGACAAACGTAGCCGGTCCGTTAATGAACTTTGTTCTGGCTATTGTTGCTTTTACGATACTTGCCTTTATGCAAGGTGGAGTGATATCTAACGAACCGATTATCGGAACCATTGAAGCGGAGTCACCCGCCGCAGAGGCTGGACTATCTGAAGGGGACAGAATCGTATCAATAGATGATGAACCAATTGAAACATGGACAGATATGGTCTTGACGATTCAAGAGAGCCCGAATGAACCCATGGCTTTTGAGATTGAAACAGAAGAAGGAGAAAGACGAGAAGAGACCCTCACCCCTACAAGCGTTGAAGAGCAAGGGACAGAGATTGGTCGAATCGGTATTGGTGTCTTTATTGATGACAGTTTATCAGCTAAACTGACAGCTGGCTTTTCTGAGACGTTCTCAATTATCAGTCAAATCATAATATTATTAGGTTCGTTTTTCACTGGAGGCTTTAGCGTCGATCAATTAGGTGGACCAGTTGCTATTTATGCAACAACTGAAGCAGTTGTCCAAACAGGCGTTGTCGGTCTGATCAGTTGGATAGGCTTTTTGAGCGTCAACTTAGGTATTATGAACTTACTTCCTATACCAGCCCTTGACGGCGGCAAATTATTATTAAATGTCATTGAAGGCATACGTAAAAAACCATTAAGTCAGGAAAAAGAAGGCTACATTACACTGATCGGTGTCTTGTTCTTATTCATCTTGATGATACTGGTCACATGGAATGATATTAGAACATTCTTTTTTTAAATTAACGATAAAAGGAGACTGGATTTTATAATGAAACAGTCAAGATTATTTGCTCCAACTTTAAGAGATGTACCAAGTGATGCTGAGGTAATCAGTCATCAATTGCTTTTAAGAGCGGGATATATACGCCAGATTTCAGCTGGTATTTATTCTTATTTACCATTAGCTAATAGAGTGCTTGAGAAAGTTAAACAAGTGATTCGTGAAGAAATGGATGCCATCGATGGATCAGAAATGCTACTTCCGGCTCTACTTCCAGCCGACTTATGGAAAGAGTCTGGACGTTATGAAACCTATGGCGAAGACTTAGTTAAACTTCAAGATAGACACGAGCGTGACTTTATTCTTGGTCCAACTCACGAAGAAACCTTTGCGAAATTAATAAGTGAAGACATTAAGTCTTACAAAAAATTACCATTAATGCTGTATCAGTTTCAAACAAAATACCGTGATGAAAAACGCCCTCGCTTTGGTTTAATGCGCGGAAGAGAATTCATCATGAAAGATGCCTATACCTTCCACGACAGTTATGAGAGTTTAGATGAATCTTATGATCAAATTGCTCAAGCCTATGACAAGGCATTTAAACGTCTTGGTTTGAACTTCCGATCCATTATTGGGGACGCAGGAGCGATGGGTGGTAAAGACTCGGTAGAATTTATGGCCTTAGCTGATTCAGGTGAAGATATTGTCGTTTATTCTGACGAAAGTGATTACGCTGCTAACTTGGAAATGGCTTCAAGTCTGTATAAAAAATCACCTCGTACCGGCGTTCAACTAGACCGTAAAGAAGT
>Ga0075011_10002130_pt1 | contig 10738 bp, 8 predicted proteins | sample TARM_MetaG_T_14_FD_72354 | JGI IMG/M metagenome (GOLD analysis project Ga0075011, IMG submission 72354) | Freshwater microbial communities from Pennsylvania, USA, analyzing microbe dynamics in response to fracking - TARM_MetaG_T_14 | ecosystem: Environmental > Aquatic > Freshwater > River...
CGTCGAAGATCACCGCGCTGGCCAGGGCCGCCCTCGTCCTGGTTCATCACCTCACCGACCGCCAAGTCTGACCCCGGCCCGCGCACCGCTCAGATCGTTACTGGGACAGGCTCAGTGTCCGGTCGCTTCGTCCGGGTTCGCCCGCTCGCCCTGTTCGGAGTTCACCCACATGGCGGAGGCCGGGGCCGTCACCGGCCGCTGATCGCGGCGTGAACGCCACCGCCGCGCCGATAGGCTCGGCCGGCGGCGGGCCGGTGAGGGAGCGTGTGTGAAGTACGAGCTGTTCGACTACCAGGAGGCCGCCGTCGCGGCGCTCTCCAAGCACCTCATCCGCGCGACCCGCGACCATGACGAGGATCCCGACGAGCGAGCCGCCGTCGTGCTCGCCGCACCGACCGGCGCGGGCAAGACCGTCATCGCGACCGGGGTGATCGAGGCGTCGCTGGACGGGGACGAGGCGACCCCGGGCGTTGAAGACGCGACGTTCTTGTGGGTCACCGACGACCCGTCGCTGAACCGGCAGACGCTGCAGAAGATGCTCGACTCCTCCTCGGACATCAAGCTCAACCGCTTGACGATCATCGAGAGCGACTTCGATGAGGAGGTCTTCGCTCCGGGGCGCGTCTACTTCCTCAACATCCAGAAGCTGAGCGCCAACGCCACGCTGTCGAGGTCACGCGTCGACGGACGCACCTACTCGCTCTGGGAGACGATCGCGAACACGATCGTCCAGCGCCCGCACGGCTTCGTCGTCGTGGTCGACGAGGCCCACCGGGGCACCACGACGGCCGCTGCGTCCGGCCGCAACCGGGAGACGATCGTCAGCCAGATCATCGGCGGCGGCACGACCGGTCGTCCTGCGGCGCCCGTCGTGTGGGGCATCTCCGCGACACCTCGACGGTTCCTTGGCGCGATGGCCGAGGCCGGCCGGACGACGAAGCAGCACACCGTGCGCATCGAGGACGTGCGCGCCTCGGGACTCCTCAAGGAGCAGATCGTCCTGGGCCACACCCAGGGCATCGACGCAGCCGAGTCGGCGCTCGTCCGGTTCGCCGTCCAGCGCGTGCGGCTGTACGACCAGAAGTGGGCCGCGTACACCGCGGCGACCGGTGAGCCGACCGTCCATCCCGCGCTGGTCATCCAGGTGGCCGACAAGCCGACGCCGGCCGAGCTCGGCACGCTGATCAGCACGGTGCTCGAGGAGTGGCCGGGCATCGGCCACGAGGCCGTCGTGCACACATTCGCCGACCACGCCGTGGTGACCACAGGCGGTTACGAGATCCCCTGGTGCCCGCCCGAGGACATCCAGGACCGCACCGAGATCCGGGTCGTGCTGTGCAAGACCGCCATCACGACCGGGTGGGACTGCCCGCGCGCCGAGGTCCTGCTCTCGTTCCGCGTGGCCCACGACCTCGACCTCATCACGCAGGTGATGGGCCGCATGGTGCGCACCCCCCTCGCGCGGCGCATCGACACCGACCAGGACCTCAACGCTGTCCACTGCATCCTGCCGAAGTTCGACAAGGCCGCCGTCGAGGCGATCGCCGAACGGTTCCGCGGCGGCGACGACGAAACCCTCGCGAGCGGCACCGCCGTCATCGTCGACGCCGTCGAGCTCGGACGGAACCCCAACCTCGCCCCGGCACCCGCGCCAGCCCACGACGCCGCGCCTCGAACCACCTCACCCGTGGCTCCGGCGTCCGACGACTTCGCCCTGGCGTCGATCGACGAGACGAGCACGCCCCCCGCCTCGCCCACCGAGGTCGCACAGCCAGCAGGGTCGAGCTCGACGAGCGCGGACAGCGACGAGCCGATCGAGGCCGAAGGGCTGTTCGCCGCCGACGCGACCCCGGTACACGACCTGAGCGCCGCGGCGTCGACGTCGGTGTTCGACGTGATCGCCGCGCTGCCGTCGTACACGATCCCGCGACGCACGCTGCGCTCACCCATCGACCGGCTCACCCAGATGGCGATCCTGCTCGCCGGCGAGCACGACGGCGTGACGATCGACGCGAAGGCGCCGATCAAAGCCCGAGCGGCACTGCTGTCAGTGGTCGACGAGCGCCGGACGGTCCTCGAGGAGTCCGGCGAGCTCGACGAGCTCGTGCGCGGCGCCGGCGTCACCCGGCTCTTCGAGCGCACCGTCGGCTTCGCCAACCCGACGTCGGTCAGCACCGACACCAGCTCCGAACTCGTGCTCGACGCCCGAGGCGTGCAGATCCTGATGAAGCGCGCCGACGCGCTGCTCCCGCAAGGGCTGGCCAACGCGTACGTCAAGCGCCTAGCCGACCGCGACGACCAGATCCGCCAGGCGCAGCTGACCACCATCGCCCTGGCCGGCGACCCCAGCCTGCCGACCGCGCTGAAGAACCGCGCCTCGCACATCGTCGAGCAGTGGTTCAAGGACTACGGCGGCGCGATCACCCGGCTGCCGGCACCCGAGCAGGAGCGGTTCGACCGCATCAAGCGCGAGTCGGACCGGCCCCTGCTGACCACGATCACCCTGCCCAGCAACAAGACCGAGAGCTCCGCCGGCACGGCGTGGGAGCGGCACATCCTGTCCGACGCCGACGGGCTGTACCGCACCGAGCTCCAGGGCTGGGAGGAGCATGTGCTGCGCACCGAGCTCGCCGCCGGCGCCGTGGCCTGGTACCGCAACCCGTCGACCGGCCGACACTCGCTGCAGATCCCGTACACCACCGCCGGCGGGATCAACGGGCTGGCTCCCGACTTCGTCTTCGTCGACCAGGTCGCCGGACAGCTGGTCGCCTCGCTTGTCGACCCGCACGGCACCCACCTCGCCGACGCCGTCGACAAGCTCAAGGGGCTCGCCGCCTACGCAGCCACCCACGCCGACGCCTACCACCGGATCCAGTCCGTCGCGCTCGTCGACGAGCACTACCTCCTGCTCAACCACAAGGACCCGCTGATCCGCGACGCCATCACGGCCTATGACGGCACCGACTCGCGTGAGCTCTTCCGCGCGCACGGGACGAGGTACTGACCGTGGCGCACATCGACAACCTCATCGACTCGATCAAGGACCCGCAGCTGCGCGCGGCGCTGCGCGCCGAGTACGACAAGGTCACCAAGAGCCGGCGCCTGGGCCTGGTGTTCGACCGGCACCTCCCCGAGTCGGTGGTCCTTCCCGGGTTCGGGATTCGGGAGGGGGAGAAGGTCCAGGTCATCACGGACGGCTCAGACGACCCTGCTGACATCGACGGCTCCGGCGTCTGGACCGTGACCGACGTCGCAGCGACGCACGCCCAGCTGCGCGACGGCAACGGGGAGACCCGGCAGGTCAGCAGCGGACGCCTGGTAGCCACGCGCGAGTTCGGGGACCCCATCTACCCGGGCCTGCTGTCCACCGGCCGCGTCGTGCGTGGTGGCGACGCGGACGGCGACGACGGCGGCAAGCCGTTCCACACCGTCATCAACGCCGAGAACTACCACGCGCTCGAGGCGCTGCTCTTCGCCCACGAGGGCCAGGTCGACGCGATCTACATCGACCCGCCGTACAACACCGGCGCCCGCGACTGGAAGTACAACAACGACTACGTCGACGACGCCGACCCCTACCGCCACTCCAAGTGGCTGAGCTTCATCGAGCGCCGCCTCCTGCTGGCCAAGCGGCTGCTCAACCCCGCGGACTCAGTCCTGATCGTCACCATCGACGAGAAGGAGTACCTGCGCCTCGGCCTGCTGCTCGAGCAGATATTCACAGACGCCAGGATCCAGATGGTGTCCGCGGTCATCAACCCAGCAGGATCGACCCGACCCTCAAGCTTTGCTCGCACTGACGAGTACGTCTTCTTCGTCCAGCTCGGCGCTTCGCGGGTCTCGGCGCTTCCTCTCGATGATCAGTGGCGGCTCAACCCGGACGACAGACGCACAACTCGGATGCTCTGGTCGATGCTCATTCGCACGGGCACCGGCGCGCGCAGAGTAGATCGTCCCGGCATGTTCTACCCGCTGTTCGTCAGCACTGACGGCAAGCGACTTGTTGCGGTCGGTGAGCCGCTCAGCAGCGGCGAAGCGCGCGAGTCGGTCGGCGCGCCGGCGGGCACCGTCGCCGTCTGGCCGATCAGGAGTGACGGGACAGAAGGCCGGTGGCAGGTCGCGCCCGATGCCCTGCGCAAGGCTCACCAGAGCGGCTTCGTTCGGCTGGGCAAGTTCACCGACCGTGGGATGTCGGTGTCCTACCTGAAGGCGGGGGAGCAGCGGAAGGTCAGCGACGGCACCTACGAGATCACGGGGCATCGCGAGGACGGGTCCGTGATCTCGGACACGGAATTCCGTTCGATCGTTCCTGGAACCGCGTGGCGGATTGGGTCGCACGACGCGTCCCGCCATGGCTCAAATCTGCTCCGCGCCATGCTTCCCGACAGGACCTTCCCGTTCCCCAAGTCGCTCTACGCGGTCGAGGACGCCCTGCGGTTCTTTGTCGCGAACAAGCCCGACGCGCTCGTCCTCGACTTCTTCGCCGGCTCAGGAACGACCACTCACGCTGGCGGTCTCAACCGATCAACGCACCGGGGCAGGATCGTGGGCGGGAGGTCGTGAGCGTTGGTGCTGGTGAGTGCGGTTGAGGATCGGGTCTGGGCCGGGTGGCGTGCGGGTGAGTCGCTGCGCTCGATCGCGCAGGCCACGGGGAGCCATCGGGAGGTCGTGCGTCGGCTGCTGGTGGCTCATGGCGGGATGCGGCCGCCGGTGCGGCGCCGCGATCCGAGGCGGCTGAGTGCGCCGGAGCGGGAGGCGATCTCGCGCGGCTTGGCGGCGGGGCTGTCGTGCCGGCAGATCGCCTCCGGGTTGGGGCGACCGGCGTCGACGGTGTCGCGGGAGGTCGCTCGTAACGGCGGTCGGGCCGCGTACCGAGCAGTCGATGCCGAGGCTGCGGCGCAGGAGAGGTCGCGTCGCCCGAAGCCGACGAAGTTCGCGGTGAACGTCGCGTTGGCCGAGATGGTGCGCGACCGGTTGGAGCTGGACTGGTCACCGCAGCAGATCACCGCGTGGCTGGCTCGCACCCACGCCGACCCGGCGATGCGGGTCAGCCACGAGACGATCTACCGCAGCGTGTACGTCGCGGGCCGCCGCGAGCTCGGCGACGGTGCGGCGCGGCATCTGCGCACCGGCCGCCCGATGCGTCGACCACGGATGGTGCGCCGCCCCGACGGGCGCGGCCGGTTGCGGAACATGACGTCCATCCACGACCGCCCGTCGGAGGTCACCGCCCGCACCGTGGCAGGCCACTGGGAGGGCGACCTGGTGATGGGTCGCCGGCCCAGCGCGGTGGCCACCCTCGTTGAGCGGCAGACCCGCTACTTGCGTCTGGTGCGACTGCCGGACGGGTTGAAGTCCGAGCAGGTTCGGGCCAGGCTCGCGGCCGAGCTAGAGCAGATCCCGCGCTGGATGCGGTTGTCGTTGACCTGGGACCGTGGCCGGGAAATGGCCGAGCACCAGGAGCTGACCGCGGTCAGCGGGATGCCGGTGTACTTCTGCGACGCGGGCAGCCCGTGGCAGCGCGGCACGAACGAGAACACCAACCGGCTGCTGCGCCAGTACCTGGGCAAGGGCGCGGACCTGCGTGCGCTGTCCCAGCGCGACCTGGACGACATCGCGGCACGGATCAACGCCCGGCCTCGCCGGGTGCTGGGCTGGGACAGCGCGCAGGACCGCTACCGGGACCTCGTGCGCGCACACTACGCCGCGTCGCAGGTGTCTCGATCAGCGATCGTCTACCGAGACAGCCCGGAAGCGGCAGCCAGCGGGTCCGACGAACGGGTTCGTGGTGTCTCACTAGAGCCGCCCGCGTATATGCCCGGCCAGGGTGGCCTATCTGCGACACTTCGTGGATGACGGGGACGCTCATCGGGTACGCGCGGTGCTCGACGGCCGCCCAGGACCTCAGTGCGCAACGTCAGGCGCTGGAGGCGATGGGGGTCGAGCCCCGCCGGGTCTACGTCGACCAAGGCGTCACCGGTGCTCACCGCGAGCGGCCCGGGCTTCGTCAGGCCCTGGCGGCGACCCGCGCCGGGGACACCCTGGTGGTCACGAAGCTCGACCGCCTGGCCCGGTCGATCCGCGACGCGCACCAGATCGTCGACGAGCTGACCGACGGCGGGGGGCGCCTGCAGATCGGCTCGAGCGTGCACGACCCGCACGACCCCGTCGGGCGGCTGCTGCTGAACGTGCTGGCGATGGTCGCCGAGTTCGAGGCAGACCTCATCCGTGCGCGCACCCGTGAGGGGATGGCGCTTGCCAAGGCCAAGGGCCGCTTGCGTGGGCGGGCACCCAAGCTGTCCCGTGCTCAGGAGAAGCACCTGGTCGACCTGCACCGCGCCGGCGGGCACACCTCGACAGAGATCGCCGAGCTGTTCGGAGTCTCCCGCGCCACCGTCTACCGCGCCATCGCCCGCGCGGCCGGTTCCGCAGCCACCGGCGAGAGATTGCCCGCCGCGCCCAAGTGACCGGCAGCCGCGGACCGTCGCGGACGTTGCGACCGGCCGCTGGCGAGAAGACTTGATGACTGAGCCCCTCAAGCCATCGGTGCTGGAGCCGCGCTCACTCGGCAACCAGAGCTTCCCGATGTGACACGCTGGACCGAGTGATGTAACCGTGGTTTCATGACCGGATGAGTCAGATTTCCAGCCCGCACGACGAGTGGGTGATGCTGAGTTACCGGCTGCCGCGGGAGCCGTCGACGCCGCGTATCTCGTTGTGGCGGCGACTGAAGAAGGTCTGCGTGGCGCAGGTGGCGGACGGGCTCGTCGCCCTGCCGGCCGATGCCCGGACCCGTGAGCAGCTGGAGTGGGCTGCGGACTACGTGGTGGAGCACGACGGTGAAGCGAGCGTGTGGCTGGCGCGCCCGGCGTCTGCGGCATCGGCGCGTGCTCTGGCGACCGCGATGCGCAGCGCGCGGGCTGAGGAGTACCTCGAGCTCGCGGCAGCCGCGCGGGACGCGCTGACGCAGGAGCGGGGCGAGCGTCGCCGTGCCCTGGAGCGGCTGCGACGCACCAGGCGGCAGATCGGCCGTCGGGACTACTTCCCGCCCGTCGAGCGCGACGCGGCCGGTGAGTCGCTGCGCGCCTTGGAGGACAGCTGCGCCCTCGGCGCGGACGTCACGGACCGCTCGCCCGAGGTCGCGCGATGAGGTGGGCCACCCGCAGCGGGGTGCACATCGACCGCGCGTCGTCCGCGTGGTTGATCCGACGCTTCGTCGACGCCGACGCGCAGTTCGTGTTCGTCGGCGGACCGGACGAGGTCCCTGACGACGCCGTCGCGTTCGACATGCGCGGGGTCGACCTGGGGCACCACGGCGACGACTGCACCTTCGAGACCATCGTGCGCCGCTACGACCTGGTCGACCCGGTCCTGACGCGCCTCGGGCAGATCGTCCACGAGGCGGACCTCGACGATGAGCGCTACGACGCGCCCGAGGCGCCCGGCCTGGACACCGTCCTGCGAGGACTCTCCCTGACCTGCACCGACGAGCAGACCCTCGCGCTGACCGGGCCGATCTTCGACGGCCTCTACGAGTTCTTCCGTCGTCAGCTGCTGCTCGACCGCGAGCCGGCCTGACCTCCTTCCTCCCGTGAAAGGCACACGCATGACCGCGGACAACACCACGACCCCGACGACCGACGCACCGCCGAAGGACCTCGTCCCGTTCGGCACGGCGGTGCGCGCCTGGTTCGCCATCTCGCTGCAGACGTTCGGCGGCCCGGCGGGGCAGATCGCCGTCATGCAGCGCACCCTGGTCGACGAGAAGCGGTGGATCGGGCAGAAGCGGTTCCTGCACGCGCTGAACTACTGCATGCTCCTGCCCGGGCCGGAGGCGCAGCAGCTCGCGGTGTACGCCGGCTGGTTGCTCAACGGGTTCCGCGGCGGCCTGGTGGCCGGGAGCCTGTTCGTCCTGCCCGGGGTGGTCGCGCTGCTCGTGCTGTCGGCGGTGTACGTCGCCTTCGGTGACACGACCGCCGTGACCGCGCTGTTCGCCGGGCTCGCCCCTGCCGTGCTCGCCATCGTCCTGCAGGCGGTCGTGCGCGTGGGCAAGCGCGCGCTGGCCGGCCCGGCGCTGCTGGCGCTGGCCGTGGCCGCGTTCGTCGCCCTGACCGTCTTCGGCCTGCCGTTCCCGCTCGTGGTCGTGACCGCCGGGCTGCTGGGGTGGGTGCTGCACCGGGTGGCGCCGCACCTGCTGACGACCCGCGGGGGGCACGGCCCGGAGAAGGACGGGCCGGCGCCGTTGATCCCCGACGACGCGCTGCACAGCGAGAAGCCGTCGGGACGGCGCACCGCCCTGGTCCTGGTGCTGGGGGTCCTGGTGTGGCTGGTTCCGGTCGGCGTCGTCGCGCTGGTGCTCGGGCGCGACAGCGTGCTCACCCAGCAGGGCCTGTTCTTCTCCGGCACCGCGGTCGTCACGTTCGGCGGCGCGTACGCCGTGCTGGCCTACGTCGCCCAGCGCGCGGTCGAGACCTACGGCTGGCTCGCGCCCGGCGAGATGGTCCGCGGCCTGGCACTGGCCGAGACGACGCCGGGTCCCCTCATCATGGTCGTGCAGTTCGTCGCGTTCCTCGGCGCCTACCGCGACCCCGGCGCGCTGGACCCGTGGGCCGCCGCCCTGCTGGGCGCCCTGCTGACCACCTGGGTGACGTTCGTGCCCAGCTTCTTGTTCATCTTCCTCGGGGCGCCGTACGTCGAGCGGCTGCGCGGCAACAAGCCGCTGTCCGCGGCACTGACGGGCATCACGGCCGCGGTCGTCGGGGTGATCGCGAACCTCGCGGTGTACTTCTCCCTGCACACCCTGTTCGCCACGACCACCACCGTGACCGCTGGCCCACTGCACCTCGAGCTGCCCGACCTGGGCACCGTCCGGCCCGTGTCCGTCGTCATCGCCCTGGTCGCCGGCATCCTGATCTTCCGGCTGAAGTGGTCGGTGCTGCGGACCCTGGGCGTGTGCGCCCTGCTCGGGGCGGTCGCCGGCGTGCTGGGCCTGGTCGGCTGAATCCGCGGAACGACGGCGGGGCCGGTGCGCACCGGCCCCGCCGTCGTCGTGGCCTGCTGCCCGCCTACCTCCCGCCGGTCTGCACCCAGGACGTGGTGAAGTCGGTCAGGGCGTCGATCTCCACCTGCTCGCACGTGAGCTGGGTGCTGGCGGTGACCGCGACCACGGCCGCGTCCTGCTCGGGGGAGGGCCCGGCGAGCACGGCACTGCCGATTGCCCCGTCGACGGCGTCGCGCAGGCGGTCGAGGTCCGCCTCGGGCAGGTCCGGCCGGTACAGGTACACCAGGTACCCGTCGGCGAGCCAGTGCCCGAAGTCGCCCATCGGGGACGCCTCGTTCGGCTCCCAGAACACGCGGTCGACGTGCCCGCCGCCGCTCGGGAACTGCTGCGTACGCGGTCCCTGCACGCACGGCCCGTCTGCGGCCCCGGCCGCGGGCGCCGGGTCGGTGGTGGCCTCGGCCGGGTCGGCGGTCAGCGCGCCGTAGACCACCAGGGTCGCGGCCAGGAGTCCGCCGGCGACCAGCACCCCCGCGCCGACGTGCACCACGAGGGGCTGGTCCCGGTCACGGGTGCGCCACAGCCAGCGGCCGGCCACCACCAGACCGCAGATCACGCCGATGGCCGTCAGCTGGCCGATCTCGATACCGACGTTGAACGCGATGACGCGGGCGATCAGCCCGTCCTCGTGCAGGCCCAGCGCCTGCAGCCGGGTGGACAGCCCCAGTCCGTGGATCAGCCCGAAGCCGAAGATCACCGCGGCGAACACTCTCCACCGTGGCCGACCCGGGCGCAGCGCGACGACGCCGACGTAGACGACGCTCAGGCCGATGACGACGTCGACGAACGTGGCGTTCACCTGCCAGCCGGCGATCGTGGCCACGATCAGCGTCAGGCTGTGGCCGAGCACGAACACGGTGATCAGCTTGGCGGCGCGCTTCCACCCGTCGGCGATCAGCAGGACGCCGGCGATGAACAGCAGGTGGTCCCAGCCGAGCAGCATGTGCTCGATGCCGATCGGGACGAAGTCCCGGATCCTGCGGTCCGAGACGTCGTCGAGTCCGTGCGCGTACGCCGCGGAGGGCACGAGCGCCAGAGCGAACGTTGCGACCACGGTCAGCAGCGCACGCCGGCGAGGGCCGCGCACCAGCGCGGCGAGATTCGAGGTCATGAGACGAAGAGGCCTTTCAGGGGTCAGGTCAGGGGCGCTCGGGCACGGGCCGCGGCACGGCCAGGCGGCACGTCACGACGTGCCCGACGTCGCCGACGCCCAGCGGCACGACGCAGGTGCAGCGTCAGCGTGCCGAGGCGGGCATGCCGTGCGCCGAGCATGGGTTGGCTCGAGCAGGTGGGCGGCGGTCAGGTGACCGCTCGGTCAGGACCGGACCAGCGGCGGTGCTCGCGACCCTGTCGGTGGACCTGACCACCCCGACGGTCGCGGGTGAGGAATCGAGACGAGCGGCGGGCGCGGGTCGTCACGCTCGAGCGTGACGTGCGCGCTGACCGCCGCCCAGGGGGAGGTGACCAGGCTGACCAGGTGGTGCCACACGGCACCCGCACCGAGCGCCGCACACCCCTGCAGGACAGCGGCACCCGCCAGCGCGGCAAGGGTCGGCCCCATGTCCATGGCCAGTTCGCGGTCCCCACTGGTGGCCAGTTTCGAGTCCCCGCTTTGAGGTGCTCGTGAAGTCCCCACTGGTGGCCATGTAGAGGTCCCCGCTGGTGGGGTCTGTACGGTGA
>Ga0075011_10002132_pt1 | contig 10735 bp, 8 predicted proteins | sample TARM_MetaG_T_14_FD_72354 | JGI IMG/M metagenome (GOLD analysis project Ga0075011, IMG submission 72354) | Freshwater microbial communities from Pennsylvania, USA, analyzing microbe dynamics in response to fracking - TARM_MetaG_T_14 | ecosystem: Environmental > Aquatic > Freshwater > River...
CGCTTTCAACGGAAAGCACTAATAAAACAGTATTGGAGAGGTGGCAGAGTGGTCGATTGCGGCGGTCTTGAAAACCGTTGAACTGCGAGGTTCCCGGGGTTCGAATCCCTGTCTCTCCGCTGAAAGGTCTGGACAAAACCAGACAATAACAGTACAAAAACCTACAAGTCAACAACTTGTAGGTTTTTTTTGTATCCAATCTGTCCGTCACAAAAGACACGAAAAAGCCCCCAAAAGACACAAATTTGTGCCTAAATCGTTACCGATTCCTTTCCGGACAAAAACGGTAACGATTTGTCCAAAATTGACCTCTCGCTGTCCCAATTTGTACAGCCTGTATATGTCTCACAATTAATACATTAAAAGTAATTTTGTAACATTGAAAAGTGAGATTATGAAGAGTACATTTAAAGTCCTTTTCTACCTGAAAAAAGGTTCGGAAAAGCGTAACGGGGAGGTGTCGATTATGACAAGAGTTACCGTTGACGGAAAAGTTTGCCAGTTCAGTACGAAACAAAGCATCCTTCCCGAGAACTGGAATGTGAAAGCTGGAAAAGCAACAGGAAAGTCTGCCGGACAAATCAACAAGCTACTGGACGACATCAAAGCTTCCCTCAACCAAATCTACCACGAACAACAGCGGCGGGACAACTATGTTACCTCCGAAAAGATAAAGAATGAGTTTCTGGGTCATTCAGAGAATCATGCAACATTACTGGTCCTGTTTGGTAAGCACAACAACGATGTGAAACAACTCATCGGCATATCTAAATCCGCATCTACTTATCAAAAGTATGAAGTAACCCGGAAGCATCTTGAGAACTTTATAAGACACAAGTACAACTTGTCGGACATTGCACTGCAAGAGATAAACCTAATGTTTATCACCGATTTTGAAGTGTATCTTAAAACGATCTGCAAATGCAATTCCAACACCACAGCCAAATTTATGCAGTTTTTTAAGCGCATCGTTCTGATTGCTCGAAATAACGGAATTATTATTGGAGATCCTTTTGCGAATTACAAAATCCGGCTGCAAAAAGTGGATAGAGGCTATCTTACGGAAGATGAAATCAAGAAAATACTCGAACTCAACCTTGTATCCGAAAGGTTGGAACATGTTCGTGATTTATTTATCTTTTCTTGTTTTTGCGGTTTGGCTTACATAGATGTGGCAGGTCTTAGAAAGGAGCATATCCGCAAATCGTTTGACGGCAACCTTTGGATTATGACCAAACGGGTGAAGACAGGCACAGATGTTAATGTCCCGTTATTGGATATTCCTAAAATGATCCTGAACAAGTACAAAAATAAGCTCCCAAATGGGGAAATCCTCCCAATAATCAGCAACCAGAAGCTTAATTCGTACCTGAAGGAGATTGCCGATCTGTCCGGAATCAGAAAGAACCTTACTTTCCACTTGGCACGCCATACGTTTGCAACCACTACCACATTAAGTAAAGGTGTTCCTATAGAAACCGTCTCAAAGATGCTGGGTCATACCAATATTGAAACAACACAAATCTATGCCCGTATTACGAACAATAAAATTAGTGACGACATGAAAGGGCTCTCAGAGCAATTTTCCGGAATTGAAAAAATCTATAAAAAGACGGCTCAATAGTTACTTATTTTCCAATAGTAATGAATCAGTAACGAAAAAGGTAACGATTTTCAATATAAAGCATTAAAAAACAAAAGAATATGGAACTTCTTTCAATCGAGAACAAAATCATTAAAGTTCAAGGAAAACAAGTGATCCTTGATAGTGATGTTGCTGATTTGTATGGGGTGGAAACAAAGCGCATCAATGAAGCAGTTAAAAACAATCCAGATAAATTCCCGGAAGGTTATATCCTGTATTTGTCTATGGATGAAGCAAATTCTTTAAGGTCGAAATTTTCGACCTTAAAGAATTCAGGGCGTGGTGAACATTTCAAATACTCACCAAAGGCATTCAGTGAAAAAGGGTTGTATATGTTGGCGACTATTCTTAAATCGCCCAAAGCAACAGAAACGACCATTGCCATCATTGAAACTTTTTCCAAAGTCAGGGATTTGTCCCGCACAATTTCCCAACTATCGGAACAATCAGAAAAAGAACAGCAAAAGTCAATGATGCAGAAAAGTGGGGAACTGATTTCAGATTTATTAAGCGATGATTTCCAAACGGTGGGAACGGAAACAACGATTGAATTTAATCTCTCGGTTTTGAAGGTTAAGCATACGGTAAAGAAAAAGCCAAAAGAATAATCTTAGCTACATTAAAGGGACTGCTAAATATATAGATACAGCGCTATGTTATTGTTATTAAGATTCAATTTTTAATACAGAGAATTTTTATAAGAGAAAATCTTCGCCGAAAGGATTTGGATCCTTTTTTGAATCATCTCAAAAAAGTTATCCAGTTCGAAGTTTCTTCTAAAAAATTGCTAAATCCCTGCTTATATATATGTTTCCTTTTACTACTATCATGAAACCATGTGTCATTTTCTTCTTCTTTATACAATGAGGTTACAGAATAGTCTAATTGAGCATATTCTCTATTATTTGGATTATCAAAATTTCCATTACATTTTGTTACGTGAATAAATTGGGTTTTATTCCAATGTGTAAAAGATGAAAGAATACAGTTAATATGCGGATCCGAGAAAGAATATCCAACAGTAAGTAATCCTTCACAATTATTAAGATCGTTTGTAAATGCGCTAAAACCAAAATTGAAGGGCTTATTAACAATCCTTTGTGTCTTATTATATCCCGTAATAATTGGTGAAAAAAGTAACCTTTCAGACGGATTTCCTGCATTAATAGGGAGTGCATATAAGAGGTGTTGAGCAGAAGAACTATATAATGTTTCGTACTGAATTCCAACCATTGTATGTTTTAGGAAAATAGATCCATGAATATTGAAATGGCTTAATCGAGCTACACGAAAAGCGTCCAAATTAAAATTAAATCTTTTGTCAATAGAGGAGGATTTATAGAAACCCTCGTAAACTTTAAATTGCTCTTCAAATATTTGTGGGACTATATTGTCATAGTTCGTTGTGTAGAATTTAACGGAATAATTTCTGTTTAGAAAGTATTTTGCAAAAGCAATTAAACGGTTATTAATGGTTTCAAACTTATCATCCAATACACTATTGTTATATTCATCTATTTTGTCCACAACCAAGTTGACGAAATGACGAAATAAATCACCACAATAAACCCTTTTTTCATCTATTGTCTTTCCGACAAGCAAATCTTCGATTTCATTTTTCAATTTTAAGATTGCGGGAGTAAAAGAAGTATTGCCTTCATTTATTCCACCTGTATTGGTCGCATTTAAAATGTAATTCAGTATAGTTTCTAAAGCAGCAAGAAATGTTTCAAAATTTGAGCAATCATGGCCATAAAAACCATCTAGAATGTCGAATAAATATTTGCCAATAGTAGTACCATCTTTCGTTCGATAATTTGTATCAGCAATAAATAGATCCTTTAGTTGGCTACTTGATATTCCACCCCAAGGCATAGCGGCTCCTGCCCCCAATAAAACTACTATTTGTTTATTTTTCCGACGAAGCATTCTTTTGTAATTTCGAATATTTTTATGCGAATTGCTCATAAATTGAAAATGATTATAAGGACTTCAACAATCCATTATTTGAAAAATCTTCTTTCATCACCTGAATTAGCAAAGGAAAGGTTACATTTCCGCCTCCGTTGTCGATTAACCTTAGGGCTTCAAACCATTGCTCACCACCCGACTTATTAAGATTAATCTCATGAAGTCTTCCACCTGCTCTTTCCCAAATATTTTTATCTTCAAGTCCTCTCGGATAGAGTTTATAAGCAACTTCCAATAGTTTATTCTTTAAATCCAAAGGACTGATTTGCTGCGACAGGATATCTATTAATCCAAATAAAAACGCCGATACATTTTGTGAGGCATAAGGCTGAGAACCTTTTTCATCAGAGCCATCTTTTCCTTTTATTAAGTCTGATATTCCTCTTAATAAAAGAGATTTTATTTGCGTATATGGCCGACATGCCTCCAAAAAACCTAAGCCTTCCATTTCGATAGCTAATGCATTGCTGACATTTGTTCGCAAAAAAATTAAAGTTTCGGAATCTATATCGGTCATTACTTTTTCACCAGCTGCAATTGTTCCTGAATACACAAGAATTGGAGATGGAAATTCTGAATAAAGCAATGTGCTTGATTTAGCTTTCCATTCATCTGAATTTCCGTACTTTTCTGCAATCCGTTCTAAATCGTAAGATGAATAGCCATGTTGTGGTCTTAAAAGAAATCCTTTATCTGTTTCTTTACCTCTTTCGTATCCAAAAACAGCTTTTCCAATTACAACATCACCTACTTTCACATCTTTTAATCCACCTGCAACTCCGACAAAAAAAGCATGAGATGGCAAAAAGTAAGTTAATGCTCGTTCGGTTTCTATTCCGGCATTTGTGTTTGTTTGGTCTGTTTTTCCAACAACAACTTTCACCTTTCCTGTTGGTGAATTATAATGACCAATATTGTAGTCGGTTCCAGTTTCTGGGTGTAATTCTTGCTGAACATTTTCCAAGTGTGCCAAAACGGCTTGTCTTTCTAACTCTAACGCAGTTAAAACAAGTACTGTATTCATATTTTCTTATGTAATTCTATTAAACTATTTAATTCTTGATTGATGTAATATTTGTCCTTCATTGCGTTTAATAACTTTGATACGGTAATATCTTTACATCCTCCTTTTCTTAATTCTGCAAAAGCCTTTCGCCAAGCATCTTCACCTGTAGTGTTGTGGTACAACTCGCTTGCTTTCCCATCTGCTTTTTCCCATAGATCGCCGTCATTCGGCCCTTTGGGGAATAAATCGCAAGCAATTTTGTAAAGAGCATCCCACCATTCATCCTGAGTAATAACAATGTTTGTAAACCATCCTGAAAGGCTAATGTTCAACCGACTAAAAAATCCCAATAGTGATTGACATTCTTGGAGAGCAACTCTATATGAATAATTCCATTTAGATTTTTCGTAGATATTTTCCGCACATTTTTCCCAACTTTTTTGCAGAACAAGTTTACCTAAAGAAATAGCATCCATTTTGGGCAGCTGCTCATTATACCCATATATAAAGTTTGCTAGTAACGTCTGGTTTGTAACACTAACCTTACCAAACAGATGTAATATGGCAGACAGGTTTCGTTTGTTTTGATTGAAATACTCTAACAAGAAGGTTGCTCCATTTAAATAGCTATGTAACTCTTTTTCGAGACTTGCGTGATCATTCTCTGACTTCATATAAGTAGATGCGGTCGCTTGCAAGAAATCTTTCTTGATATGTGATGGTAAAATACCCCACACCTCTTTCCGTTGTTTATATTCGTAAATATCTGTAAGTCGATTTTTTACTATTATTGGCCAAACTTCTTCGGGAACCTCATTACCTTGCAATAATGCATCAAATGTATTATAAACGAAAAATTCAGGATATTGAAATAGGACTTCAATTGGTGTGCCTTGTATCAGAGCATTGCATATTATTTTGTGCCAGCCGTAATTAGAAATATCGAGCCTTTCAATAAAATTCGTTTTGGATAGCATCCGTCCTGAAATTGCCCATAATCTTTCGTCATTTAAATGTACTGTTTCTCCAATGAAGTCCAATGGCTGATAATAATTTGCAATATATTCAAATCCACCTGTGCTACTTTCGTCTTTATCTATTGCCAACTGTTGATTAAGGATGACATGCACTTCTTTATGTTGTTCACATATAGCAACAGCATGTAATTTATACCATTTCTTCTTTGCTGCAAATGAAGCAATCTCAAGCAATAAATCTGTTGAGATATTACGAGGAAATGTCTCAATCAAGTCACTTTCAATTTGTTTGTTTTTTTCGGGAATAAATGGAAATAGGACATCAAATGTTTTAGATTCATCATTAAACCATAACCAACAGATTTTGGCATAATTCTGTTGCCAATGATTAAGCTTACTAATCAAACTCTCATTTATAGATTCTCTCCACCATACGCTTGTTTGTTTCGTATCAGATAATTTATAAACAATAGAAATACAAAGATTATATTTGTTGAACTTCTCATCAAACAAATACTTATCACACCATTCAGTTAAAGTCTGTTGAAGTATTGTATTGGCATTTTTTATAGCGGTAAAATCAACATCTCTTAGAGAGAGTATTTCGGAAGTTTCAGATGTGCATTTTAATAAATCAATTAAAACACTTAGTACTTTTTGCTTAAATACATCACCCTTATTTTTATCCTTACTATATGCACATACAAGCATCAGCAGTTGTATGACATCTGCAAATTTATTTTCTCGTTTCTTCTCAATTATTTCTGTTACTTTTATACACCATTCCCATGTTTCCAAATGCTCAATGGAGGGGATTGGTACTTCTATTTTATAACCAAAGTCTTTTAATTGTGCTTTTGCTTCATCATCTCCAAGGATGGACTTTGTAGCCAATGATAGGTCTGTATCTGGTTCTTGTGGTTCAATCAGATAAAAATCTATTCTATTTCTCCACTGTATAGCAATGTTTTCAGGTGTTGCAAGTATGTTGAATTTATCAATGTTCACTTGGGTAGGATTGAACTGTATTCCGAAATTCAACTTACATCGCGTGTCACTGTCAAGCCCTCGCCATATTTTACCTATAATATCTTCAAATCCCGACTGACCAATCCAAATGATATTTTTTTTATTATTGACAATTGCTTGAGCTACTTTTTTTTCTCTTGATGTGTAATTTACCAAAGAAGGATTATTCGGATGGTATTCAATAGGAGCAATATCTAAATATTTATTTATCTCATTTTCAAAACGATCAAATAAGACTGAGAGGTCATGGACTTTACCAATATCATCTTTGTCTATTATTAAAACATGAGAAAACAATCTTCCTGTTCGGACTTTAGGAGAGTTATCTGGATATGTTTTTAATATTAAAAAGTGATTGCCAATCATAAAACCTCTAATAGCAGGAACCCAATTGATGCCAGATGATGGTAAATCTGCCAAGTTTGTCTTCGGCAAAATCTTCTTTGCAAGAGTTTTGTCTTCCAAAGTCGTTTTTAGCAATGAGAACCCACTACTTTTATCATCTTCATTCTCACCGCATAATGCTTGATGTATTACTATTTTCACTTTACAGAACTTTTGTTATAAGTAACGACAAGTCAAACAGATTATCACCACCATTCTGCTCAACTATATATGCGGATTCCTCAGGACCAAATATTTCATAATTTTCTTTCACTTCTGCTATTTTCCCTCCTTGGGCGGAAAGTCCTGCAAACGAAAAGGAATCCTTATTCCAATTGTTAGCTATATATTCGTAAAATAGCGGAAGCTGTTTCTGGATGTATTCCAATGGGGTATCTTTTCCATCCAATTCATCCCAACATGTAAATGTTACTAACAATTTGAGGACTTTTGTCTCCTGTTGCACAGTTAACTTTTTATAATGTCTCAAGATTTGCAACAGTTCTATAAGGTTTGATTGATCTGAAATTTGAAACTCTGCATCGCTTGGCTGCTTTACTGCTTCTGCTTCTTGAATACTTTTTGTGCTTATATCATACGAAACTGTCAATTGTGTCGGCCGAACAAAAATTATCCATGCATTACTATTTACAATCAAATCGATCCATTTTACATCGATCTCACGAGATTCAAGTAAATTAGATATCTGTTCACCCGCATAATCGGGACAAATTAAATCGACCTCATTACCATCTATAGATAATGGCAATTTGATTATCTCATTATTATCAGAGGGAGTCGCTTGGACTTCTTGACCACTCCTTAATTGAGCAATAGCATCCTTTAAAACAGAAAGATCATCAGGCTTATTCCTGAATTTTATTGCTTTCTTTTTGCCCTCCACTTGTAGAACCAATTGTGATAGGTAAGTGGTTTTTGAAGTCCCCGGCTGGCCAATAATTATGATAGATGTATTTTGTTCCATAAGGTTATCTGTAGTTTAGAAAAATATCATCCTTATTCGTTATCTCTAATTCCGGAACAACATTTGACGGTTGCGTAGTATGATTTAGCAACCAGTTTAAAGTTTTCAAGTTGTTTTCATGACAAAGTTCTTCGGGATCGATATTTGGGTAGTTTGTCACCTCAAATTCTGAATAGCTATTTTGAAATATATCTTTAAGTCTCTCTTTTATCTGTTCTTTCAATTTATCATGAACATGACTAATTCTGTCAGCTTTTGACCAGACAATAGCAACAGGACGTTTTCCTAAATCTTCAACTAACCGACTTGCGATGTCTAATATTTCGGCTCTTGCAATCGCTTTTTTAGTTTCGAGAGCCTCACAATCTATGAATAACAAAAACGCACTAGCATTTTTATGAATCCACCTTGCATTTTCAGCATTTTCGTCATCCTTATTATCTGCCCATAATTTGAAAACTTCGCCAGAAGCATCTGCTAATACAATATCATGCAATTTGGAGCCTTTCTTTAAAGCCAAATGGAGTAGATGATAATAGTCTGGGTTACTGGGCGTGGGTGCAGGAAACTCCACAGTCCCCTTGTTGTATCTCAATTTATCAGCTAGCCTATCCCATGCCGTGAGTGTTAGCGAACCTGCAAATTGATAATCTTCCAGTTTATGACCACTCAAAAGTAGAAGATAGAGCATTGCAAAATAGGATGTTTTGCCTGCCTCAACATTTCCAACAGATGCAATGATTGTGGGGTTAGATCGTTGACTAATGATGTTTAATGTATCAGGAGCTATCGCATCTCCAGTCCATGCAATAGTAAAAACCGTGTTGGATTTTCTTTTTTTCGTTTTAGTTGTAGCAGATTTAGCAGTCCAGTTTGGACAAAGGTCTAAACTATCTTTATGCTCATAACATTTCCCTGTTATATGGGCTTGGCAATTTGGGTTTTTACATTTACCTTTTATCTCATCCATTAGCTTACTTATTTTAGAATTGATAATCTAATGGATTGCAAGTCATGTAGTAAATAAACGGTAAAATCAGTTAAAGAAATCTCACTCTCCGGCTTTATTCCTGTTTCGTTTTCCATTTGCTCAATAGTCGTTTGATTGGTAACCAATCGCTGGATATAATTAATCAAAGGCTTACGAGAAGAATCAATTGTATTTTGTACGCCCAATATGCTTTGAACACTCTTTAAGTTTTTAACATCCAATAGATTCGAGAAAGATAGCCTTACATCAGCATCAGTTATAACATTTCTTAGAATTTCCTTCGTAAAGAAATCAACACTAACAGGGTATATGAAAGTGATTAGGCTTTGCATATCTTTTGCTAACACAAAAGGCAAATCTGATTTCGGAATATCACGATAACTCATTTTCTGTCCTACAGAGAATAATGCCTCCTTTACCCAAAGCAGTTGACTACGGCGTTGTATGGATTGTGTGCCTAATATCATTTGCTTTGAAATATCCTCAAAATATTTCCCCAATCCAGAAAAGTATTCGTTGAGTTGAGTGTTATATCCTTCTAATCCTTTCTTTAAACTTGTACTTTGAGATGCTAAAGCGCGATTAATTTCTTTAGCAAAGCCTTCTCCCGCTCGTTTGGCAAGAAAATCAGACCATTGCTGAGGATTTTGAGGAGTATATGACCCTTCCCCTCCATGACTCGAATGAGCTGAAGCTGCTTTTAATTCCGTCGTAAGTGTTTCTGAATTTACTGGTGAATAATTTACGGCAGCATTTAAAGTAACTTGCACAAGGCTGGCAAGTTTTAACTCAGATGAAATACTCCAATTGCTTTCTGCTTCTTGCTCGTAAACATTTCCAATGCTCTCTAACCATTGTTTCAGTGTGTCAGCTTCTCTATCCAAATTATAATAAGGACAAACATTACTTCCTGTCAACCATATAATACCAGCAAATTGAGTATTATCAGCAATGGATTGTAATGCTTCTAAAATTACAGCCCGAAGGTATGTAACAAGGAGATCGCTTGCTTTAGTCGCAAAAACAGGCCAATGTTTTATGACAATGTCTTTAATTTCTGCTAAGGAAGAGTCATCTACTGAAATTTGAGGGTCTAATGCAACTAATGTATATGGAATGATTTTGGACTTATCTTTTTGCAGTTTTTTTGCAATTTCAGTACTCGCTTTTTTCAATTTATCCAAAGCGCTATCATCATCCAGTGGGATAAACTGTAAATTAAGATACTCTTGTAGAATTGACTTGTCCATGATATTATCTTTTTTTGATTTTAATAAAGGATGTTTAATATGCAAAAATAATAATTTATATGAATAATTAGAAATTTATCCGTGGTTCTTACATGTATCATATGATATATTTGCAAAAATGATCAATTATACTTAAAAATTATTATAGATAGAGTTTTAACTCTATCATCTTCTATATTTGCCTTATCTCTTTCTAGCGCGAAGCCGCCACAATCTGCCATGGGTATATTGTTGGGATCTATATCTTGTTATGCAAAAAAAGGCAAGTCAAATTATTGGCTAATTTGCCCATTTGTTACTACAGCAGATAGTTTTTCTTGCACTCCCGATATGGATATTTGATTGATATTCTCTGCAAGATCAATACTGTCGGCATTGTAATCAAACCTCAAAACAGGGCTTACCCGCTTGCCATCAAAAAGTTTTTTGAGACAAGGTGGACTAAATGTATCGTATCCCGGTGTTAAGTTACCGGGACAAACTTCTATCTGTTTCAT
>Ga0075011_10002133_pt1 | contig 10732 bp, 10 predicted proteins | sample TARM_MetaG_T_14_FD_72354 | JGI IMG/M metagenome (GOLD analysis project Ga0075011, IMG submission 72354) | Freshwater microbial communities from Pennsylvania, USA, analyzing microbe dynamics in response to fracking - TARM_MetaG_T_14 | ecosystem: Environmental > Aquatic > Freshwater > River...
GAGCTGGCCATTGCCAATAAAGAGCTCGCCTTCCAAAATGAGGAGAAAGAAAAACGGGCGGCAGAGCTGGCCATTGCCAATAAAGAGCTCGCCTTTCAAAATGAGGAGAAAGAAAAACGGGCGGCAGAGCTGGTCATCGCCAATAAAAAGCTCGCTTTTCAAAGCGAAGAGAAAGAAAAACGGCTAGCAGAACTGGTCATCGCCAATAAAGAGCTCGCTTTTCAAAGCGAAGAGAAAGAGAAACGGGCAGCAGAGCTGGTCATCGCTAATAAAGAGCTCGCCTTTCAAAATGAGGAGAAAGAAAAGCGCGCGGCAGAGCTGGCCATTGCCAATAAAGAGCTCGCCTTTCAAAATGCAGAGAAAGAAATACTTGCAACAGAGCTTAATAATCTAGCTTTCTACGATACGCTCACTGGCCTGCCCAACCGGCGGCTTTTGCTAGATAGGCTTCGCCGCGCATTCGACACCAGCCAGCGTAGTGGCCGCAATGGTGCGCTGATGTTTATTGATCTGGATAAGTTCAAAGATCTCAACGACAGCCTTGGCCATGACTTCGGTGACATACTGCTACAACAGACAGCGCAACGTCTGGAAGCCTGTTTGCGCGAAATTGACAGCGTGGCACGACTGGGGGGCGACGAGTTTGTTATTATGCTCGAAGATCTGAGTCCGCAACCCATTGAAGCTGCATTACAAGCAAAAGCTGTTGGTGATAAAATCATCGCTACGCTCAATCAGCCTTATCTCCTTGCTACGCACGAATACCATATTTCCCTCAGTATCGGTGCGACTCTTTTTAGCGCTCACACTAAGCTTGCGGAAGAACTGCTGAAACGAGCCGACATCGCCATGTATCAGGCAAAAAAGGCAGGCCGCAATACCATGAGATTCTTTAACTCGGAAATGCAGGAGGTCATTAACGCGCGTATATCCCTTGAAGGTGATTTACGCAAAGCACTTGAGAACCTGGAATTTCAGTTGTACTACCAAATTCAGGTGGACAGCTTGCACCGCCCGTCTGGTGCAGAGGCATTGATTCGTTGGATACATTCAGAGCGCGGCTTGGTGTCTCCCGCTCAATTTATTCCGCTGGCGGAAGAATCCGGTTTAATTCAGTCCATCGGACAGTGGGTACTTGAGACGGCCTGTAACCAGCTCAAAGCATGGCAGCAAGATGCGCTAACCCGCGATCTGATTTTAGCGGTCAACATTAGTGCCGTACAATTTCACCAAGTCGATTTCGTGGCACAAGTGAAATCGCTGGTGCAAAGCTATGACATCAACCCGATGCGACTCAAACTGGAAATAACCGAGAGCTTGTTGTTGAAGAATATAGAGAACGCCATTGCAACCATGAATGCACTAAAAGAGATCGGTGTGGCATTCTCACTGGACGACTTTGGCACTGGCTATTCGTCCTTACAATACCTCAAGCGTCTGCCGATCGAACAGCTCAAGATAGATCAGTCGTTCATACGCGATATTGCCACGGATAGCAGCGATAAAGCGATTGTGTGCGCCATTATTGCTATGGCACACAGCCTGAACCTGGACGTTATTGCCGAAGGAGTGGAAACAGAAGAACAACGGCAATTTCTTTTGGACAAGTGTTGCACTCACTATCAGGGGTATCTGTTTGGCAAGCCGATACCGATTGAGGCTTTTGAAGCGTCACTGAGGCAGAATGTTATAGCAATGAGCGAAATGACAGTAGCCATGCGTCGTGGAGATTCTGGCACTATCCAACCATCGATTCCTATTTATAGTGAGCCACTTGGTAACGAGGAAATTACCAAGTAACTTTTATACGTAGTTCTACATGTACACGCCGCTCCACATGTGAGCTAACAACGGCCATTTTATCATCTATACAGGGGTGACTCCAACGGCGCAAGTTACCGAAAAAGCTCACAATCAAACCATCCTGGCCATTTTAATAAATACAGTTACCGCTTATCCACAGCAATATAATCTCGAGCTTCATTGCCACAGTATATTTGTCTTGGGCGAGCTATTTTGTGGTCAGGATCGAGAATAAATTCCTGCCATTGTGCCAACCAGCCTGTGTTACGAGCAATAGCAAACAAAACCGGGAACATCCCGACAGGGAAGCCCATTGCCTGATAAATTAAACCGGAATAAAAATCAACGTTAGGGTAGAGATGGCGGGAGATGAAATAGTCATCCTGCAGCGCAACTCTCTCCAGTTCCAGGGCAATAGCCAGTAGCGGATTGACACCTGTTACAGAGAAAACATCATTTGCCAATTTTTTGCAGATCTTTGCGCGAGGATCATACTGTTTATAGACACGATGACCAAATCCCATCAAACGGGCCACTTCGCCGGATTTTACCGTTTTAATAAACTCAGGCACGCGATCAACAGAGCCTATCTCTGCGAGCATATGTAATACCGCCTCGTTCGCACCGCCATGCAAAGGCCCGTACAATGCAGCAATTGCTGAAGAGGTTGCTGAAAAGGGATCGCTGTAAGAGCTAGCCACGGCACGCATCACGCTAGTACTACAATTTTGCTCATGATCCGCATGCAGAATAAAAAGCACATCAAGGGCCTTCTCTAAAATCGGGTTTGGCTGGTATTTTAATTCACTTTTTTTCCATAACATATTCATAAAGTTGCCGACGTAAGACAGCTCCTGATCCGGGTAAACATAAGGCAGTCCAAGACTATGGCGATAAGCAAATGCGGCAAGGGTCGGCATCTTGGCAATTAAACGCCAAATTTGCCTGTCCCGGCATACCTGATCATGAATATTTTTAGCGTCAGGGTAAAAGGTTGATAGTGCCCCCACAGTACCGACTAAGGTGCCCATAGGGTGCGCCTCATGACGAAAACCATCTATCAATTTTTTGATATTTTCATGTACAAAAGTATGTTCAATAATATCTTTATGCCAGCTTTCCAGTTGAGTTTGGTTAGGCAGTTCACCATTTAAGATCAGATACGCGGTTTCCAAATAGGTACTTTTTTCTGCTAATTGTTCGATTGGATAACCCCGATAACGGAGAATGCCTTTTTCACCATCAAGAAATGTCACACTGCTCCTGCAGGAAGCGGTATTTGTATACCCAGGATCATAGGTTAACAGACCAAAGTCTTGTTCAGACGCTTTTATATTCTTAAGATCAAGCGCACTAATGGATGCGCCGTAGTTAGGGTAGGTGCCATATTGAATAGGAATTTCGTAGCTTTTACCGGTACGGTTATCGGTAATTGTCAGACTGTCTGTCTTCACGATATCACTCCTCAAATTCAATTCCAACGAACCAATTTTGTCAGATATCCTAAAGCTTAGTCTTTTCCAATCCCTTTTCAACTACGGGCCGGTGATCAATAAAATCCCATCTGCATAGCATCGAGCAATTATTAACCAAGCCCCTTCATCTCCTGGTTATTAGCAAGACGCTGTTGCTGCCATTTGACTATCCTCGGCAGCAACAAACCGGCAATCACAATTGCCATGCCGAGTAATTGTAATCCGGTGACATTTTGACCAAAAACAAGCGCGGTAAGTGCTGCAAACACCGGGACAAAATTGAAAAACAGAGACGCGTTTGCCGCGCCCAGTTGCTTCACGCCAGAAATCCATAACAGGTAACCGCCGACGGTGCCAAAGACGCCAATAAATATCAAATCAGCCAGCACAGTAGAGCTCATTGCTAAACTCTCCTGCAAGGGGTGAACCTCCGCACTCAAAGCTGTTAGCAAAGAGATAACCCCAACCCCGGCTAACATGCCGACTAAGGTATAAGGGATCATCGCCATCCAACGGCTAATGCCTTGGGTTAAATAGGTATAAAAACTCCAGCATAACATGCCCAGAAAGATCATTTGATCGCCGTGATTAAACTCAAATCCCAGCAACCGTTCGAGTTCGCCATTGGTTAATACCAGTAAAACACCAGACAAACAGACCACCAAACTGAAAACGGCACCTCGGGTTGGTAATTTACGCTGCAATAAAGAACCGATCAGCGAAGTAGCCAATGGACTCAGTGCCATTATCAATGCGCTGTTGCTGGCATCGGTATGAGCGAGTCCGGTAAACAAGCCAAGATTCAAACCACCGACCCCGACAACTGACACCCCAATTGCCCATAGCCATTGCGTCGGTGTTAAACGCGGCATGGGGATATGCCGCCATTTGGCGTAGACAAACAGGCAAACGGCGGCAATGGCAAAACGCCAAATAATTAAAGTGAACGCGTGCATTTCGCTCAGCGCATGTTTACCAACAGGAAAACATGCGCCCCAAAAAAATGCACACAAAAGCAATAGCAATACGGCATTAGTATTCGCAGAACGATTCATATCTATCTCCATAGAAAAAAGCTTGAAAAAACATAAATCCAAGTGTATAGATTTTAAAAGTGTTATAAACAAGCAAAACTGAGACGGTAGATTCCAAATATGAAATTAAATTATTCTCTCGACGACATGCGCTGCTTTTGCGCTGTTGCCCAGCATAGCAGTTTCAAACAAGCATCTGGCGCTTTGCAAATACCACTTTCCACACTCAGCAGAAGAATTGCTAAGTTGGAAGAAGACTTAGCCTTGCGCCTGCTAAACCGGGATGCGCATCGTGTGCAGTTAACCCTTTATGGGCAGCGCTATTACGAACGCTGCTCGCCTCTTTTCGATGAATTAAACGATGTGGCGGCTTGTCTTTATCAAGACAAGATGCAGGCAAAAGGAACCATCAGAATATCGGCTCCGGTGAATTTCGGCGTCCATGTATTAGCCGGCCACTTTAATGCTTTTTTAAAAGAGTACCCTGATATTTATTTAGATTTACGCCTATCCAACCAAAATATAGATATTGAAGCAGAGGGGATAGATGTGGCATTTCGAGTCGGTCCACACGATGCAACACACTGGATAGGACGTCATTTAACCAATATCCGCTTTGTTATCTGTGGCTCAGTTGATTTGGAGATGGCGCAGATAAAAGTCCCCAGCGATTTAGATGATTTCCCCACTGTGCTCTGTGCTCCCATGTCCACCTGGCAGCTGCAACATAGTGTCTCTGGAGAAAGACAAACGCACCAGCCAGGCAATCATATTCGTTTGAAGGTGGACGATATTAGTTTGCTTACCCGCGCCATACAGGATGGTATCGGTATTGGTTTTATGCCCGATTATCACGCTCAACCCTTAATTGATTCGGGTGAGCTGATACAGATTTTACCGCAATGGAGCAATCAACCCCGTGGTTGTCAGATGCTCTATCGTGACCGTGACAATATGCCTTTGCGATTACGACTTTTGATCGATTTTATGCTCAAGCGCTTTAACAAGGAGCAACTCTAACCATGCTGCGAAAGGGCGTTTAGTTTTGTATGGCACTATTGATAACCACTGCGCTATCAATATTACCTTACACAGCAAAGCGGGCTGAAAACAGGATGCGCAGAGCTTATCCGCCGATAAAACTGAACTGCCGTTCAATTCGCCCGTGGCCCGTACTCGCCATAAACAAAAAAGGCGAGCCATGCTCGCCTGCCTAACTATTTACTGATCGGCTTTCTGTTTTTTCTTGTGCTTAAAATAACCAATAGCTTTAATGAGAACAACAGCAAATAGCCCCCAGAAAACTGCGTGGTAGATAAGATGCAAAGTGCCTTCGCCAAGGGCGTGATCTTCGTGAGCAAAGGCTTGTGCGCTGAGCAAAAGAGTAAAAATAAGGGTAAAAAATTTCATGTTATTTCCTTTTTTTTAGGTAAAAAGAGGCGTTTATTTAAGCATCCCTTGGGTTTCAATAAAGTCGATAATTTCAGCTAACCCTTGCTTGGTTTTCATATTACTGAAGATAAAAGGTTTATCACCGCGCATCTTTTTGGCATCTCTGTCCATCACCTCTAACGAGGCGCCGACTAACTCCGCAACATCTATTTTATTAATGATCAATAGATCCGATTTAGTAATACCCGGGCCGCCTTTACGCGGAATTTTATCGCCCGCTGACACATCAATCACATACAAGGTTAAGTCGGAAAGCTCAGGGCTGAAGGTGGCGCTGAGGTTATCGCCGCCACTTTCAACTAAGACGAAATCAAGGCCGGGATGGCGGGCGTGCAGTTCGTCAATTGCCGCTAAGTTCATTGAGGCATCTTCACGGATAGCTGTATGTGGGCAGCCGCCTGTTTCTACGCCGATAATGCGATCTTCTGTCAGGGCATTATTGCGGGTTAGAAACTGCGCATCTTCGTGGGTATAGATATCGTTGGTCACCACGGCCATGTCGTATTTGTCGCGCAGGGCGAGACATAACTGGCTGAGTAGGGCGGTTTTACCTGATCCTACCGGGCCGCCGACACCTATCCGTAATAACTGTTTTTTTCTCATCATGAATTTTCTCTCTGGTTAAATTTATTTTACGATCTAAATAAGCGCGTGTACTGGGTTTCATGCCAGGCACTGGCCATGGCTAAACGCGGTAAACTGCCGCCTATTTCATGATCTTCTAATTGGTTGGCTATATTGAGCAGATGATCGATTTTTGCGTTTAAAGCAAATAACAGATTCTGTGCCTGCGTTTGCCCTAGCGGCACTAATTTAGTGGCTGCTGCAACTTGATTGTCGATATAGGTCCAGCAGAAGCCGCTTTGCGCTGCGCTTAAATCGAGCTGACAAAGGTAAGCGCTGATCGCAAACACGCTGACAAAACTCAGCTCCGGCTCATTTAATAACTCTGAATAAGGCGTGCTGTCGAGGCTGTCGAGCTGTGTTAATAAACGCACCAAAGCTTTACCCATAGCCAGATCGGCTAAGCGCAGTTCACTGCTTTCACGGCAGGCGATAAGCAATTCGTTAGCGAGTTTAAAACGGTTAAAATCATGGTTATCTAACGCCTGATAAAGATGCTTTAAGATTGCCAGATCGGTGCGCGCCAGCGATTCGCTTAAGTTCAGTTCAATCCAGCTAAATGTGCTCTTTTGGCAACGGATCCAGCCCATCTCAACCGCGTACTCCAAACCCTGTGAGAATGAAAAACCGCCGACGGGCAAGTTAGCACTGCACAGTTGCAGCAGACGGTTAAGTTTGAGCGCCGTGCTGTGCTGCTCAGTGGTCATGGCTATGACTGTGATGGCCCTGGCTGGCTGCGCCGTAAGCCCCATTTTCAGGTTCAAAAATAGCCGGGCTGCGATCAATCGTTAAGCCGTAATTTTCTGCCAGCGCTTCGAGCACATGGTCGGGTTTAAAGCGTACCCATAATTCGCCGATTTGCAGTGTGGTATGGCGGTTACCTAAGTGGTAACAGATCTTACTGAAATTCAGCCAATCAGTTGCAACAGCAGTAGAAACAGCTTCCGCCTGACCTTTTACGGCAATCAGTAAACCGCATTCTGTTTTTAATATCTCCCCCACTAAAAGTGGATGACCGCGCTCCATAAAAATTGCGATTTCGGCGCCGCTATCTGTGCTGCTTTTAATGCGCGATTTTTTGCGGGTATCCTGATCCAGTGTGATTGAATCACTGATTTCATCATGGGTATGATCGAGTCTTTCAAATACTTGTAACATGGCTTATTTATTCCCTATCTTTTTTTTCTGCATTAAATAACACTTTTTTTGTACAGCGCAGACAAGCTACGCAGTACAAATTAAAATAAGCAGTAACGCTGTGCTAACGGCAGCTCAGTGGCCGGCTCACAGGTTAACAGCTCACCATCGGCGCGCACTTCATAGGTCTGCGCATCCACTTCAATTTTTGGCTGCCAGCTGTTATGGATCATGTCGTTTTTGCCGATATTGCGGGTGTTTTTACAGACGCCGACCATACGCGTCATGCCGATTTTTTCCGGCACCCCTTTATCAATGGCCGCTTTTGACAAAAAGGTCATGGAGGTTTTTGCCGCCGCGGAGCCAAATGAGCCGAACATCGGCCGGTAATAAACCGGCTGAGGTGTCGGAATCGAGGCATTGGCATCGCCCATGGGCGCCGCGGCAATAAAGCCCGATTTTAAGATCATTGCCGGTTTCATGCCGAAAAATGCCGGTTTCCATAACACCAGATCAGCCAGCTTGCCCACTTCAATAGAGCCCACTTCATGGCTGATGCCGTGGCTGATCGCCGGATTAATCGTGTATTTGGCGATATAGCGTTTGATGCGGAAGTTATCATTGCGCTCAGTGTCGGGCGCTAATGGTCCGCGCTGCTGTTTCATTTTATGGGCAGTTTGCCAAGTACGGGTGATCATCTCACCGACACGGCCCATCGCCTGTGAGTCGGAAGCGATCATACTGATAGCGCCCAAGTCATGCATAATATCTTCAGCGGCGATACTCTCTTTGCGAATACGTGAGTCTGCAAACGCCACATCTTCAGGAATAGAGGGATCAAGGTGATGACAAACCATTAACATATCGAGATGCTCATCTATGGTATTAACCGTATAAGGGCGGGTCGGATTGGTTGATGAGGGCAGCACATTCGGCTCACCGCAGGCGCGAATAATATCGGGGGAATGACCGCCGCCTGCGCCTTCTGTATGGTAGGTATGAATAGTGCGGCCTTTAAACGCGGCCATGGTATCTTCGACAAAACCCGATTCATTGAGGGTGTCGGTATGAATGGCCACCTGCACATCATATCTATCGGCAACCGCTAAACAGTTATCAATGGCGGCCGGGGTAGTGCCCCAATCTTCATGGAGTTTTAAACCGCATACACCAGCTTCAATCTGCTCTTCCAGTGCTTGTGGCAAGCTCGCATTGCCTTTACCGAGAAAACCAAAGTTCATGGCAAAATCGTTGGTGGCTTGGAGCATTTTATGAATATTCCACGGCCCAGAAGTACAAGTTGTGGCATTGGTGCCCGTCGCAGGGCCCGTGCCGCCGCCAATCATAGTGGTAACACCCGACATCAGCGCTTCTTCAATCTGCTGCGGGCAGATAAAGTGGATATGCGCATCGATCCCGCCTGCGGTTAAAATTTTACCTTCACCGGCAATCACTTCTGTGCCCGCGCCAATTTCGATATCAATATTGTCTTGAATATCGGGATTGCCTGCTTTGCCGATAATGGCGATTCGGCCCTCTTTAATGCCCACATCGGCTTTGACAATACCCCAGTGATCGACAATCAGCGCATTGGTAATAACCAGATCCACAGTATCAAAGCAGGAAGCCTGACTTTGCCCCATGCCGTCACGAATTACTTTACCGCCGCCAAATTTAACCTCTTCACCATACTCAGTGTGATCTTCTTCCACTTCCAGCCATAAGTCGGTATCGGCCAAACGCACTCTGTCGCCCACAGTGGGGCCGAACATATGTGCATAAGAATGTTTATCTATCGTTGCCATCTTTATAGATCTCCTTGAATGTCGGCGCGAAAGCCAAATACACGGCGTCTGCCGCGATAGGCTATCAGTGTCACTTGTCGTTGCTGGCCGGGCTCAAAACGCACGGCGGTGCCAGAGGTAATATCAAGGCGATAGCCGCGACATTTTTCACGCTCAAATTTTAAAGCGGGATTCACTTCATAGAAATGATAATGCGAGCCTATCTGAATCGGGCGATCACCCGAATTGGCCACCGTCATTGTTAACTGCTCGCAGCCTGCATTTAATTGCAGGTCGCCGGGATCTGTTTTTATTTCACCTGGAATCATAGCTTGCTCCGTTAAATAATAGGGTTATGCACTGTTACCAGCTTAGTGCCGTCAACAAAGGTGGCTTCAACCTGTACTTCCGGAATCAGCTCGGCAATCCCGTCCATCACCTGATCGCGGGTCAGCAGAGTGCGCCCGTAATCCATCATCTCCGCGACACTTTTGCCGTCGCGCGCCCCTTCAATAATCTCCATGGAGATATAGGCCATCGCTTCCGGATAATTAAGTTTTACACCGCGCTTTAAACGCCGTTCAGCCAGTAATGCGGCGGTAAAAATCAGTAACTTGTCTTTTTCTCTGGGTAATAAATCCATAGTAGTCTCTTTTTATGTATGCCAAATTCGCGGTTGTATGGCGACTTTATCCATTAATAAAGGTCGCAATATTTCCCATAAGCTGATAAATAACTGTTTGCACTGCTGGGCGTGTGCGCCTAAATAGCGGATCACCAATAACCCCTCAATATCTGTGATACTGATATTTGTCTGTGCGTTTTGCTCTGTTATTTTGTCGCGTAACCTTTCCACTAATGCTTTGCGCGCTGCCGGGGTTAACTTTTCAGCCAGATAAGCTAAAAAGGTCGCGAACACACTGTGATTAGCTAATCCTGCCGGATGCGTTAAGAGGTTATTGGCAGGTGATAATGCAATGCGATCATGGTAAATAAGTTTACCGTCACAATAGAGGCGGTTTAGCTGGCAGTATTTACCCTCAACAAAAGGCTGCGCTGAATCGGGCAGTCCCAGACAGGTGATATCCCAGCCCAGGTAAACACTGCTTTTACTTACTTCAATATCAACTGTATTAAAGCCATCAGCCCCTTCATAAACAAGGGTTTCCTGTGGGAAATTTTCACATTTTGCCTGCTCGGCAACGATCAATTTGGTTATCTGCACCTGTTTGCTGTCGCCGATGGCCGGATTGCTGCGCGCGCGGTAAAAACGGCCGGCACCCGGGGTGGTAAATAAAAGATGGGCATTAGGCTTAATGGTGACACTGATGCGCAGCTCATCCCCGGAAACGATTCCCGCGGGCGGATGAAGGAGATAGATATGCGCGCAATCACTTCCCTCTGGATAAAAGGCTTTCTGCAC
>Ga0075011_10002134_pt1 | contig 10732 bp, 7 predicted proteins | sample TARM_MetaG_T_14_FD_72354 | JGI IMG/M metagenome (GOLD analysis project Ga0075011, IMG submission 72354) | Freshwater microbial communities from Pennsylvania, USA, analyzing microbe dynamics in response to fracking - TARM_MetaG_T_14 | ecosystem: Environmental > Aquatic > Freshwater > River...
TTGCTCATTGGAAAGCTCCCTGCATCGAATAGTTGGTCACGCAGATCAGTCGGAGGTGCAGCATCAGAAGGCTCCTCCCAGCAGGCTCAGGTGTTCCGCCACCGGGCCCAGCGCCAGCACCGGCAGGAAGGAGAGACCCCCCATCAGCAGCACGGTGACGATCAGCAGAGTGATGAAGAGCGGGCCGCTGACGGGGAAGTCCCCCTCGCTTCGCTCCTGACGCGGGGCACGGGCCAGCTGGCCGGCGATGGCCAGCACCGGAATGATGTAGCCGAAGCGGCCGAGCAGCATGGCCAGCCCGATGGCGATGCACTGCCAGCTGTCGGCGGCGGCAAAGCCGGCGAAGGCGGAGCCGTTGTTGCCGGCGGCCGAGGCGTAGGCATAGATCAGTCGTGACAGGCCATGGGGGCCATCGTGACCGATGACGGTGGCGGAGTTCGGCATCAGCAGGGTAATGCCGCCGATCACCAATACCCCGACCGGCATCACCAGCATGCTGGCGACCACCCACTTCATCTCGGTGATGCCGAGCCGTTTGCCCAGATAGGTGGGGGTGCGCCCCACCATCAGGCCGCACAGGAACACGGTCAGCAGCACGAACAGCATCATGCCGTAGATGCCGGCACCGACGCCGCCGAACACCACTTCACCCAGCAGCATGTTGATCATGCCGACCATGCCGGCGAGGGGGGTGAAGCTGTCGTGCATGGCGTTGACCGAGCCGTTGGAGGCGGCGGTGGTGGCCACTTCCCAGATGCTGGACAGTACGGGGCCGAAGCGACTCTCCTTGCCTTCCCAGTTGCCGGCTTCGCTGGTGAGGTGGGCGAGGGCGGGATCCGGCTTCAGCTCCTGGCCGATGGCGAGGCAGAGCCCCAGCACCAGCATGATGGTCATGGCGATGAGGATGGCGCGGCTGTGGGCCAGATCCTTCACGTAACGACCCAGGGTGCAGACCATGGCGGCGGCCAGGGTCAGCAGGGCGACCATTTCCAGCCAGTTGGAGAGGGCGGTCGGGTTCTCGAACGGATGGGCCGAGTTGATGCCGAAGAAGCCGCCGCCGTTGGAGCCGAGCTGCTTGATGGCGATCTGGGAGGCGGCCGGGCCGAGCGGCAGCAGCTGCTCCTGGCCTTCCAGAGCGTGGAACGGCAGGTAGGCCGACAGGCTCTGGGGCACCCCCTGCCAGACCAGCAGCAGCGCCAGGATCAGCGCCATCGGCAGCAGCACGTAGAGACAGAAGCGCACCAGATCCTGCCAGAAGTTGCCAAGGTGGGTGGTCTGCTGGCGGGCGATGCCGCGAAACAGGGCGATGGCGACCGCGGCGCCGGTGGCGGCGGAGACGAAGTTCTGGGTGGTGAGCCCCACCATCTGGCTGAAGTAGGAGAGGCTGGCTTCGCCGGAGTAGGCCTGCCAGTTGGTGTTGGTCATGAAGCTGACCGCGGTGTTGAAGGCGAGTTGCCAGTTCAGCCCTGGCAGTTGCTGCGGGTTGAGGGGCAGCAGCCCCTGCGCCATCAGGATCAGGAACAGCAGGCCGAAACCGGCGCCGTTGAAAGCCAGCAGGCTGAGGGCGTAGGACTTCCAGTCCTGCTCGCGCCCGTCCGTGCCGCAGCAGGCCAGGGTGGCGCGCTCAAGCGGGGCCAGCCAGCGACTCTTGCCTTCAAACACCCGATACAGGTAGTTGCCAAGCAGAGGCGCCGGCAGCAGCACCAGCAGCACGAACGCGACGGGATAGATGATCTCTTGCCACATATCCGGTTCCTCACTCATGAGTGCGCGCGAGGGCGCGCAGCAGATAGCCCGCGAGGGCGAGGACCAGCAGCAGATATAGCCAATTCATAACGACTCCGTTGAGGTAATTAGCGTCAGGGATCGATGCATATCCGTGTCGATCCCATAGGTCTCATTGACGCTGAAAGGGTATGTAGAACGGGCGTAAAGGCGCCATAAAGCCCAATTTGGCTGGCGTAAAATCGGCGTAAAAAGGAGGGGATTGGCAGAGTGGAAGGGTGGGCTGCGATCAAAAAACCCGGCCTGGGCCGGGTTTGGGTGAAGGGGTTACATGGCTGTAGAAGCCGGCTGCTCGCGATAGGCCAACTTCATCTTCCCTTAGCGTATAGTGTTGGCTTACTCCTACACCTAGAGTCTGGAAAATATCTGTAAAGTCAGTTGTTGTTAGGCTAACACGCTGACTAGTAGTCATAAGTTTTACAACTCTATGTTATGCCACCATTCAACAACAACACCATGTTTCGTTTAAGTTGAGCAACAGCATCCTCGGCGCTAACTTTCCACAACAAAGATAACCCATTAATAGCAAGTCTGGCTTGTGAGGGGAACAGTGGGGAATTATCCAATTTTGCAAATGGACCATCAGTTTCGAGTAACACACGATCTGGCGGTAACCACGATGCAACTTTCATTCCCCTATTTGAATTCAACATTGCCGGGCCGACAGAGAAGAAACAGCCGTGTTCAGTTGCTTCCTGTACTTGCTTTTTGGTTCCTAAAAACCAATGAAGTATTGGGGTTCCTGATAGAGGGTGCTTTTTCAAACAATCGATGACTTGTTCTGTAGCGTTTAGGCTGTGAATAGATAGAATTTTGTCATTGAACTGAGAGCACTTTTCAAGAATATGGTTGAATACGTGGAATTGATCCTCAATGTAGGGTAGATAACCCTTTGAACCATCTAGACCAATCTCTCCTATGTATCTAGTTTCACCTATTAACTCATCAAAGATGGCTAGCTCATGCTTTCTCAAGTGGGCAAGCTGTGGGTGCAACCCTAAAGCAGTCTTACAACGGGAAATACCTTCAGTAAGTTTAACTGTGCCTCTCCAAGCAGATGGCACAGTTGTAACAGACAGCACATAGTAATTGCATTCTCTCAAGTCATTAAGTACCTCGCGGTGATCTGGGTACAAGTCGACATGGCAATGCAAATCCATCATGCTAGGTTGACCGATTTCAAAAATGCTTCAACTTCTGCCAAACCTCTTTTCACTGTAGACTCCAGTTCTTCACGTGTCTCTTTATTCTGTGGTAAGGGCCCAGACTGGCGTAACCAAGCCATGTAGTCAGCGCTCTTCTTTAATCTAATTATTGCAGTCTGTACTGCATGAACGTCGTCTCTTTTCTCTGGTTCATTCAATATACTTTTCAGTCGTGGAATAGCATAGTCAGCATCTTTTGTAAAGCCTGCATGAAATATGGAAGCTCGCCTAACTAGACATGGAAGGCAATAACCACATTGTATATGTTCTCTATGCCAGTGGCTGCAAGATACACTTAATGGTATCGCTTTTTTAACAGCGTCTTGATCAATGCACTTAGCTAGCATTTCGCCTTTGGTTTTAAACTGGTACGGGTTTATAAAGTGAATATTAAACCCAACATCGTTAAGCAATAACTCTAGCTGAGATAGAAAGTTTGGGTGAGTTGTTCGGGTGCTATGGCTTCCAATGCGCCTGCGAGTTAACGGAGGATTAATCGATATATATCCATTTTCAGGTACAATAATCTGAGAAATAGAATCATCGTTATTTGCTGTCCTAAGTGCCGTAATTCCTAATACAGCCATCGCTAAAAAATTAAAGCTTCTCCCCCTCATGCTGGTATCGTTAGCATGCTTAGCCTGACTGGATAATTGAGGGGCTATTGAGTATGAAAACTCCCCAAATGGCTTTTTGAGCAATTTTTTTATATCTTGCTGTTTCGCTCCATCAGCTCGATATGCGTGGCTTACAAGCATTGGACGGATATCAGAGTTACCATTAAGAATATCAATCGCTCCAATTGCGCTGTCTAAACCTCCAGAAAAAAGACAGACCGTATTCAATCCTTTTAATGAGTCCGCCGAGATCTTAGACTGCTTGCTATTTATTGGCTTAGGTAGCGATAACTCAGATTTGATAAAAGATAATTTCCATTGATCGCCAGTTAAAAAACCTAACAGTGATTCAAGTCTTTTTGCTACTGCTTCCCACTTATCTGGAGCCAATACAGGTATGTGGAGATTTAATATTCGTGACCAAGAATTTGGCGCATTCTCTCTTGGCTCAAATGTCTCTGCCGAAGTAACTGCTGTTGCAATAGTTACCAAGTCAAGTGCATCGGGATTAATCGCAACCCCAAGCTTTCTAATCTTGGTGAGCAACTCTTTTGATGCGTGACTGCATTTATACTTATTTAGAGGATGGCTATCAAAAATTTGCACAGGGTGGCATTCACCAGAGTACTCAGGCAGCTGATCGGGGTCGTGATGGAAGTAAAAATCAATCATTGAACTTCTCCCAATGGTCTACAGTTTTTGATATTGCCTCAATTTGAATTTTCTTGATGTTGTTCTTGGTGATATTACTGGGATTGCCGTTTGTCGCTTTGTCCATTTCTTGTTGTGTTATCACTTTAATCAGCTCCCTTAACTCGATTTCCATTTTGTGATGCCTAGTTGCTACCTCTGCTTTAAACCACGCTTCTCCCATTCCTGTGACTACATCTTGAAAAATTAAGTCAGTTAAATAACAGGAGATTGCTTCTTGGATCACCTCGTCAGTGAAACTTGCAGGATCGAAGTCTTGAGTATCAGGAAGTGCTTCTTCCAAAGCGTAATTGAGAGCAATGCGCACCGCGTCAGAATCTGAGTTATCTGGTGCTAAATGAGAGGCAATGCGATCAATCGCTTGATCAGTAGTTAGGCCTCGAAGGTCATTAAGAGATAAGGACTGCTCACCAACAGTAACGCTGTCCCCACGCATCATTCCTACGAGTCCAGCGCCTGCGGTTATACCACTGGCAAGTCTTCGACTTGTCCCTTTCCCGCCACCGGAAGAGTTTTTAGAGTAATGTTTTAGGGAGCGCCTAAGATCTGAACTCGTGCCACCTGTACCAGCATATTTACCGAATGCTTGTCTCGCACTTTTGTATCTGCTCGCAGGTGGTTGTGCTTGACCCGATGGACCAATTTCTTGCTGCACTGCATTGTTATCAACTTCTTGGCCACCGCCATCACTGACGTTCACGTTTCCATCAGTGTTAGTAGCTGGACTAATTGTTAATCCATCTCCGCCTTCTGCCCATGGTGGTACGAGGGGGTTTTTATCTTTAGGTCCCCTAGATGAGGCTGATGTTCCCATTATTTAGCTCCTTCTAATTCTTCTATTATCGGTTTCATCCAACGCTCTTGTGGTAGGTGCTTCATAAAATCCAATAAAGTGGCTTTGCACCGATTATCTTTTTCTGCGAGCAATCGCGCGCCAAAAATACCGTCAGGACGTTTGCTCCAATCTGCAATTGGTCTCAGTTTTTCTAGCACCGCATCCATTGCAGGCATGTAGTCTTCTGATGGAGTTTCTTCTATTGCTATAGTACTTGCTTGGCTGATTCGTTGGGCCTGCTTCAATAGTGCCACTACGAGTTTTTGAGCTGCTCCCGACATAACTGTTCCAAAAGTTCCCATAGGAACATTTTCTTTACTCAGGTAGAGAGCTGGGGTCAGATCAATATTAGAAAATTTAGGTGGAAGTTTTGCCCATTTAGCCAGAAACTTTTTCTCTGACTGCCACTCTTCAGGCAGTTTTATGTCCTCTATGTTGGCTCCGCCAGCTTCAAGATCAGCTAAAACCTTTGGCTTTCCATTTTCGCTATCAATTATTTGGTAAAGCTTGTTTGTGGCTCTTGTTCCAAGGCAACGTTCAAAGATAACCAGTTTGGTTATCGTTTTCTCATCTAATTGCATACCGCGCCGGAGAGCCGTCTTTCTTCTGATTCTCACTTGATTAAGAAGGCGTTTAACTATTCTCGGGTTACCATTTATGTTTGATGATTCAGCTAAAATAGGTGCGAGTTGTTCTGCGACAACGAACTTATTCCTCAACTCAGGAGTTCCCGAGATATTCTCACCATCAAGCAAATTATCTATGGTTATTGCTTCCTCTTTCCAAGACATTTGCAAATTTTTTTCAAGGGCATGTCGTAGTGCCTCTAATTCATCACCTTTAACACCGTGATCAAGTGCAACCAGCATTAACAAATAGGCTCTAATCTCTAAAGCGCCGGGACGTGGGACATGTATAGGTATTTGAATGAGTTTGTCCAAATAGTCAGTTTGATGCCGTTGAGATGAACCCTTGTGGTATTCACTGACTGCAAGACGAATCATGTCTTCATCGGCTGCTATTACAAATGCTGTATTGGGAAGAAACAAGAAAAGGCGAATAGCTTCTAGCGTTGATATCGCGTTGTAAGGCGAACAACGGTCTAAGTTATCAACGTAGACAATTAATGGCTTACCAAACTCGGCAAGAAGATCTGAGTATGCTTGTCTGAATTCTTTGATTTCTTTTGGTGGAGAGAAATCTTTTTTCTTGATCAGAAGGTCTTTGTTTCTATTAGCAATCTCTTTAGCACCTTCGACTCCATCCTTAACATCATCGAAATCATATTCACTGTTTTCTCCGCCACTGAACATTCCGAACAGCTTTTGGAACCCACCAAATGTGGGGACACCTGCTGCGAGACTACCTGCATCCATCAGAAGCCCCATAAGTCTGATCTTGTTTACACGCCCTGCAAAATCTTTGGCCTTTTCGCCCAAGCCTTCATCTGCCTTGGCTTGTTTGACGAGCGTTTCCGCGATGGTCTCTAATAATGCGGCTTTGGCATCGTCGTAACCTTGGAACATCCAAGCATCGAAACTTACTTGGATATAATCGTCCTTGTCGCTTGCAAGTGCAGACTTCGTTAGTTCTAAAATTGTGGACTTTCCCGCGCCCCAATCCCCAAACACACCAACACTTATTGGCATAAGATTTTTTTCAGTAATTAGATCTTTGATAGATTCGGCAGTTTCATTGAAATTCAGAAAATCAATGTTGGATTCCTTATCAGACCACATCTCTATATCCCTATTTAGCGTCACTTACGACTTTTAATAGTCACTATTTATAAGGTCACTTTGTGGTATTACTACAGCTTGGTCAACTAGGTTGGTCACACACTTAGAAAAAAATGATCACGAACAAATTTTGGGGAAATAGATGCTTTAGACAAGACATTGTATCGATGAGTCAATAAAGGCCAGAGAACGATGTCCTGGCCTATCAGTTTTTCTACAGTCAGAACGTGTGTAGATGGGTTTTCGGCATTAACCCCTCATAGTAACAAACTCTTCCGCGCTGGTCGGATGGATGGCAACGCAGTTGTCGAAGTCCGCCTTGGTGGCGCCCATCTTCATGGCGACGCCGAAGCCTTGCAGGATTTCGTCCATGGCGAAGCCGATGCCGTGCAGGCCGACCACCTTCTCTTCCGGCCCGACGCAGACCAGTTTCATCCGGGTGGGCTGGCGATGCTGGGTCAGCGCCGAATACATGGCGGTGAACTGGCTGCGGTAGACCTTGACCTGATCTTCACCGTATTCGGCAACGGCTTCCGGCTCGGTCAGGCCGATGGTGCCGATGGGCGGGTGGCTGAACACCACGGTCGGCACCAGATCGTAGTTGAGGTGCTCGCCCGGCTTGTTGTTGAACAGCCGCTCCGAGAGGCGGCGGCCTGCCGCGACAGCCACCGGGGTGAGCTGGATGCGGCCGGTGTTGTCACCGACGGCATAGAGGTTGGCGACGGCGGTGTTCTGGAACTTGTCGGTGGGGATGAAGCCCTTCTCGTCCAGGGTGATGCCGGTGGCAGCCAGATTGAGGTTGTCGGTGGCGGGCACGCGACCGATGGCCCAGATGAGGCAATCCACGGTGAGGTGACGACCATCTTCCAGTTGCAGGGTCAGGCTGTCGTCGGCGTTCTTGATGACGGCCTTGGGAATGGCGTGGGTGTGCAGCTTGGGCCCTTCCTGCGCCATGATCTCGACCAGGGTCTCGTGGATCATGGGGTCGAAGTTGCGCAGCGGCGCATGCTTGCGCACCACCAGATGGGTCTCGGAGCCAAGTGCCTGCATCACGCCTGCGATCTCCACCGCGATATAGCCGGCACCCACCACGGCAACCCGTTTGGGCTGGCTTTGGAGGTCAAAGAAACCGTCGGAGTCGATACCCAGTTCGGCGCCCGGAATGGTTGGGACCTCGGGGCGGCCGCCGGTGGCAATCAGGATGTGATCGGCGCTGTACTGCTCGCCGTTCACCTCGACGGTATGGCTGTCGATGAAGCGGGCGAAGCCCTTGATGACGGTGATCTGGTTCTTGCCCAGCACGTTCTGGTAGGACTGGTGAATGCGGCCGATGTAGGCCTGGCGGGACTCGACCAGTCTGGCCCAGCTGAAGTGGTTGAGCGTGGTGTCGAAGCCGTAGTCGGCGCCATATTTCAGTGCATCGGCGATCTGGCCTGCATACCACATGGCCTTCTTCGGTACGCAGCCGACGTTGACGCAGGTGCCACCCAGCTCTTTGGCTTCGATCAGGGCGACTTTCTTGCCGTACATGGCTGCCCGGTTGGCCGAGGCGATGCCGCCGCTGCCGCCACCGATGGCGATGTAGTCAAAATGCTGTGCCATTGCGAGGTTCTCCGCTCGTTAAGAATGCAGTCACAGCATGATGGGGACAAAGCGGCCGGCCCACAAGAGCCGGTGCTCAGTTCTGCTGGATGGGCAGACGAATGTGGAACTGGGCACCCTGGCCCGGTTCGCTGGCGCAGTGGATGCGGCCACGCAGCAGCTGGACCACCAGGTTGTAGATGATATGGGTGCCGAGCCCGCTGCCACCCTGGCCCCGCTTGGAGGTGACGAAGGGATCGAAGATGCGCGGCAGTATCTCCGGGGGGATGCCGCGGCCGTTGTCACTGTAGTCGATGACCAGCTCGTCTCCCTGCTGCGCCACCTGGATGGTGATCTTTCTGGGCCTGTCCCAGCCATCGAAACCGTGATGGATGGAGTTGAGGATCAGGTTGGAATAGATCTGGGTGAAGCTGCCCGGGAAGGAGTAGATGCTCAGCTTGGGATCGCACTGGATGTCCACCTCGCACTGGGCCTTCTTGAGCTTGTAGCCGAGGGAGACCACCACCTGATGCAGGTTGTCGGCGAGGCTGAAGTTGTATCGGGCCTCGGAGGACTGATCCACTGCCACCTGCTTGAAGCTGGCGATGAGCTCGGAGGCGCGGCGCAGGTTGCCTTGCAGCAGTTGCATCGACTCGTCGAGATTCTGGGTGAATTCGTTGAGGTAGGTGCGGGAGAGCTGCTTGGCCTCGATATGCTGCTTGAAGTCGGCCACCCGCTCCTGCAGGTAGGAAGAGGCGGTGACGCTGATGCCGATGGGGGTGTTGATCTCGTGGGCCACGCCGGCAACCAGGGAACCGAGGGAGGCCATTTTCTCCGACTCCACCAGGGTCTGCTGGGCCTGCTTGAGATCGTCATAGGCCTTGCCCAGCTGGTCGTTGGCATCGCTCAGGCTGCGGGTGCGTTCCGCCACCTTGCCTTCCAGCTGCTCGTTGAACAGGGTGATCTCCCGCTCCACCTTCTTGAGGGGGGTGATGTCATAGCCAAAGCCGATCAGGTACTTGAGGTTGGGCCCCTCGTAGAAGGGAGCGAAGGTCCACTGCAGTACCAGCTCGTTGCCCTGCTGGTCGTGCATGGTGATCTCCCTGTCCTCCAGGGCGCCCTGATCGGCCAGTGTGGCGGCCAGCTCGTCACGCTGCTCCTTGCTGACGAAGAGATCCAGCCAGTTGTGCTGCAACAGCTCCTGGTGGTGATAGCCGGTCAGCAGGATGGCCGCCGGGTTGATGCTGGCGATGTTGAGATCCGGCTCCATGCAGCAGATGACCATGTTGGCGGAGTTGATCAGGGTGGCGGAGAAGTCCCGCTCCTGCTGGAGCTGATCGGCGGCCTGATGGCGGGCGGTGAACTCGTCGTTCAGCCGGGTGCGCATCTGGTTGAGGGTGGCGGCCAGGGTATCGAATTCGTCAGGGGACTTGCGGGGCAGGGGGCGACCTTCCAGGGTCAGCTCCACCGCGAGGCGATCCAGGCTCAGTTTCTGGGCATAACTGACGATGCGGTTGATATGACGGATCACCAGATAGTAGATGATGACCAGGATGCAGAACGAGACGACCAGGGTCTTGATGGTCTGGCTGACCAGGATCAGCACGGATTTCTCGATGAGGCGCTGGTAGACCTGCTCCAGGGAGGCGGCGACGAACAGCTTGCCGACCACTTCCCCCTGATAGCTCAGGGTGAACTCGCGGGAGATGTCGTATTGGGGCTGCTCCACCCCCTGGGTGAGCAGGGGCACTTCCGAATTGCCCAGCATCTCCTTGACCATGACGAACTGCATGTTGGGCAGGTTCATGATGCCCTCGATCAGCACCTTCACCTGCTCTTCATCCAGATTCCAGAGACTGGCCGAGATGGGTTGCAGGAAGGAGGCCTCGATCTGGCCGATGCTGGCCTCGATGACGGTCACATCCTTGTTGTAGTCCCAGGCGAGCTGAAGCACGGTGATGAGCAGTGCCAGCACCGTACTGCAGATCAGAATGTAGGAAAGCAGACGATAAGAGAGTCCGTTAAGGCCGACGGCCTTGGAGAAGATTCCTGACATGGCGTCCTTGCGGTCTGGATTGAGTGCGGTTTAGTTTAACTGCTTCATGGACTTATGTCGTGTGTCATCCAATGGATAAAAATAAGGTTCATCGCGGCTTTCCGGGGAAGGCCGCCTTGATTTTCAGAAAAAAGTATTCTGAGTCCCTAAATCCATATGCCATGCGCTTTATCACTTTGATCTTGTTGTTCACCCCTTCCAGC